>ERZ1034928.62-NODE-62-length-62963-cov-17.592850_pt1 | contig 62963 bp, 47 predicted proteins | sample MGYA00520627_ERZ1034928 | MGnify/ENA primary metagenome ERZ1034928 (study PRJEB33766, sample SAMN09781755) | gut metagenome | biome: gut microbiome | host: Homo sapiens | place: Madagascar | study: EMG produced TPA metagenomics assembly of the PRJNA485056 data set...
AAATAATAATATCTATTCCCGCCCTACCACCCAATATTATAACACGATTTTATCAAATTGTCAATACTTTTTAAAAAATTTTAGCAATAATAAACGAGTTAATAATTTGATTTTGAACAACGTACAAATACGCCATATCTCCGACTTCAAAATCAAATTTTGTTTGATTAATCCGATTCGTAACGGCAGAACGTTTGTCTAAAATATCGCTTCCAACATATACGTCATATGTCCCATCGTCATTGATTCCGGCAATCTCACAAACAACAACTCGATCGACTTTATTCATCATTTGGCTGACAATTGATTTTATTGCGTCAACCATTTGCTGAGCTTCTTCATTCATAAACCTTCCTCCAATCAAGCAATAAATGGCAAATCATTTATATTAGTTACCGAAACGCTCATAGAGCCCTCATAGTTTATATTATAGGAGACGCTTTGGAGCAAAAATCTTTCGTTCTTATAGGAATAATACGGATCGGTAATCTTAATAACATTATTGACCGTCAAAAGCGGATTAAACAAAAGAGAACAACTTGTTTTTCCTTGCGCGATCATAATTTTGCGCAACTCATAATCCGCTCGTTCTTGTGCCGCATATTGGGATACAATATTTGTATCGTTAATAGGGGCCGCATATCTATAACCAATACGACTGATATTAATTGGAGAACGCGGATTGTTATTGACTGCCTTTGCGACAAAAGTTTTTCCGTCCACTTTTGAACCGACAACATAGACAGCATTTGTATAGGAACCAATATCCATGGAAAGATTATTGGAAGCCATTTTACCATCTTTTTCTGCAGAATAGGCGAAAAGGGAAGGCTTGCTATAGTCCGTAATCGTTTCAACAATAGGGACGACGCAAAGCCTTCCAATTTCGTTATAATAAATTTCGGCAGATAGTATTGTTGCAATATCGTTCAACAGACTCGCCATTGTTGAACCAGCCGACGCCGATAGAGTATATGGCAATTTCTTGCCTTTAAATTGGGGATGATAGAAAAATGGGGTAGAATCAATAACATGTCCACATCCAGTGTCCGTTCCCAAAACATCTCGGATTATATCTTCAATTACCGTTCCGGTCTTGAACTCAATGGCCTCCTGAAAAACTCCAAGAGGTCCTTCGAGCACGGAAAATTTGTCAGAACATTCAATGGACACGTCGTGAGAACCGGGCTCTCTGGAAAGAGAAATTGATTTTGGCGAATAAATTCCGGCAGGAAAAAGAATTGTAAATCCAGAAACCGGATCTGCAAACCCAGATTCCAGTGAAAAATAAGAAGTTGCCCAGATTCCATTAACGGATGGAGTGTAATTTCCAAATTCATTATTGAGAGAGAAAGACAAAGTTCTCCTAGTTCCGTTTTGATAGTTTTCACTATAAGACGCACCTGCCTCAATATCTCGCAAAGGAATTTCCGTTTTCTCTTTGGAGTCGGGATGAATCAAGCAAAGTCTGAAGCGAGGATAAATATCTTTTCTGGCCAAAATCTTCTCAATTGTTTTTGGATCTCGGAACTTCAACATATCTGCCAAGTCATAGTCGCGAGAATCATCCAAAACTGTATAGGAAACCGCCCCGCCTCCAAAGATAGCACGAGAATTTAAAGGTTGAAAATAAGTTTCTCTCATTTAAACTCCTCCTCCTTATACGGTTGTAGTAGGCGGCACAAATGGCGTTTCTTCTTTAACGCTGGTGTCATTCAAAACAGTTTCCGGACTGCTGCGCTGCGACAGAGAGACATCGCTATAAGTAATGGCGGGATTACTTACGGCCATAATCAAATACGGAATTTGTGTGGTCCCGGTAGTGTTAGTCACATATCCAAAAGTGGTTACTGCGGAGGCTGTAGAAGAAGTGTCAGACAACATTTTCAATATATCTTCTTGTGACAAATCACACTCTTCCCAATCAAAATTCAACATTGCTGGAGAACCATTGTATCCATCTTGGTTTTGAACATCGGAAGAAACGATTTGAACAACCCACATATTGCCCTTAATATCTCTCAAAAGCTTTTTATGCCCCGAATGGACAAGCGCTCTCCAAAGTTTTTCCATAGAAATTGCTTCATTAGAAGTCAAATTTCTAAATGCGGAGCTGTCTGAAAGGCGTTCGACGTACCAATCTCCCATACACGCACCGGTGTTCGTAGCAACCATAACCTCGCGTCCGAGGAGACAGGACATACTCCCAGAGGCGTAGTTAGTCAAACCATAAGAATAGGTTGGATATTGAGACAAATTGTCAAATTTTGTCTTTATAATGTTTTGAGTCACCGCCCCCGGATCGGCATTATAGCGCAATTTCCAGGTTTCTCCAATAGACAAAGTACCGCCATCATTGATTTCGAAGTCATTTAAGGTCCAGTAGTCGAACCTCGGAGTAATCAAACCGCTATATGAGTAATAATTCGCAGAATAAGAATTGGCAATAATTGTTATATATTCATAAGTGTGGCCATTTGCGACAGAATAATCATAGAACGTATTTTGCGGAATTGTTGTTCCGCCTGCAATTCTATTTATTAATTCAAACGGATTGTCCTTCCCAACTTCCCGCTTGAAAATGTAGGAGTAAAAATTGCCTCCCGTCTTCTCCGGTAAATCAATTTTAACAGCGCATTGATCACAATCAAATCCAAAAGTAGCGGACTTTTCCAATATGTTCTGCGGGCTATTATAAGGAAGTGCGCGGAATGCGGAATCATAAATTCCGCCGTCATTTCCGTAAAAACGCAAAGAATAAGCGATATAATGCTTAGAACCGGAAGACGTACCCGAACCGGTTCCTTGAGTGAGAGTAAAATCATCTACACCAAAGCTAACGCTTTCAATCGTATTAACCGTTGCGCCTCCGAATTCAAAATCGCAAGAATAGCCCATCATATCTTGATCTAATATTACATTGTAAAAATACAGAGCGCTAAAACCATCTTTAAAATTCATCGTTAAAACTCCAGACTGTCCACTGGCATATTTAACATTGAGCGTCATAGTTGTTTGTTCTGCCATCTCCAACGTTATTCTGCTTGTTGTTCTAACGTGTAATTTTTTATTATTTATTGTGGTTTGAGATACCTTATATTTAATCATTTTTTGGTAGATTCGATAAATCAAATCATAGTTTGGCGATTGAATCCACGTATTTCCAGAATAAAAAACATTGGTGGAAAGCTGTCGAATTGGAACGCCCGGATCTCCTTCGGTCGGAGCTATCATTCCATTTTTCACGAACCCTTGGAATTGCTTCCAACTCAAAAACGGTTGCTGCAAATACTTGAATTTTCCGCCCAAAATAATACCAGCTTCATCGATATAAGTGTCCCAATCAATTGTGGGCTTCGCATAAAAATTAAACGGAATAATGTCTCCATCCAAGAAAGAGCTTCGGATTTCATATTTTGTTTTATCGATAACAAAATCAGGCGTTGCCGATAGCGCAGTGCTGCTTTGTTGGTCATAAAGATCTGTATATTGAACATACCAATAATCCGTGTTGACATTCGTTATTTTATAATATTTATTCAATGGATAATTTACGTCGGTTTGTCTCCAAATCATATTCTTTTGGATTCCGTTAAACGGACGAATATACATTGTTTTTGTTGTTGAAGAAACATCCAAGATGTTGTTGAAAACAAGTCCCGTAGTTCTTCTCAGATCGTTGCCGGTTGTGTCCATATCTGGATAAATTTCAATTGGCAATTCCGCGATATAGTTTATTGGCGTACTATTTATTGCTCCTCCAGACATTTCTGCCAACACTTGTTTGAGCTGGATATTTTGATCATAAAACACTGGAGAATCCGGATTAGAAACGTGAACGACCTTATTATAAATTTCTCCCCAGGTGTCGGCATCTGGTGCGCGATACCATTCGATGGTAACGGTTTGTTCAGCATCAGAAGATAAGGTAACTTTAATATTTGCAAAGTTAGTTGCTTTGGGATCCAACGGGTCTGCGTAGGCGGTATATGTGTTGCCGGTTGTATTATTTATGTTTGTAAGAAAACTCCCATATGGAAAACGGTTTTGTCCCAAGATATAAGATGCTTCAATTGTGCCAAATGTTGGAATAAATCCCACCGCTGTACCATATGTAATTGTCACCGAACTCCTAGTCGCTGCGGGCAAGATGGTGACAGAATCTCCACTTCCTGTTGTTTTGCTTTGTCCGGAACCAGTATCCTGTATACTATAACCATCTCCGCCCATAACAAAAATACCATTATATTCATTCTGTGCCTGTCCATTGAACACGACTCTCGCGCCCTGGTTGACCGGAAAACTGTAGCCGCTTCCCAATGAGGCAAACGGTTGGTTGGTCGGCTGCCCAAAAGCAACAGTATATTTCTGAAGCCAATGACTCCTTGTTTCGCTGCTTGCATTTTGAATCCAATCCATATCTACTTCTTTATCAATCACATAATCAACCCGATCCCCTGCTGACAATAATGAAGTATCGTTGGAAAGTTTATAGATTTGATAAGTGGCCAAACCAACCAATACCATTTGTGCTGTAACGAAACATTGATATTGATAATTTATACTAGCAACTCCAAACAATAAATATAAATTGTTATCACTATCTCGATAATAATTTGCAACTTGTTGTATAGAACCTATACCATTTGTTATATTTAAATTATTTTCTCCAAACTTCGCATTATTATCGTTTACAAGACATCTGCTTATTCCAATATGATTAGAATCGTTTAAAATTTTTAAATAACAATAGTGAGTGTTTGGTATCCCGGAATAATTAGATATAACAGTTTCATTATTCGGGAAAAACGAATATGGGGCAGGGCTGCCAAAAAAATACCAATACAATCTAATTTCATAAATGCCGGGAGCGGTAATTTCAAACTCGTCACATCTATTATAGGTAGAATTAAAAGTTCCTTTGAAAAAAATATTATTATTTGCTACATTTACTGCTTTAATCCAAAATCCATAAATTGTTGTCCCATCACTTTTAGCAGTATTGTTTCCAAGAGAGTTAATGGAAGTGGGACTCGAAATGGCTACCGTAGAAAGATTGTAATATTTTTCCCGAACAGACATCATGCCCATACCGATATCGTCTATTTTTTTTGCAGTCCAAGAAACCGTTTTGTTAGAATCAAATGACACTGTGGCACCCGCCGTATATGTGTCGCCATTCAAAGTATAATCGAAAGTAATGTCTTGTTCTTTTGCCCAATAATTTGCGTCAGGAACACTGCCGCTGAGAGACCCTCCAGGTGCGGGAAATATGATTGGCAAGTTGAAATCATTCCACACGACACTATTAATTGATTCTAATCCATATTTCCCGGTTTGAAGATAGTAATATCCATATGTTGGATCGTAATCTTTTATGCGAACACGATTTCCGGAAAAAATAACGTTGCCATCACATGTCCAAATTTTTTCTTGCCCCGGTTCATAATTTAGTGTATCAAAACCAACGGGCTGTAAAAAATAATCAGTAACAACCTCTTCGGTCGGAACCGATTGAATGCGCTCTTTCGTGCTTCCCATCATTGTTCCGGTTGTCAAAACCATATCGGAGTCGTTTAGAACGGCTGGAGCATCTTCTGCCACATCTGTTTGATAAAGTATGACTTTCCAAGAATATTCGTTTCCATTCGCTATGGAGTTCAATGGAATCCAACCCCCCGGACCGGCCGGATTAAACTTATAATAGGAAACACCTGTACTATCAAACGAAAGAACGTTATTTAGAATGTCGCCGGTAGTCGGCTTTTCCCCAATAATAAAATCAATTGAAACATTTTCTCCATTTACCCACGCCGGGCTTATCGATGTAATCAAATTGTCTCTGTCAACCGGGAAAATTTTATTTTGGTTGACGTCATAAAGCTCGACCGAATAACCAATAATTTTCGTGTTGGACGTGTCAACTTTAAAATATAACTTAAAAGGATTTGTGTCTGTAATATCCGTTAAATCAAACGGAGTGGAATTTGGAGAGCAATATGTAGATTTATATACCGCCATAATAAAAACCTCCTTTTATTACCATTTTTATTGTATAAAATAGCCAAACTGGAGGCTTCCAGCGGCTTATTTTTTGTTTTCTTTGTCAATATCTTTTTTGTCTTTGGACGCACTTAATAAACAATATTCGTTTATTTTTCTCGTGCCTCGCTTGGTCGCGTCCCCTTCAAACCAAATCGAGTCATAGTTGGGAACTTCCGTTTCATATTTCGGAATCTCAACCTTCAAAAGCCAGTACATAATAATGGAAAAATATACTGTAATAAAAATTCCCATCCACATAAAGAAATGGATTGGAGACACCAAACTAATTACAAAAAGGGTTGCTCCAAGCACAATTCCAATAATGCTTAAAATCAAAGCAAAGACCTTTTTCGTAGTTTGTGTTTTCATTTCTCTCAACCAATATCTTATTGCCGATGGAATACATACAACAAAAGGCATCAACGGGCCAAGCATAATATTTTGCCATCCGTGCCCATATTCGTGCGCCTTTGTTCTATCTGATTCCGGTTCGCTTACAAGAAACACCGGTCCCAATTCAAGGCCGCCCCAAAACGCACCAATACAAAAATAATAAGCATAACCAAATTTCTTTGGCTTTTTTCCAGCCAAGATCAATATTAGGGAAACAATTAGTCCAATAGTCGTCATAATTGTTCCCCAAAATATTGACAAAAACCAGAAAAAGAATTTTTCAATTTTTTGTTTCATAATCAAAAAATCGGAGAGCCCCGAAGGGCCCTCCTTCCTTTCTTGTTTTTTATTGTTCGAATAATAATAGTTCGTTTATTTTTTTATTTTTCGATTAAAGATTATTTGTCGTAGAAACAACGCTTCTGACATCGCGCAAGAATTTGTTCATATCAAAGTCGTTTGTCGCAGTGAAAGTAGCATTCAGAGTTGCAATATGAATCGAATTATCTTCTGTCATATTACGATCATCAATCTGCGGCTCGATAGAACCAAGACGAGAAACCAAGCCGGGAGCGAGTTCGCCCAAAGTCCAAAGATTTTTGGTCAAATCGGCAGGAAGAATTCCAGAACGAGCAGGCAAAGATGTGAGCGTTCCTTGCGGAGTAACAATACCTTCCAGGCCATTCTCGTTAATAAGAGTGGAGCCGCCACGGAAAGAAAGATTACCTTTAGCATTGGAAGAAAAGTTAAAATATTTACTATCTGGATCGTAGCGTCCAAGAAATGCATCAAATCCCCCCTCGGAACCAGACATCACATTTCCCAACCCAGACAAATAATCTTCACGAGAAAGTCCACTATTATTAATTGCGGCGTCTATTTTGCTTTTATTGTTTTCAAATTGTCTTTGTACGTCTTTTTTTGTAAACTCTGGGGTCCTACCAGTTTTTATATAATAAAAAATGGCATTATATAGTTCTTGTCTATCCTGCCAAGTATGTAAAGCAAATCCGTCAAAAAACTGGTCTACCATTGCCCCAAAAGCAAATCCGTTTTTATCATAGCCATATATTGACGCCAAATTTTTAGCTCCCCAGTCCCATTCGTTCTTTCCTTTTGCGACATACCATGTTCCGTTTTGTTTATGATAATATTTGCCGCCCCACTCTATAAACGTCCCGTTCTGCATTTTTTCATAATCCAAATTGGTTAAATTATCGCGTTGCTCCCAGCCTACTCCAGGAGTATATACCGCTGCATCTCCATAGGTTGGCGTTGCCATTTCGTCAGTCGTCGAATACACAACATCGTCTCCGCCAGCCTTGTCCCAACGTTTAACAGCAACAAGTGTTTCCGTATCTCCCGCATTGTATTTCTTGTTAGCATCATTGAAAGAATTTGAATTATCAGATTTAAGCACGTCTTCATATCCGGCCAGCTTAGAACCATAGCGGTTACTGGCAGCCATATTAGACTCTTGCGCTTTCTTGTATGCGGAACTATAATTATAACCAGCGGTTTGAACTTGGTTTGCAAGGTTTGCATAATTGGGGTTGCTCGCATTATATATTGTATTTTGCGCTTCTTCCACAATAGCATCGTACTCTTTTTGCCAATCGTCCGTTCCTTTTTGGGCTTTAATATTTGTTATTTTTCCCGAAACAAAACTATTATAATCCTTATCAAAACTCAATCCGCTAGTAGCGTCTTCCCAATTCTTCTTCGCCTCTTTAAGGTTTTTCAGTTCATTACTTTCAAACCTTTGATCTTCAAGCGTTTGTTTTCTATCAGCGTCAACCTGTTTGATAGCATTTGCGATATTGTTGGACAGAGTTTCAGGTTTCAAAGCCTCAAGCAAACCATAGGTGTTGCTCGGGAATTTCGCAGAGAATTCGGACATTGTTTTGATCAGCTGCTCCATCTGCTCATCTTTCGACAAATTCTCCAGAATCGCTTTTTGCTGTTCGAGCAGGCTGATTTGATATTCAACGTCTTCCTGCGTTCTTTGCGCCTCTAACTGGTCTACTTTATCCTGCGCCTCAGCGATGGCCGATTGATCTGCCTCATACGTGAAGCCAACTCCGGCACGATAAACACGCTTTCTTTCGTTTTTAGCGTTTTCCAGTGCGTCTCTTGCCTTCAGCAGTTCCAATTCTTTTTCTCTTTGTTTATTAATATCTCCAAGAGTATCTTTGATAGAGTTCAAATCTTCGATTTCTTTATCGTATTCATTGACACGATATTCGACATATTTGTCTCTCATCTCAGACGCGAGGTCAATATCATAAACAAGTTTCGAAATAGTATCAGACCAAGCATCCACCGCACCATTTCTCAAAAAGATATTGGAAACATCGGCAAATGTTTTTGTGTTGGGATCAATAAGTTTTGCCAGATCATCATCGGTCAAATTGGCATTCGGGTTTTGCTTCTTGAACCAGTTTTTCCAGGTTTCTTTGTTCGCAGAAGGACCTCCAAGATTTCTGTCGGAAGTAAATACGTTCCACGCCTCTTCGGCTCCTTCGCCAGTCTCATAATACTCAATCATTTTGTTGGAAAGAAGTTGAAGCCCTGTAGAGGCAGCGCCCTTCCAGAGTATTTCAATCAAATTACCAACAATATTTTGTTGATCAAGATTTCCCTTTTCGTCATAAAGCAAAGACGGATACTTCTTCGCAAAGTTAGACAAAGATTCGGCGCTCAACCGCCCCGTCGAAGTCAGTTCAATTGCGGCGTCGCTCAAAGCGTCAAATGCTTCAATCACATCAGACAAACTTCCAACAACCAAATTTTGAGTTACCCAATGGAATTTATCTCCAGAAGCTTCAAGTTCTTCAACGGTCATTCCCAATCCGTTGGAAATAGTTGTAAAGATGTTGGGATCGATTTTGAAGATCATATCTCTCAATTGATCTTCGGTGAGCTTCAGCGCTTTCGCTAAATCTTGGAACTCCTTGCTCGGATTTTTAGCGGACGCCATTTTGCTCCATCTTTGGTAATCTTTAAAAATATCAACACCTTGACTCTCCAAGACATCTTTCATTCCCCAAAGATTCGCCAGAGAAATATTAGAACCTTTAAACGCTTGATTAGTAGTCGTGTTTGCCTTCAATGCTAATAAAACGGAGTTTTTAAAAGCTTCGGTTACTTGACCGCCGATTCCATAAACTTCGTTACCGACGAGATTGTCTTGAGCCACCTCAGTAGCAATTGTTCTCACCAAGGTCTCGGGAGATGTTCTTCCGGCCTGCAGATCCGACATCAAGCTTGCGCCAGTTGCTTCAATTGCTTTTTCAATAATAGATTCAAGATAATCTTCGCGAGAAGCATCTCTCTTTTGCTCCAAAGCGCTTAGCCCAGTTTGGCCCTCGCCGATCGTCTCGTTATACTTTTTATAATACTCGTTTGCGATATTTTCTTTTGTTTGAATATCGGTTGTGGCATTATATCTGCGAACAATGGCGTACTGCTCCTTAGCCAGTTCTTCCACAGCAGAGTTTCTATCCTCTTCGGCAGCTTTATAGGTTTGGGTTGCAGTAGCTCCAATTTGCGTCGCCTTGATGGCTGCGGCAATTTTGCGTGCCTCTTCTGTATTATCTCCAACGGTTGCCAACATTTTGTTAAGGGCGGCATTTAGATCATTAACACCAGTAATGCCCATCCCCTTCAAAATACGGCTCAGTTCTTCAGTATAGGACTTTTTAACCCTATTATCAAGACTTGTAAAGGAAGATTTCAGATTATCAACTGCCGTCTGCAAATTGCTAAAGTCTAAAGCATCCATTTCGGACGCAGCTTTTGCGGTCGTCGAAGTCAACTTATCGACGGAAGAGTTCATCTTGTTCAAAGAATCAAGATTTTCTTTTGCCGCTTTTACGCGATCTGCTCTCGCCTTATCTTCTGCGTGAAAAATCCCTTTCCAAAGCGTATAAACACCGTCGTTAATTATCTGTGATAGAACCTGCCCAATCGGGCCAAGCCATGCCGTTAAAGCCGCAGTCCCTGCGCCGGTTACACCAGCCAGGCCCCACTTTTCTCCCTCGTCAAGTTTAACATCGTTATATCCGAAACCTTGCCCAATTATCCCTTGGTATCCATATTCGTTGGCGTTCGTTGCAAAAGTAGAAACACCGGCGGCTGCTGCATAATATGCATTGGATTTCAGACGTTGTTTTGCCGAAGGCTTTCCAGTCCTGCCAGCTCCTGTCCCGTTATCATCTCCGCCTCCAGAACCTTTCTTCTTTTTCTTCTGATAGGTTGTTTCTGGTTTATATTTCGGTTGTTCCGGTTCCCCTTTCCCAACATATGGTATATAATCATAGCCATATACGGGAGTAGTTTTTTCAGATTGAGGAAGCTCCGTGGTTCTAAGTCTTGAAAGTTGAGTATGGGTGCCGAGTTCTTGCTCTTTGATTTTAGACCATTTCAGTTTATATCGACCACTCTTCGAAAGCTCGAAGTTTTCGTTGGTTAATGCACCATAAGGCGTTAAAATCCCGCCTGGATCGAATTTTCCTTTATCAAAATTAGGGTTTGCAACAAATTCGCTCTTTGTTCCTATTTGCTTCCCTTTTACTTTGATAAATTGTTTTCCGCTCGCATCAGAGACTAATTCGCCCGTTGCAGTTCCTTGTGTAACTGTTTTACCCGTCCCAATATACCCCTTTGCGTCAGGGCTCATATTCGGAGAAGAACCAAGAGGTTGCTCTTGCCCAGCATTGGCCACCATCTTGTCAGCTGCCTGAGACATTTTATCAGCAGCTTGGCTCATCTTGTCCGCAGCCTGATTGTTTTTGTTGGCAGCCTCATTATCCAATTCAACGGGTGCTTCGCCGGGAGTTGCCGGAGCTTCGCCTTGGGGCCGATTTTGTACAGGAACCAATTGTGGAGTGCCCGTCTGTCCTTGCTGCGCTTGCTGGCTCTGCCGATCGACATTAAGCTGGTCCGCAGTTTTTGTTACCATACCCTCATCAGTGGGAGTTGTTTCTGCCTTCGGAGCTTCTTTGGGCTTTTCCGCTTCCTTTACGGGAACCACAGGGGCAGCACCTTTCCCCATTCGGGCTCTAGCGTCATCCAAAGCACCAGTGTAATCGGTATCGTGTTTGGCGAGATCTGCCGCCATCTTTTCGTCTCTAGCTTCCCATGCGGCACGGCGACCCATCGTAGCCGACTCAAATGCCTTTTTTGCAGGATTCACAATGGTGGAACCGGCTTCTTTGAGCGCTCCTTTTATGCCCATAGTTTGAGCATTTCTGATGAAGTCGCCACCAGGAAGACCCAACAAACCCTTTGCGCTGTCAATCATTCCAGGAATTTTGTAAGCAAAATAAGTGGAAAAGAATTGAATCAGTTTTGGAGCCATAAACTCCAAAACCCCAGTAAGCTTTGTCAAAATATTGACGAGATTAATAATCAGCGGGCTGGCATTTAGCTTTTCAGCAAATCCCTCCCACGCTGCCGCATATCTTTGTAGTGCTGCGGTGACACTATCGCTATACGCCTCATACTTTTTCTCGGAAGATCCTTCGCTACTACGAGCCTCTTCAAGGGCTGGCTTGTAAGTAGTGGAATAATTTTCCATAAGCGTGTTGAAGGCGTTGCGCTGTCTGACCAAAAAATTCAGTCGGTTCATAACTCCGACTCGAAATTTTGATATAAGTTTGTTTTTTAATGAGAGATATTATAATACTCTTTCATCTTTTGTTCTCCTTTTAAACCAATAACCAATATAATTATATCAAAATTTCCGCTTACGCTTTCACGCAAGAATAGACCATTTCTTAACCCTGTATTTTCATACCGAGCCACACCATTTCCGTTTAAGGGATTTTCACCCGCGCCTTTATTTGCGCCGTACTCCTGTAGCATATGTTCATACGCCCCTCATCGGGGGATGGTCGTTGAACGTTCTCCTTGTGAAATATTCATTTAGGAGCTTCGCTGCAGATCTACCAATCCTTTTGTTTTCAAACCGTCATAATCTAATTTCTTGATTATTGTGGTAAAAGGCTCTAAGGTTTTACCTGCAATTAAATGTGTTCTTTGTGTGTATTTTGTCCCACACACAGGCATCGGTTTACCTGCCATCGCCGAAGCGACTGCATTCTTTTCCACGTCGCTCAAACGCTCCCACTTGTCTGCAAGCTCGTCAAGCACCGTATCGAAAGCTTTCATATCCTTAGACGACGATCTGATTTGGATACCGATAGAATTCAAAACTCTTTCAACGTCGTTAAGTTTTTCACCCTCGTCTCCGGAGTCCTCCATCAGATTTTCAAACGCCCCGGCCTTTACGTTTCCGTAACGAGACAAAATCGTCTTGAATGCATTACCGGCAGAAGATGCGTCGATCTGAGAAATATCAATAATAGTAGTCAAAGCCGCCGCTGTCTTTTCCATATCCAGTCCAGCGCTTTTGGCCACCGCCGCAGTCCTAGACAGGGCCGTAGCAATATCTCCAGCAGTAGTTGCATATTTTGCGTCTAATTTAGTCAATACGTCAACGACAGACATCGAGTCTTGGGCCGCAATATTGAAGCCCTTCATAGAAGACGTAAGCGCCGTTGTTGCGGCAGAAGCATCCATAAAACCAAGTTTCGCCAAATATGTGCTAGACTTAATCAGGTCGTTTGTTTCCGCAACGGAATAACCCTGCCTCAACCATTCAGCGGCAGATTGCGCGACCGCCGTCGTAGTCGTTCCGAGTTCTTTTGCAAGATCGGAATATTCCCCGATCAAATTTCTGGCCGTTTCGGTATTTTCTCCAGTAACAATACGCAGATTCGTCATAGCATCATTGAGCTTGACGGTATTCTGATAGAGCTGCTGAATAGACTGCTTCGCCTTCCCGATAATCATATAAGCGCTGGAATATTCCAACGTTCTTGTGATTACGGATTGGAAAGAACCCTTTAAGCTTTCCGCAAGAGTGCGCTTACCGCCATTTCTGGCTCCCGCCGCAGTCAATCTGGCCTGTCTTTGAGCCGCAAAGTCAGATTCAATCTGATTTCGCTCCGCCTCAGACATATTCTGATATTGAGCAGAACTTCTAAAAGCATCGAGCCTTTCTTGGTTCGTGGTAAGCAGAGGCATATAAGCTTCATATGCTTCCTGATTCGCCTCTCTTTCGCGCGAGTCTCGACTAATTCTGGAGCGCTGTTTATATCCAGCCATTTTGTCTTCAAGAGCAAGCTGCTCTTTGAGAAGTTTGTTATACTCTCTGGCAGCATCAGCAGAAATAGTTGCGTCCTGTCTTGCTTGCGCAGCAGTGGTTTTTGCCCCGGAAAGACTTTGCGCCATTCCAAATTTGCGCTGTCGATCCGCAGAAAGCGTTTCAAGCTCTCCGCCTTTACCAGTATATACGCCCAAAGATTCTTGGATTATTTTTTGTTGGGCCTCAAGATCTGTCACCGTCTGTTCGAGGACTGCTTTTTGCGCTTGTGCTTCGGCAGTTTGATTACCATCGAGGGAGGCGATTTCTCTCTTCAGCTTCAAAATATTCGAGATAATTTGCTCCTGCTCTTTTAGTAAAGACAAGCCTCGTTTCAATCCTTCGTCTTGAAATGCCTCTCCCAGCTTTGTAGCCTGTGCGTCGGACGCCTGTTTTGCAATGTCATAATCTTTTCTCTGCTCCGGACTGAACATCGTCGTATCAATTCCAGAGACATTAGATTCGGCAGTTTGCAAATAACCTTCCAGGTTCGTAAGATTTTGTTCCTCTTGAGCGATTTCTGCGTCTCGTTCCGCAGACTGTTCTTGCAATCGCAACTCCGCTAATCTATTTCTAGATCCATAGACCATTTTAGAAAGTTGATCGCGAGATTTCAGGTCCTCTTTTCCTGCGGAAAGAAGTGCTTCATTCATTCGAGAAACATACGATTTCGAGGAAAGTTCGGATAATGTCGCACCATCCGCATCAGAAACGGAGCCGAACTCTTGAAGGAGCATACCATTCTGATCAAGAAATCTCCCAGAAAGCGCTGCGAGATCAGATTTTTCCTTATCCGTCAACTCCTCATTCAGATCTTGTTTTGCTCGAAGTTCGGAAAGGCGCTTGATTAGCGGAGCAAGATATTCATATTTTGCTCCACCGGCAACCATATTTTCCGCATTTGCAATAATATCGGAAAATTGAGTTCCAAAATCTTTCTTAAAAGCAGCCGCCTCTGCGACATCGAATCCTTTTGCCGGATCGAAATCGAGATTTTCAAGCATTGCATTTGCGTCTGCTCCAATTTTGCCAAAAATGCTAAGATATCCACCCTTATCAATTCCTTGATAATAATTGGAAACTCCAACTATATCGTTAAACTCTTTTCTAGCATCCTCAAATGCCTTCAAGTTATCTGCCGTACCGTCGTTCCTTAAAACTTGCTCGGCAGAAATAACATTTCTAAGCAAGTCCAGATAACCTTTTCCGCCAGAATCCTTAACGCCCAATCTTTTTGCATATCCCTGCATTTTATCTCGCGCAGAAATCTTAGATTGATCGTCGATGATGCTATCTGCGTAATTGGCAGTGAACATTGCTTGCTGCTCGGGAGACAAAGATTCAAAAGACATTAGTCTCTTTGCGGTGTCGTTAGAAAGCTCTCCGGTGTTCCAAAGAACGCTACTCGTACCATCATTCTGAATAATTCTTCCCTCAACGCCACGAGCTCTCAGGAATCCTCCGATAACGTTTCTGGCAATTTTGTCCCCTCTAAGAGCCTCAACGCTGGGCGTAAAATTCTGTTCGGCCAATGTTCCGGACAACCATCTTTTATCTTGACCAACATATTCTTTAAGAAATCTTTCCACTGCGGGTATAATTGCAGTATTATCCGTAACTCCGGTTTCAACCCACTGTTTTACTGCCTCGTCAAACTCGGCATTTTTCGTAACTCCAGCTCCGGCGGCCTCAACAAGCTGTCTGGCCATTTCTTTATACATTGAAACCTGAGCAATTTCATGCTGTCTAATTTTTCCGCCGTGATTCTTATAGTCGTTAATGACCAGGGCATAATTTGGATCTTCCGTCGTTCCTCTGTTGCGAAGCGTAAGCAAATCAGAGGTGCCGTGAATTTTCATTCCTCCATATTCGGCCCCCCTGGATTGCATCGGCAATTCCGCCCCGATGATCTCTTCTCCTCGACCTATCGCCAGATTAAAACCTCTTTCGCCTCTCGCGATAGCCGGAGCCATAATGTCCTTATTTAATTCCTCGCGAGTAGATGTGGTCAGAGAAAGAACTGCGCTCAAAGCATTCATATCCTCTTGATATTGAGCCAATTCTTTTTCTATGTCTGCATTATTTTTAGCGGCCTCTCTTACCTCGCTCAGGGATTTAAATTGCGTTCCTGCCAAGACACCAGTTCTGGCAAGAAGTTCAGAAACTCTATGCGAGGCCGTTCCACCAACTGTCTTACGAACTATTTTTGCAGCATCAGAACCAGCAAAATCAGCGGGATTTCCAGTAAAGTTTTCGCCCAAAAGTTGCGCAGCATTTTGCTGAACGGCATCAAGAATTTCGGTACGCTTGGTTAATCCGCTTTGCTTTATGAAGTTTTGAACGGTTGTTTCTAATTTGTTAACATCCGCAGTCGTTCTCTTATCTTCTTCCATCGCATTGACATAAGACTCCATTGAACGGATGCCATTATGTGGGAAAAGAATTGTAGATGCCAAAGAGGCTCGTACTTGTCCGTTGCCAAGGGGCGACGAATCTCCCTGACCCTTTTCCAAAGGTTTCGCCGCTTCTTCGCGGGCTCTTGTTAGCCCCTCCCATTCTTTGGTTGTGTCTGCTATAGCAGAAGATTCCTTACCGAAAATAGCAATTTTTTGTTTTTCCAGCGCAATCTCAGATTCTAGAGAAGAGCCTGCCTCATCACGAGCGGCAGCCAATTCGTTCCAATCTTTTGTTGCAGCTTCCTGTGCGCCGGTCCCAGTCGTCGGAACCTGTTGTCCGCCAGCTCTATCCAAATCACCCATGCGATAAATTGGGTTCGACTCAACACTAATGTTTTCATCAGAAATACCTTTTTTATCTTTAAGAGTATTTAAGAACTTTGCTCCTGCATCAATTTTATCGCTCTGATTCCCAAATCTCCAAGCCATTCCGGGATATAAAGTGTAGGCAGCTTGAATTCTTTCTCCAACTGCTTTAAATGCGCTATTTAAGGTATCTTGAGAGAATCCCTTGAAGCTTTCCATCTGCGTAATGTCGCCACCGAAGATACCTTTAAGGGCTTCGGCCACTCCGCCAGTTTGATCGTTAATTGCCAATTCGCGCAATGTTGCCGCAATCTGTTCAGCGACGCGCCCCTTCAGGCCACTTTCTTTATCGAGAAGCCCCATATTGGTAAGCTGCCCAGTAAACTCTTCGATATTCTGGAATCCGCCTTGACGCATTTTGTCCGCAAGCCAATAAATTTCTTCATATGCCTGTTGTCCAGCGAGAATTTCGTCATATGCGGTTGTTTCAACGCCCGCTTTCTCATTGCTTTCGCGGCGTTTGTCCATAATACGATTAATCAGCTTCTTTGCAGAAATAGAATCCTGCTCGACCGACTCCATCGTGGCTCTCACGAGCATAGATTGTGCCAGTTCGACCGCTTTGTCTCCGGTTAAATTTCCAGAAAAAGATGTTTCATCAACACCGGCATCGGCCATTAGCCCTCTTGCCATTTTATTTTCGTTAGAAAAGAACCCAACCTTTGTTTTTGCAAAAGTGCCCGCCAAAGCTGCAAACGTATCTGCCGCCTTATCATATACGGTCGGCATATCATAAGACATATCTCCCTCGGAAAAAAGTGTTTCGTTCTTATGCTCGGCAAAATCTGCCTGCATCCATTGGGCCATCGTTCTTTGAATTTTACGTTGATCCAATCCGAGATTGCCGAACAAATCGTGCAACCCTTCTTCCATACCGGTATTGAAAGCAACGCCAATTCTATCTCCATCGAAGTCGGCATTAATTTGTCTTGCAAGAGCCGCACCAATCGAAAAGGCATCAGTATCAGTATTATCAAGAGCTCTATTTATAAAGGTTAGAGTATTTGCCTTCAGGTCCAAACCGTTGGTATAAGGCGAACGCCCAACAATTGTATCAAATCCACGAATTCTATTAACATCAAACCCATTTCCACTTTGAGCCATTCTCTGCAAATAAAGATTATTGGCATCGGTTCCGATCGTCATTGCATCAACAATGCCATTGACCTGATCTTCAATGCTTTTACCAACTGCAGAGTCTGCGCCGAATATTCTATTGTATTCCGTGGCCAATTCGGATTCGGACAAACCCTTTAACATATTTTGGGCAAACTTTGTAGAAATTCCCAAACCAGCGGATGCAAAATCGCTAGAAAACGCCTTTATTAACCCATCGGCAGAACCAGACATTGCTTCTTGGGCAGCAGCTTCAAAATCAGATTTATTCAAAATCTGACTGATGTCGCTGGGTATAATTTTTTGCAAAGCGCTATTGGAGGTTCTAACACCGTATCTTTTTAGCCATTCTCCGCCTTCTTTGTTATAAACATCGTCTTGGATTTTCGCAGTCAGCGACAACGCAGACTCTTTTGCTTGATCGGATATCTTCTCAAAACCCTTTGCGAGATCTTCGTTGTCTTGAATTGCGGAACCATAATCTTTAACATAATTCTGCAATCCGCGTTGGTTGGCTATCAAAGAACTAATTGCTTGATTATAATAATCTCCAAAAGCATCGGTTCCAAAAGAAGCGGGGAGAAAAACATCTCTTCCGGAAAAGTCATAGCTTCGAGCTCCGGCTCCTTCTCCATACGCCACCCTTCCTCCGAACATCTCTCCTTCGGGAAGGTTGGAAACCATACGGATAGGGACATTGGATGCCAAACCGCGACCCTCTCTAGCCTTCCGGGCAGCAGCAACTTTACCTCTGAATGTATTCTCAAAATCATTTTTAATACCATCTATATAATCAGACTGAACGGCATTGAGGTCAATGTCATATTGGTCGCCCCATCCGGCAGTAATTTCGTGCTCTGCATCTTCTGCCGTCATTGGTCTGGACGCAGATTCTTTCGTTCTGGCAAGAGCTTGTTCTGCCTGTTGCTGAGCCGCCTTATACCTTTTATCGTCTCCTCCAACAAATCTTTCTTCGGAAAAATATTTATAAAGATCTTTTGCGCCCTGTGCGCCCAAACTACCGCTTGCCATAGAAATTCCGAGAGCTCTTTTCAAAGACATCAAACCAGAATTCATCCTTACGGCATTGCCATATTCTCCGTAATCATATTCTCTTGCAGGATGAGACAAGTTTGCTCCGCCGATATAATACTGCCCACCAGGACCGGCAGTTCCATCAAAAACAGAACCCATACCATATTTAGCAGACAACTTATGTAACGCCGCCATCATAGAAACGGTCGCGGAATTTCTCCCCTTAGAGACGCCAGAACCCGGTGCTCCCAGTTCTGCGTTAGCTGCATCGTCTTCTTCAATAAATTTATCAAAAGCCGCAAAAGCATCTTGCATATCGCCAAGCTCGAGCATTCCATTTTGAATACTCATAATGCTTTTCAGCGCCTTTGCGCCATAACTTATTGGAGTACCAGAACCATCCGCCATCGATCCAACATCTTGCAATATAGTTTCCAAAGATTTTCCAGAATGATTTACAATTCCGGAAAACAAAGAACCGAAACGACCGCCAACAGAACGAGGATCTAACTCCTTTATGCCAAACAACGCTTCAACATTGGGCTGTTCTTTTCCTGTAACTTCTTTGGTTATATCACTCATAACATCTCTGGCAACAATCGCGCTTATGGTTCCACGAATATTTCCGAAAGCGTCTGTTAACTTGGAACCAATTCCAACCTTTTGAGAATATTGAGCAGAGAGACGGAATTTTCCATTGTCTAAAATCTCTCCAAGACTTCCATATTTAAGATCCTTAATATCATCTCCCAACTCTTCCGACATAACCGAAGAAAGAACATCTTGCATTAAAATCTGGCGCAGATCGTTCTTGCCAATCAAATCTTTTGTAGAAAGAATGTCTTTGAAAGCCGCATCTCCACCTTCTCTTCGTTTAGTGAGTGCCCTAGAAAGACTTTCTCCGAATTCTTCGGAAGTCATATCTTTTTTAAACGTTCTTTGTTCGGTGGCGAGATTTTTGGCCAAATCTTCCGTAATAATAATACTATCCTGCAAAGAGGCTCCCGGAAGCCCGTGGCTCTTAAGAACCTTGGAAATTTGAGTATTCCCCTGATTCAGAAATTCTTGCATAAACAAAACGGGCACCGTAGAATCCCAGCCACCCGCCTCTCCATAAACCGCGCCTTGCGCCTTTCCAGACTTCATCGCAATTCTATTGGTTGCGTAACGACTTCTATCAAGCATCAAACCGTGACCAAGCCCCTGTTGCCTTTGAATGTTAGACAAAAGTTGATCTCCAGGCACCAGGTTTCTTCCTCCGGCCAAACCAATATTTTCATTCGTCCGACGATTTTCGTTAGCAACACCGGGAGTAGCTCGCAAACCTTTCTCGAAAAGCTGCTGTGAACTTTCGAAAATACTTTTCCCAGCCTTTTCAATTAGCGGCTTAAAAATATCGGAACGCGCAAAGTATTCTTTGTACGCATCAAATTCCTTTTGGGTTCCCGCAGAAAGGAGTGTGTTTATGACATCATAAATTTGTCCTCTAATATCAAAAACATCTTTGGCATCAATCTTTGCGCGACCAATAATACCAGTAATCAAATCTCCAATTTGCAAATTTTGAATACCGGCCAAGTTTTCAATGTGAGAACCGGAAGCACGCATATGCTGCTCTTGCTCTTGTTTTGCCGTGCGATTTCCCTGTGTGGATGCGGCAAATTGAGATGCCTCTCTTTGCGACGTCTTTGTTGCCCAGTTTATATAGCCATAATCTCCTCTTTCAAGAGCCTTTGCCGACGTCTTTCTGGAAAGGATATCGAGAACTCCGTGCAAGGATTTCTCGGCCAATGTTTCAACAACAACTCTCCCTCTATCGTCCAAAGAGGCGGTCGGAACATTTTTGTGTGTCCCCACCGTTCCTCTTACGTCCGCATCTACTTTAAAAGAAGGAGCATTTTCAATCGACACGCGACCAGAAGACACGTCTTGAGGACGATAAACCCTTCCAACAAAACCAATTCCGCCCTTCGACTTTTCATAAGACACTTTATATCCATAATCAGAGAGCTTCTTTTCAATTGCTTCAAGATAAGAAGACTGACTCCTTGCTTTACTCGTAACGGCTTCAAGAGAATTCCCAAGTTGACGCGTTTTCGCATATTGACCATTGACGCTTTTTTGATAGTCCTTCAATGTCTGAAGATCTTTTGCGCCATTTTTTTCTGCAAGAGCAATTTCATTTTCGAGATATTGAGTAAAACCAGAACCTTCATTATGTGCTTCTCTCCCGCTGGTTTCTCTTTTGAGCTTTTTATAAAAAGAATCGTCTTGTTTGGAAGATGCTTGCACGGTATCTTTAATTCTTTGCGCGATCTCTGTTTCTGATTTTTGTCTTATTTTTGCCGCATTTGAATATTCCTTCTCATAATCAAAAAGCAAATTGTTTAACTCATCTGCTCCAAATCCTTGTCTAGACAAGGTATCGCTTTTAACAAGTTTTTCTATTTGCCCACGAATTTTTTTCGCAGAATCAATTGCTTTAGTATTAGAAGCGGCTTCGTGTTGAAGGTCGTCAAGAACCGCCTGATACGAACGAACGATATCTCCAAGACCCGTTTTAGAAGATCCCAAAACCGCTCTGCGCCCCAAGTCGGACGGAGAGAAGTCTTTCATTTTAATTCCTGCATTTTCAGAAAAATAATGCAAAAGTTGTGTTCTTGCATCATCCACCAATTGTCTTTGGTTGGTAATATCGGTCATTCCATTGGCGATATTATCAATCCTTTCCTTCATTTCAGAAAGAGTTTTTTGGACGTCTTGTCCTCCAGTTCTCAGAAGCCGAACAACCCTCTGTACTTCTTGCTCTTGTTTCCCGAGTTCTGCGTTGCTGGAAGACATCGCATTCAGAACCCCGGAAAAGTATTCATAAGAACCAGACACGGCGTTTTCAAGCGCCTCTCCAAAAGTGGAAACTTCGTTTCCAAAATCATTTATATTATCATAACCATTGGGCATCATACCGTTATCCATTTATTTCTCCTCCTTGATCGAATATAGAACGATGCCACAATCTCATTATTCTTCTGGCACCTTTTCTTCCTTTATCTCTTCTGGCTTTTCTTTTTGCTGCGCTGTTTTAACAATATTTAGAATACCCTCATCGAGACCATCTCTTACTGCCTGCAGCAGAGGATCTCCGTTTCCGGTAATTTCCAACATAGAATTCAGCAGATCCGGATCAAGATTTGCCTTAAATTCCTTAAACTCTTTCGTCAGTCCTTCAATAGACTCTGTCGAGAGATTTTTCAAAGCCGCAACAAGTTCTTTCGTGTTTTCCCAAGAAAGTTCTCTATATATTAAATCTGCTGTTTTATTATAATCTCGTTCACAATATTTTAATATATCGTCGCAGACTCCGCTCTCCCACAACATATCATAAAACACCGCATCTTTAAAAACGTTTTCAATTTCTGGACCAATATTGCTATAAGCCAACAAAACATCAAAAGTCATAAATTTTTCAAAATTAATCGACGTTACCAAACCATCCTCATCATTCTCTTGCTCTGTCGCAATATCCAAAAGAGCCCTTTTTATTACGATTCCCTTTTGCAAAAGCGGCAACGTTGATTTAACCGTTATTTTTTGTCTGAGTTCTTCAAAAGCTCTTTGTTTTTCCTCATTTTGCGGATCTGTAAAAAAATCCCTGATTGCTTCCAAAAGTTTTAGAATATCAATGTATTCCATCTTCTCCATAATTCATTTCCCCTTTCAAATCCATTAAGTTCTATTCATCGGATCTTGTGTCTGAAGCTTCGCCATAATTTCTTCCAATTCTTCCTTTGAACTTCTGTCGTCATATGTTTTAACCATATCTGCACTCGCCCATTCAACAATTTTTTGGACATCGGTTGCAGAGAAACCTTTTCTCAAAAGAGTTGTGGTAAAATAATGCCGCAGACAATGAAGATATACCGGCTCTCCCATATAAGCCGTAATAGTTCTTGCGAAAGAATTAGCCGTGGAAATTTCTGCCTTTTCATAATTTCCATCATTGTAAACGATGAAGAGCCACTCATTGTTTATTCCGTTCTTTTTTCTTTCTTCCATCCACAAATTTAAATATTTTTCAAAGTCAATAATTCCACGGAAAACAATTCGACTAATCACCTTCCCAATTTTCCCTCGGCCTTTGGTTCGGATTTTATCTGTTTCCCAAGCAGCACCGTTAAAAATCAGATGCTCATCATTAAAATACTCCACTTTCATCTGGATCAATTCTGACTTTCTCATTCCGCTCGATGCCAAAAGAGCAAGAGCGCAGGCGACCTGATATTTTCTATCTGCCACCAATGCGTCCAAACATTTCTGTATTTGATCTTCATCAAGAACCGTCTTTTCTCGAACCGCCACTTTTTGTACCGGCTCCAAAATTTTTACTATATTTCTAAACGTCGGATATTCCTCGTCCAATATTCTCTCAATAAAATTAGAAAGGCTGGATATAACTGCACGCAGCGAACTAACTCGATTTGGAGAGACCTCCAATTCGTTGGCCAGATATCCAAAATATTTAATATAATCTCTCTTCTTTAAATCCACGAAAAATTTGTTTTCACATTCATCGCAAACAAAAACAAAAAAGGTCCGCAGCTGCGCCTCATATTGTTTAATTGTTGCAGGAGATTTATTGGCAGATTTCAAATAATTAACAAACTCTTTCAAAAGCTTTTTATTTTCTTCATTCACCAAACTCCATTTTTCGTCTGTAACAATCTCGTGATATACCGTTGATCTTCCCAAAATCGTTTCCTCCCTTCCTAACAAAATGGAAAAAAATAGCCGACCAACCACTATCCGGGTTGATCGGCTATCCACATCAAATTGACAAATCAAAAAGTCTAGAAATTTCATTTTCAATTTCCATTTGTTTTTTTTCTGTCTTATATTTTTTTTGTATTTTTTTTAATTCTTTGACCTCTTGTTGAATATCGGAATTCCATTTTTTAGAAACCAATGTTTCAACAACGGCCACACTATCGGTTATGTCATAATTCAAAATACTTTTCAAAGATTCTTGAATTTTATATATTTCCAAAACCGATTCAAATATGTCTTCTTTTTCGGGTTTTTCAATCCCGGTCAATTGCTTAAAGACTGCTTTTTCGCTTACCGCAGCAACGCCAATCAGATCATAAATATTTACATCAAATTTGCTACACGCAAAACTCAAAATTGCGTGCGATTGTGCTAATGCCGAAAGAGTCGATATTGTTGTGAAACGTCCCGCCTGTTTCGGCATTGCCTCTTTAATAACGAAAAAATTTTCGATTCCGAATCTTTCAATTGTGCCCGCAATTACGTTGCTAATTTTTTCTTCCATATCTAACCAAATATCCGGATTGTCAGATTCGCAGATAATCAATCCACAATCTACAATTTCCTTGTTTAAAATATTCACCAAAGAATATCCAGTTTGATGCTTAGCAAGATCAAAAGAAAGAGCGTATTGGAAATCAGCCAACCTTTTCTTGAATTTTACAATTTTAACGCCCAATTATTCTTCGCTCTCCAGGTGTTTAAATTCTTTTACGCCTTCGTCCTCTTCTTCGGCAACTATTTCCTCAAACGGTTCTTCCTCAATATGGTCGGTCGCTTCCTCAATCATTTTTTTAATTCTTTCGGCAGCGAGTCTCTTTTCATCTTCTGCTTTGGCAAGTCTTTCAGCCTCTGTTTTCTGCTCGGCAGCCATTCTCGCCTCGCGTTCTTTTTTTGCAGCAAAGGCTTTCTGCGCACGAAGTTTAACAGTATCAAGTCTACAATTACAAGCCATTATGCTTTCCTCCTTACTTAGAAAAATTTTCTTTTACTCTTTCAAGAGCCAACTCAATCAGCTCTTTCAGATTGTTCTTTCCAACAAGAGAAAGAACAATACGATAAAACCGAGGAGCGTTTTTCTTAAAATATTCCTCTACCTGCGCCAGCTTCTCTGCGCCGTGTCCTGCTCCAATCTGCTGTTCCGCCCAAACAACAAGCCCCTGCAAATACATTACAAGAATTTCTTTCTTATCTTCGGTGCTCATTTTGCAAAATTTCACAATGTTCGCAATCAAAAACGCAAGACCACAAACACAAAGTGCCCCAAGCACAATATATAATACAACATTTTCCATATTACTTCACCTCTTCTTTATAATCACGCAAAACGCTTTTATAGGCATCCTCAAGGTGGGATTTGATAGGCCCGCGTTTTGTGTTTTTATCTCCGATAATTTTAATTTGTCCAACATTTCTGAACCCAAAAATCAATGGAGGTAAATGCGGAACAATATCTCCAAAATTATTTATTACAACGATATCTCGAATTCTTTCGGAAACATTTTTAGGAATTCGCCCCCAAATCACTCTCGGACACGCATACGCATACCCCGAGATTCGCACACTGTTTCCAAAAAGATATTCCATATCCTCCTTGCACAAAACCGTCAGCGCCGCTCCGTGCGAATAACCAACGCAGATGATTTCTTTAATTGGCAAAACGCCCTCGCCAGTTTTTCCCAGCTCTTCTTCCACTCTTTTTTCGATTTCGTCTCGAACGAGCTTCCAAGAATTTAAAAACCCCCTGTGACAAAACCAAACATCGTTTCCGTTTTTGTACGTCTTTTTCGGGAAATCGAAATTTTTAATCCAGTCTTCTTTCTCGTCAGACCATTGCAAAAAAATCCAAAGTCTTTCTTGATCTCTTTCGATTGAATAATCCCCACCGCCAATATCGATATATTTGGCGTGGAGACATTTTTCGTATATCTGCAATAAAGATAAATCCATTTATTTTTCCTCCTCGTCCAAATTTGTTAATATATCTGTCGGGAAATACGTATATTTACACGGAATCATATCAATGGCAATGTCATACTGGATTCCGGTTTCCTTTTGAAGAACTTTAAAAAAATGTTCTCCGTCTGTGGCAAAATGACAAATCGTTTGAATTTGGCTGTCGTTTTGTATAAAACTGTTTACAAAAACCTGATTTTTGCCAAAGAAAACCGGATTTTTTTCTAGTTTCTTATTTTCTTCGCCTTCAAAGAAATCGCTTAAATTGCCCATCATCATTTTATACCCCAACAATGATGTTCGCAAAAGCAGACCAATTAGTGGCAGTTTTGTAGGTGCTCAAACGAGCAGACGGAACTTCAATTCTGGTAAGCGTAGACGGGAGGGCGTTGGTATTTTCCAAAATATAATCCGTAGATCCTTCATATAAAATTTTCAAAGTAGTAATCTTCATTCCGGCAAAAGCATTTGCATAAATTGTCCCACCGCCGCCAATCGTCAGCGTTTTTACATTATCGTTTCCATCAAAACAATGGGCCGCATAAGAAAACTCCATATCGGACGCATTAAGATTCGGGCCATTAAAACCAATGTTTGCAAAAGAATATGTCGCAAACGTCGCAGGGCCAATAGCTCCAGGGTTTGCGTAAATCGAAGTCAATGCGCTCATTCCTTTACAACCATAGAACATATAAGGTTCAGAATCTCCGAAGCCATTTGGTCCCGCAAAATTTACGCAATTATAAAAACATTCTGCCCCAGACACATAAGCCGAAGAATTGTTGTCAAAACGACGAAGGTTTTTATTATCTTTAAACAATCTGTCGCAATTTACATAGCCGCTTTGTGATACAAAGTCCGCAAATTTAATAATATCTTCTCCATCATACCCAAGTTTCCATTTTGAAGGATCTCCACCAAATGCCATTGGAACCAGGGTCGCCCCCACAGGAACCGTAAACGTTCTTCCTAATTGCCCCGTTATATTCTCCGTGGCGATTTTTGTGCCAGATTTTAAACTAACGCTTTGTTCTCCAACTACCCACATTGTTCCATCTGGTTTCAATAGCGGATCAAATACCAAATCGGAATTGCTCAATGTAATAGAAAGACCATCCGATGTTTTCCCGTAAATAATCGGAACATCTCCAACTTTCAAATAGTCCGAATCAAACGCCAACTCGGAAATCACATCATCCAAAGTTTGGCCGTCAATAACCTGAACAATTTCGGCATAAACGCCAGTATCGTCACATCCGCCCGCATCGGTCGCCAAAGCGGTACCGTTTAAAGACATTGTCGCGGCGGAAGCCATAGCCATAGACAGATCGAACTGACCATCCAGCTGGAAGCGAGGCACCTTAATAGTAATTTCGCCAGCAGGTTTGCCGGACTCGGGAGCATTTGCATCACCCTCATATAATTTGGCGGTCAACATTAAAATCATTTCAGCGGGAACAAAATTGGCCGCCACCTTCGTCAAAGACGCCAAAGAATTATTATAAAAATAAGAAACACAGCGCGGGTCGGTCATTCCATCCGGAGCTCCGGTCATATCTATACTAATTTGATGGCCGATATTGTCCAATGGACCCTCGATCGCATTCGCATAGAAATTATAATAAAGAGTATATTCTCCCTCTTCTCTCAATTCAATAGATCTATAATGTCCCAAAGAACCGGCAGCATACCATGGACCCGCACCAAATTCTGTATCAGCAACATATTCTCCAGAATAAGAAACACCATTTTTACTTGCATAAATATGATATCCATAATAAAGATCGGATCCGCTCGAATAACCAGCGCTGTTAGCCGGTGTTTCCGGAATTATATACGGCTTTCCGGACTCAACCGATACGGTTCCAATTTTTTGAGTAAAATCCAAAGACTCCCCAAGCACCGTAAAGTTATAGCTTGCATTAACCGTTACTTTTTTCCCAAAAACAATCATCGTCATTGTTGCCTGATTTCCAGTACTTGTTGTTGTGCTCGTCGCACCACCCGCAACCAGTTCAACCTTTCCGACCCCCTCGTATAAAATCAAAGAGTTCCCATCCAGTTCCGCATTCTCTCCAACAACAAAGGATTTTTCGTCGCCGCCTTCGCATCCAACCGTTTTTACAACAACGACAATTTTATCCAGTCCACAAGACTGCCCAATCGCAACCGGAACGCTGGACAAAGAGAACACCAAATTGCCAGCATCGTTAACAGTGGGTGTAACCGTCTCTGTTTTGACAACAGAACCGCCCATTTGCTTGTCAGATCCGGTCTGCAATGTAATATATGAAATATCAAACATCGCGTCCGTCAAACTTACGGTCATTCCCGCAGTATGATTGAATCGCCCATATAATTTAGCCCCTTGACCAGCCCTTACTTCTTCCTGCGAAGACGTAAAGCCGAGAGTCGATTCCGTTAATGTTCTCGAAGAGATAACGTGCTTCAATTGATTGTCTTTTTTTACAAAACCTTCTGCATTTCCGACAGAAGCTATAAAATATTTTCTCATTTTTTAAAAATTAACCTCCTTTGTCGTAAAGTAAAATAGTCATTTTGCATAATATCAAGGAGTTGCCCCATTATGTTCAGAACAACTCCTCGATATATTCACTAAAAATTTAATTTAGTTATATTGTTTCTGTGTCATCTACTACTTCGTCGCTTGAAAGTCCTTCCCAGTTCGCACAACTTATCTGTTCCCGAATAACCCAGTTGGTGTAAATCCCACTTGCAGGTGCTCCAATGGTGCCATTAAAAGTAACTCTCATATCCGTCGAAGGACCAATATACCCACTCTTACAAGTACCATCAGATGCCGTGTAACTATACGTAATGTAATGTTGAGTGTTGCTTGACGATGAACTTGCAGGATAGCACATTAGTGTGCCATCAACGTTAATTTCTCCTTGGGCAATTCCATCAGGCGTAATGCTAAACAAAGTAGTTACGCCGACTTTAATTTCTACATTTCCAGTGTTCATTGCATTTAGCCCACGTAAATGGAAGGTGTATTGATAGGCAGACGTTGCCACATTGTCAAAATAAGCAGTTGTATTTCCATCAAATCTTAGCAGCTGTTTACCACTACCTCCACCTGCGCCTGCAACTATGCTATCGAGCTTTCCCTGTAACTCTGAATCAAGGTCAGAATAAGAAATCAAATCAGTAACAGCATATTCCTTTCCTGCTTCTGGCGTTGATGGAATATCAGCTTCACCAAGATATTCAATAGACGCCAATTTGCTTTTATTTGTTTTCGTTCCAACTTTTGGCGCCTGTTGGTCAACATATTTTTTGTTTGTTAAATCCGAATCTGAGCTTGGAACGGATGATGTTCTTACTTGTTTTGGAAATCCTACATTCTGGTCATAATCCCAAGTATAGAAATGCCCTGATTTTGCATAGTTGCTTGGTGTGGTCCAATACGTGTCTCCAAAAAGAGCGAGATTTATAATTTGTAGAAAGCCCGTGCCGCTAGATGTCCCTTCTCCAAAAAATGTCAACCTTAAACTTTTTGTCTGTTCTGTTTGTGAGGCGCTTCCTCCAAAAGCTTGTTGCCCGCCCAAATTTATATCATTCCATCCAGACCAACCAGAAACCCCTGCTTCCATTACCGTCTGAAACTCTGTTGGAGCACCAATCGTTGCTCTCTCAATAAGCACCTTGCAGTTTTTAGCTCCAGCTGTTGAAAGATTTATGAGCATCTTTTTTGGTTTTGTGTATACACCCATACCTGCTGCATCAAGCGTTATTCTCAGACGGTCATTTGCTGTTGCGTTTCTTCCGGCAGTGCTGTGGTCTTTCGGATAAACAAGACCAATGGTTGGATGATATCCGTCAATGCCAGAAACTAACCCTATTTTCCCAGAATCAGGGATATTAGCATCTGTCCATGTTGCTCCCCCATTTGTCGAAACCTCAATTGTAATTCCAGCAGGTTTTGAAAAAGCAAGTCTGTTTGCAGAGAGGAAATCAGACATTGCTACGCCAATTGGCGTAACATTTCCAGCGGACGAGCCAAGCCCTCCCCATTTAATGTTTTCGGCGGTTGCGGCATTGTCCACATATAACTTATTTGCTGCATGGTTGTTTGCCGTGGGTGCTGCTGTCACAATCTGCCCACTTGCATTTCTCTTAACAATCGTATTGGCTGTTGCTTTCAACGCATCAGCATCAATTCTTTTCCACCCTTCATCTGAATTCCAGACAGGAAGGGCTTCGATGTCTCCAATATCAGGAAGTGTCCCAGGTATTTTTGCGACGTTTTGAGTTGTCGCAATTGTTACTTTATTATCTTTTGTCGTTGCAGTAACATTGTTCCCTGCAACAATCATTGTTGTCAAATTTGTGATTTCGCTATAATCGTATTCCGGCTTTGTGGACGCTTTGGCCCACGCATACACATCTGCTGCCGGAGATTGCATATATTGCAGTGTGTTGAAATTTGTTTTCCCATCCCCGATTTTTATCAGACAAATTGCAGGAGTGGAGTCCGTTGCCGGAATCTCCACAACTGCAACCTCACCGTCCGATAAAACAGGGTTGGAGGCTTGCCAATTACTTAAAGTGTCCTTGCGTGATTTTATTGTTACGTTTACCATTTTCTCCAACCCCTCCATGTTATTGGTGTTTTATCTGTTTGTAATTTTATTCTTTGTTTGTGTTTTTGTTTGTTTTATGCGTGAATGTGTCCAGAAGCATTGCCGCCGTACAGAATCAGCACACCATCCTCTGTGTTTGCCTGGGTCAGCTTGCTAACAGACACGGCTGCAATCTTCGCATCGGTCACTGCGCCGTCTTTAATCTTAGCAGTCTCAACAGCATCATCGCCAAGTTTGGCAACGGTAATTGCCTTGTCGGCAATCTTTGCAGTTGCGATACCGCCTTCCTTAATAAGAACATAGCCAGGAGCGTCGGTCGCGAACTCGCTGGACAGAATCAGATTGTTGTCTTTATTAACGGTCAGCGCCGCATGGTCTGCGCCTTCAAGCTGAATACCAAAAGAAGTCATTGCAGAGTCGAGCTTGGTCTTATCTGCTGCGGACATTACGCCAGGAGCAGTAGTTGTTGCGATAGGAAGAGTAAGAACGCCATCAGTAGGAGAAATCAGTGCGCCATCAGCACCAAGCTTTGCACCAGTTACGCCACCAGCGGTCAGAGCATCAAATGCAGCCTTATCGGCAGCGGACATCAGACCGTCTGCTTCCTGCGTTGCAAGAGGAATGTTAACCATCCCAGCCTCTTTTTCAAGATTCGCACCGTTCAGCTTGATGTTGGTAATAGCTGCATCGCCAACTGCCTTGACCTGCTCATCAACATAACCCTTAGTTGTCAGAGCATCATTGCCAGTACCATAAGCTTCGTCGATGTTTGCCTTGGTCAGTTCCTTCAGCTTATCGAGTTTAGCCTTGTCTGTAGCAGACATATGGCCCGCTTCAGTGGCGGAAGCCATCTTAGCTGCGTGGGTTGTCAGGTTACCGTCACGAGTAGCAAGTTCGGTCGGAAGAGTATTATTCTTATAATCTTCCAGAGCCTGGATTCTTCCTGTAGCACCATCAATGTCCGCATAAATGCCAGTAGAAGGAGTTGTGCTTCCCTCGATGTGTTTGGCACCGACCTTTGTTTCTAGAGCAGTAATCTTCTCATTCTGAGCGGTCTGCTCATTGTCCAGATTTGCCAGATGCTGATTGGTGGTAAACTTAAAAGAAGTGCTATCGTTGGCATCCAGGTCCTTCTTAAGGTCAGCAACGTCCTTGGTCAAGCCTTTTGTGGCATCACCAACAGCGGTCTTAAGGTCAGCGGTATCTTTTACCAGACCGCTTTCAGCATTACCAACAGTCGTTTTCAGGTTGTTGATGTCGCTGTTCATTGTAGCGGCATCCGTAGTATGTCCGCTAATCCAGTCGCTGATTTCTTTCAGCGTGTCATATGCGGTATCTGCACCAGCAACAATCTTCGCAACTTCTTCAGATGCGATTGCACGAGCAGACTTATCTGCATCGGTTCCAACCAGCGTTGCGATATTTGTCTTGTTGGTTTCGACCTGTGCCTTTACAGTTGCATAATCTTCGGGAGTAGCAGCTGCAACGCTGTCATCGATATACTTATAAAGACCAGTGGCAGCGGTTTCGCCGTTCTTTGCTGCGCCAATCTTCTGGTCGATTGCATTCAGATGCTGACCAGTAGCATATGCGAAGGTGCCAGCGGTTTCGCCGTCCAGTTCATGCTGCACGCCATCAATGTCTGCTTCTGCAGTTGCCATACGTGCAAACAAACCGGTTGCGGCTTGCTCGCCTGCGGCTTCTTTTCCGACTGCATTTTCCAGTGCGGCCACACGGTCTTTGATAGCAGATACATCACCGGAGAAACCAACTTCAGAGGTTTCAAAAGTGCCGTCAGCCTTTTCTTTCAGAACAAACAGGCGAGGGTCAGCACCATCAGCAGACAGTGCAACAACCTGACCTGCATAAGGATAAGGGACGACATCTGCCCAATAAGTGGAAACAGCTGCCTTATCCGCACCCTTGCTCAAGTAGTAATTCAAGTCGCCCTGAGTCTTGAAGACCTGGGAAATATCCAGAGGGCCATACTTCTGTCGGTTAAGGTTTACGCCAAGAGTTGCAAAACCCTGATATTCAAAATTTGCCATATCTCTTTATCCTCCTTAACCAATATTAAAGGTATAGTGCGTAGCAGCCATACCATTTGCGTTTTCTGCAGTCCATACGTTATACACCATACCGGCATCGTCTGCATAGTTAGTAACAGTCGGCGTGGTCTTGACAAAGTTGCCAAATACATCAAGCCCCATACCGTCAACGTCGATAACAGACTTCAGCTGTTTTGTATAGCCAGAACCAGCGGGAATTGCAATCATAACCCGCTTCGTGCCAACCGGGATTGCCACTTTTGTCTGAGTGGTAGCACCCTTGCCGGTGCCTTTGCCAGTCGCGGCACGAATAAAGTCAGTAGCGATTGCACTGCCCATATCTGTACCAATATAGATATACCACTGACGGTAACCAGTAACAGCCCCGGAACTTGCAGTGCAAGTTCCAGCCTTAATCTGAGCGGCAGGATAGTCGTTACCCAGGTTGGTCTTAGGCACAGCACCGTCACTATAAGAACAAGTAGCAGTCAGCTTATAGTTAGTGTTATCAAGCACTGTGAATGCATCAAAGCTTCCGGTTGCACCAGTCTTTGTTACGTTGTTAGTGTCCTTAACAGACCAAGCAGTAGCGGTAACGCCCGTTGCTGTGGGATTGTAAGCGTATTTCTTAGGGTCGAAAGATGTCGTATACGCAGGAGTGAAAGTGGAACCAACTTCCTTTGCACCAGCACCAGTCAAGGTGATGCCACAAGTAGGAGTGGGCTTTGTAGGATTCAGCTCCTTGGTAAAGATGCTCTCAAACAGTTTGCCAAGCGTCTTACCCTTTGCGGACAAAGTGCCAGCAGACAACTGCACGTTACCAACAGAGGTATAATTACCAGCAAGAGTAATATCATCTGCCATAACAACATTGTCAGCGGATACATTGCCATCCATTGCACCCCAATTGGTGCCATCAAACACATATCCCATGTAGGAATAGGTTTCAGGGGTTGTACCAAGGGCTGTTTTGATTGTGCAGATATCGCCTTTCTTTGCAGTCGCGCCATCAAGAGCGCGAGTAATTGCTGCATCGTCAGTTTCATCTGCATTACGAATTACGGTGTAATAGTTATCTTCTTCGGCAGAAATCAACGCCTTGATTTCATCCACATTGGTCCCCGCATAGGAAAGATCATTCCAAGCAGTGGAACCATCGCCGAACTTAAATTTTCGAGTATCCTCTTCAACGCCCATCTCATGAAGCGCCAAAACGGGATTTGCAGCCGTCCAAGCAGCGGCACTATCTCCGCGCAGCTGGAAGGTTGTGTTAACGATTTTTGCCATACGCATTGCCTCCATTTAAAATAATATCATTATAATCGCATCCGACCATAACGTATTCCATATTTGTTTCGTCCCAGATATACAAAGAACGAGATTGTGCGTCTATATATATGTTGTCGCCAGAACCAATTTCGGGGAATGCTTCTCTGTTTTCTATCGCAGAAATGCCCCCTAATTGGGAAGATAAAGACGCAATTTGTAAATTTTCATCGACAAAATACGGAGACCATTTGCCATTTTCGTCCTTTATGGAAATAATGTCTCCGCAAGACCCCCAAAATTTTGCCCACTCAGAAGCATCAGAACGAGATGTAAATTTTGTTTTTTTCTCCGCCCGCTTCAGTTTGCCAAATTTGTCATAAAAATAAACCTCGGCAGTTCCCTCTTCATCAGAAGTGATTATGAGCGTTTCTTTTGCAATAATTCCTTCTTCTATGGATTTTTGGAGTCTTTTTATACTACCATAAGCAACTTTCACGAATTATACCCCTCCTTTCAAAAATATATCATATCTAGACCGCTCTTGTTTATTTCCTCCAGTCCTTTTTTGATTTCCTCCACGTCAGCGCGAACATCTGCCAGTTCTGGAATATTTTTAAGAGCATTGTCTATATATTGCTTTATTACTTTGTTTTGAACAGGAGCGGTCGAGGTGTCAGACATTTCGTCATCACATTGCCAATTTCTTACATATATTTCATCAAATGCGCCACTTAAAACACAACAGTTTTTTCCTGGTTTAATCATGTCAAAACACCTCCATCCAAAGACTCTTCAACTGTCATTTTATTCGGAGGTGTTGCCATAACAAGGTCTCCAATTTCAACCCTTAATTGAACAAAAAGTGGAAACCTCGCGTCAAACACCAATGTCTCAATCTGAGACAGTGTAACAGAGATTCCGCCGTCTGCAACAACAAACGACGGATCTCCTGTACACATTTCTTTCGTCAAAATCGTTCTTCCTCGTTGAGAAAATGTAAACTCCGCATCTGTTACATCTTTTTCTCTAATTTGTTTGGAGTAGAACAATATCGTGGGAGTCGTTCCTCTAACCATTTTCGTTTCTCCTTACTTTATCAAACGCTTTCTTGAAATCTTGAACAGCGGTTGAGTTTCTCCCGCGTTATATGGGTAGAGTTTGTGGTCAAAATATGACCAAAACTCTTCGGGAGTTGTAGGTTCGTTCCCTGTGCCGAACATTTGAGTGAGGTCCATAACCATCACAGCAATTTTTACGTTATTAAAAACGGTTCCAGCCGCAAACCCAGACAATCCGTTGCCTTTTTCTCCTTGAGTCATGGGTTCTGTTTGATTACAAATTGTACAACTTTCTCCGTTTGATATGATGCCCGTGCGCATCTCATTACGATTCAACCAACCATAGGCAAATGAGACGTTATTTGGATTGTTCAAAATTTTCAAGCACAGTAAATACTTGTGGACCTGATTCATTGCGTCGGATAAATTCGTGAAATTGATATACGATTTGTTAGCTGTTCCATTTAGAGTCATTGTTCCATCTTGGTTTTGCGAAATTGTTACCCCGTTCGAAGATGTCGCAGAATTTGTAAATAACTGGTTCCACTCAATACTCCGGCCCATATAAAGTTTTTTCTTGTAACTCGTCAGCCAACCGCTCTCCGGATTTGCTCCGCCTTCGGCATAATATGTCACCGACAGCGGACCATTCTGCATTAGCGAGTTTGGAGCCGAGAAAGAAGTAAAACCCTTGAAAGTGGAGAGCGCTTGAAGAGTAGGGATGATTGCCGTTTCGACAGGAGTTGCGAGTTCGTAATTGAGCATCACACCAGACATTGCTGCTTTGAAAGCGGCAGCATTAGTGTATGCGCTGTCATATACCCAAACTTGTTCACGTGTGTAGTGAACAGCGATTATCTTATCGGCAGCGTGCGAATAAACATCATCAACAGAAGCCGTGGTATATTTTGGGCACACAAGGTTTCCTTTCTTCGATGATGAAGAAGTTATTTTTATTCCATCCAGACTCGCTACAAGCCTTTCGTGTTGAGCGGCTCCTTCATAAGCCCAATTCAAAGTCCCCATATCAACGGAGCCAATCCTCTTAATTGCCTTTTGTGATAAAAGGTTAATTTCATCATATGCCGACCCGGCACTTCTCATTCCATCGGGGAAATATTTAGAAGAAGGAATGTTGACAAAACGTGTTTCCAATGATTGATTTTTTGTTTCTATTCTATCTGGAGAAATGCTTTTCAAAGCATCATTATCAACGATTGTCTTACCCTTGATAGTATAATCTTTAGCCGGAACTCCGGCACTATCCGTAGCAGAAACAACGTCCCCAGACAAGTTAATTGGCGTCCCAAGCGTAGTATAAATTTTACTTTTGTAACTTGTCATATACTAATACCTCCTTACCAGAGATATTCATAAGTGAATGTTACTTCTGGGTCAACAACACTAATATAAGTCGGAGCAACGCTCGGCTTGATAATTGTTCCACTTGCCATTTCAGAAGTAATTGACCCAATAAACGGGAACTCATATGCAGGGTCTGCTTGAGAACAGACAACTGTTCCGTAATGGAAACCATCATTTGTGAAACCGGGAACAAGGGCATATCTACCATTCATTCCAGGGAAGTTGGTTTCATCCGTTGTTGCGATGGTTACTTTTGTGAATTGTACTTTTGCTTTGTCTGCTTCTGTTGTTGGAGCAGTTGCTTTCCACGTTGGAATGGAAGGAATCATCGGAGTAATTGCTGCTTTGATTTCTTCTTCATCCATTACTTCTGTTGCGTTCAGTACCCAAGCACGAGTGCTAATTGTTATAGTGATGCTTTCCAGAAGATGAACATTATTCTCGTACCCTGCGTGAGTATAAGTCAAATAACCTTCTTGGTGCCCTTTCCCGCCAAGGTCATACTTCTTGTGAGCAAACATAATAGAAGCATTATCGGAAGCCTGTAATTTGGCTAATTCATCTTCCGTTAGGGTACCGTTGACTGCTTCATCAGGAGCGGAAAGGGTCACAATGGTAGAAGCAGGACCTTCGGCAACAATTGCGGCATCCACGTATGCTTTTGTTGCAGCGTCTGTATCGGCCTCCGGAGTCGCTGTTCTTACAATACCTTTTGCTGTTCTTGCTACAAGAGTATTTGCTGTTGCGCTTGTGCTTGAAGTTGTTTCAGCCCACCCAATACTGCCCACTCCAACATAAACAGGAATAGAATAAGACGCAGGAGTATCAGATTCAAGTCTTGCTACTTTATCTGTAATTTTAATTGTGCTGTCTGTAATATCAATACCTGTACCAGCAGAAAGCGCATCTTGCTTGTTGCTTACCGCTGTATCAACATATCCTGTTGTTGCTGCTGCATCAATCTTTCCCTGTAGGTCAGAATCAAGGTCGGAGTATGAAATCAAGTCTGTGATTGCATATTCTTTTCCAGCTTCTGGAACAGTAGGAATATCTGCTTCGCCAATATATTCAATAGATACTAAATTATTTTTGTTTGTAGTTGTACCAATTTTTGGAGTTTGCTCATCAACGTATGCTTTGTTTGCAACATCCCCTCCAACGGCAGGTGCGCCAACTTGCATTCTCCCGTTGGCATCTCTTGTTGCCACGCTGGAAGCGGTTGCGGACGGTGTGGAAGGCAGCCCAATCCAACTTTTGCTGGATTTAGCATACATCGGAATTGCATTTTCTGCCGTGGGCGTATTTGCCATATAAACAGAATGTTCTGGGTCAACTTTTACTGTAACGTGATTTGCAGTCGTTGTTGCATCCATAATCACGCCATCACCGGGAATAATGGGAACTTCAATGTCTGTTCCGATTTGGCCAATTGATTTATCCGCGTATGTTAGCTGACCAGTGCCCGCAAGTGTCATTCCATCTGCCGTGTCAAAAGTCACGGTGGCTTGACCGTTACTAAAATCAATCTTATCAATTTTTTTACCAACATTTTCGTCTGTTAAATCAGACTTAACAAATGAATTGGTGCTGGCATCCCATTTTACAAGACAGCCGTCCACAAACTGATTGCTGTCTGCGCGAATTGCCAGCGGGAGACCCTCTCCGTCTTTAAAAACAAACTTGTTGTTTTCTCCAATTGTTCCCTCGCCAAACTTTACAGTATCATCAGTGGGATCGTACATAATACCATATGTCGCATTTTCATTTTTGTTGATCGCAAGACCAGACAAAAGCGTTTTTAAATCTATTTTGTTTGCATTTGTTACAATAACATTATCTTCTACCAATAACTGCTTTTCTTTTTCTGTTGTGGTGGTCCCACTTACGGTCAAGTCGCCAGTAATGGCAACATCTCCTGTGATAGCACCACCTGTTTTATCATATTTTTTATCCAATTCTGCATCGACATATTCTTTGGTTACATCAGAACCACCTTTTTGAATTGCCGCTGCGGCCAATCTTCTAGCAAACGAATCCACTGCCATATCAATCAACCTCCAGTCGTCACTCTGCAAAACGCAGAAACTTTTCCGCTGGCAATAGAATTGAGTTTAATTACATATTTTCCCATTCCATCAATCGGGAAAGTATAAATTCCAGAAGCGGACATCGTGTCAACAATGTTGAACGAAGAATCAAATCCGGAAAGTGCGTGGTACTCATCAGACTCCAAATCAGAGCAACCAAGAACCTGAATTTCCCCACTAAACGTCCCTTCAACCTGAACAGTCAAGGTATCACCACGTTTATTCCAAGTCTCAGGCCCTTCCATAGGGACGGTCGCGTCTTTCAACGCATAAAAATTGTTCAAAATATCCATAATTCCAAATCCAAATCCTTTCTTGAAAATTTTTAAGAAATTTGTCAAAACTTTCCAAATTTCTTTGTATATATTCAACAAAAAATTATAAAGTAATATAACGTTTTTGTTGAATATATACAAAGAAATTGATAATAAAAGAATGCTTTTATTATCTTTTACGATTTCTAAAAAAGAGAGACGAGACACGAGGTCTCGTCTCAATTCATAAGTTAGGCAATGGTTACAGAATCTTTTAGCGTGGGAATTTCCGTCAGAGATACAGTATAGCTACCCTGTGCAAACTTACCGGCGCTCAAAACGGGATTGAACGTAAGATCTGCATTCGGAATCAGACCGGAAGAACCGTTGTCATACAGCCCATAGACAACAGGAATAGCATCCTGAACAGCAGACTCGGGATCGATTGCGATCATATGAATGCCGGTAGATGCATAGGTTGCACCAGTCAGCACCTGCACGACCTCAGCATAAATGCCCTCATCGTCACAGCCACCAGCATCCACAGCCAGAGCGGTACCGCTCAGCTGCATTGTCGCGGCGGAAGCCATAGCCATAGACAGATCGAACTGACCATCCAGCTGGAAGCGAGGCACCTTAATAGTAATTTCGCCAGCAGGTTTGCCGGACTCGGGAGCATTTGCATCACCCTCATACAGCTTCGCGGTCAGAATCAGAATCATTTCTGCAGGAACAAAATTAGCCGCAATCTGCATAAACTGAGCGAGGCTCTCTTCTGCAAAATAAGAAACACAATAAGTCACGCCTTCAACAAACTTAACAGCATCGGTCGCGCCGATGGTCAGAGTAGTGCCAGCCAGCGTATTATTCGCGCCATCCACCTCGATGGAAATGTCGTTCTGAGAAGGGTTACACCCGGAAGGACGGAACCAAACGCAGATCTTGTCCAGGCCGCAAGCCTTACCCAGAGCCACGGGGGCACTGGTCAGATTAATGGTCTGAGAATTGCCAGCAGCAGCAGTAAACGTATCACCGCTCTTGATGGCGGAAGCGCCCATAGAAACGTCAGAACCGGTCTGCAGGGCGATATAGTTCATATCGAACATAGCGTCCGTCAGAGTCACGGTCATACCAGCCGTGTGATTGAATCGGCCATACAGCTTAGCGCCCTGGCCCGCACGAACTTCCTCCTGCGTAGAAGTGAAGCCCAGAGTGGACTCGGTCAGAGTGCGAGAAGACAGAACGTGCTGCAGTTCGTTCTGCTTTTTAACGAAACCTTCGGCATTGCCAACGGATGCCAGATAATATCTTCTTGCCATTGTTTTTCTCCTTTAAAATTTATTTATAAATTACCCATGTTTCGGGAAATTTATCAATTATAGATTTTTAATTTTTTGCGTCAAATCGCCAGAATCAACCGCGGCATCGTAAAGACCTCTTTCTTTACGATAAACCCAGTGCTCCAACGAAGCGCCTTTCTTCAGCGTAACCATACCAGACATCACGCCCTGTTTGGCCGCCTTGTATTCAATGGCGTCATTGATCACGCCAAGTAACATTATGAACTTCCTCATCGGCATCTCAAAAATATCTTCAATTTTATAACAAGATTGAGAACAAACACAAACGATTTTTCTCTCCAAAGAAGCAGTTCCGGAATTTTTTGAAAGAAGATCTGCCTTCAAAGCCTGGTCCTCTCGAACCGACTTATGTACCCAAGAATCGTCTTTGAAATCTGGAAAGTTCTGGTATAACAAATATTTCCGAATACGATTGAAATCATCGGCATTTACTTTAACACCATCTATATAAACAATCGTTTTCCCTTTTTCGTCCACTCCGGTTTCAACCGAAGGAATCAACTTGTCGCCACACTCACACTTAAACAATTCTTCTTTTGACAGACCAAGTTCACATTTCTTAAAAAAATCTTGATTATAAAAATCTAAATAACCGATATATTTCCCGCATTTTTTGCAACGAACCCCAGGTTTGATATGCAAACAAATTTCCACAATCTTCGAAAACATCGAAGCCCATTGGGGCTCGTCCTTTTTTTTTATTTTTGATAACAAAAATTCAAGGTGGGTCATTTTGACCCCCTCAAACACGTCATTTTTATGAAGAGTGAGACATGCACTTGCCCAAGCAAAATCGTTGTAATCTTTAACTTTTACCGGGTAAAGAGTTAGCCCATTTAATTCAACCGGCTCGTCTCTAACAAAAAACCGCTCCTTTAAATATCCAACCTCTTTTAAGATGTCTCTCTCAATTTTTGGTAAATTATCTGGAATATACATATTTAAAATCCACAATTAGGAGTTTCGGAAACTCCAGACATCAAAGTAGACATTATAATAGAATATCCAAAAAATTTCTTCCCATTCCACAAAGAAAGCTTAGACGCGTTTTCTTTGTTCAACTCGATATTGAACTGTAGCGTTCCGACTCCATCAATAAAAACGCCATTCAACGCAGCCAAAACACATTTCTGCATTACGGCAGCGCGACCCTTGTAAATGATGACGGGGTTTCCATCTTTAGCAATTTCAGACGGATTCGTATCAGGATTATACATAGATGCGTCCCCGTATATATTTGAAATTTTGTTATGAACAATACATTCCAAACCAATATTAACAACCGACACAAGATGGTTCTTTGGGATTACCGAATGGGTGTAAATATGAATATGAGACGACTGCTCTTCAAAAGCATCGTCAATATATGGAGACAAAAATGCTCTTTTGCCACTTGCGTCTCCGTTATTGCAATATAACAAAGACAATCTTTCTGCGTAAGGAACAGATGCTTTCGATAAAGCGTCTTCGACATCATATTTTAAAATTTTAAACAAATAATCAGAATATTTATTCTCGCTTTTTGCCAAAAAATCAAAAATACGAAACTCAACATTGTCCAAATTCACAAATCTGTTATACGCATTTCCGTCCACATTATAGGGATTAAACATTCTTATCTCCTTTCAAATCTTTTAGAATGGTCTCAGCGACACGGAGAAATTAAAACTCAAAACCTCTCCGGATTCCAACGTTGTATAGCACGTAACAAAAATCCTCCAAGAAAGAGAAATCATCTTTCTCTTTAGAGTATAGCTTCCATCATCATTCTTTTCCAAAGAACAATAAACTTCGGCAAGAGATTCTTCGGAGCCGTCTCCTTCAAGCGCAACATCACAAGAAATATCTGCATCTTGAACAGGCAGACCACGGCGGTAAAGCACCGGAGTAAACGTTATTCCGTCTTCTGGAATAGTCTCCGGGATAGATGACGGTTCTTCAAGGCCAAATACATACTGATAATCGTCAGTGTCCTCTTTGATGGGCTCGTCCTCTTTCCCATTATAGGCGATTCGTTTCTCCATATCGTCGAGCTTCCCGACTTGATCCATCGCCAAATAAATTCGAATAACTCCGACATCTTCGGGATCAAACGTCGTTCGAGAATCCATTTTAATAATGTTGTTAATTTTATATACGCGATCAGTTCCAATAACAAATCTTTGGTTGATGTAATATTGCTTCGTATATTTATTATATTGAGCAATAAGAACCAACGTTCCGTCCGGATCAATTGCGACCTCTGAATAGTCGAACATCGGATTAGACAGCTTCGACGGCTGAATAACCGGTTCGTAGTGATACGAGGTTTGCCCGTTTTCGTCAGTATAGATCGATCCGATGTTTCCGTTACAACGACACACAACCTGCGATGAGGTCGGCTCCATTGTTGTTTGATTTAAACCAATCCAAATATTCTTTCGATAATTCGGCTCGGTCGGGTCAAATTCATACGAAAAACGGTAGCGATAACCAACTTTATTCTGTCTGCGGCAATCCTTAAAAACCAGGCGATACCAATCATCACTGACGGTTTCTCCTTTGTCGTTTTTGACAGACTGAATCACGACCTCAAGCGGTTCGTACAATTCCGTTCCGGCCTCTTTTTCTTCCTCAATCCATTTGCGATTGGGACGATAAGGCCAGTCCGCATCAACTTTCATTTGAAGAGACTTCAAGTAATAGTTTGGCTCAACAAAATTGGGCGGTGTTTGCGAAAAAAGATATGACGGGTCTTTCATTTTACTTGTGTCGTAAACTGCCATACCAATCACCTCATTTCAACGACCGCAACATTGACTTAATAATCTTGTCAATCTCAAAGATTTGTTTTTTCACTTCGCGATATTCAATATTTTTAGCGTCGTCATACACGCCTTTTACCTTGACAATAATTGGAATAAGCTTTCCGTCAAATAGCTCATTAGCGGAGTTCATATCCCACAATTGTCCAGCAATAAAAAATCGAGGAGAGAAACCGGTTTCAGCCTCTTCCTCAAATAAGTGCAAAATTTTGTGCATCTTGCCAATAAGTGTTGTCAAATATTCTTTTTTTGCGTCGTCGGAAATAATCAGTTTCGGAAATTCATCCATAATAATTACCTCCGTGATATTTGCGAGAGACTACATCCCACGCAAGCTTTGTTGTCAAACTGTCAAGCTGAAATTTTAACTGGTTTGTCCACTCCACCTTTGCCCGAACGCTGTTCGCGTTCGAATAGATAGAAAAGTCGTGGTCCGTTAAAATATTCCTGATATCCAACATAAAGTTCTTTTCATTGGTCGCCCACGCAAGAACAAGCGAATATGCCAAAATATCTCTCACTTTATATGCAATAACGCCTGCTGACGTAGTAGAGCTTGCGGCTTCTTTAAAGTCAGTGTTGAACTGACCGGGAGAATACCACTCAACTCCACACTTTGAACCAGTAGGAACTTCACGAGAAAAAGTAACAACACCGTTTTCGTATTTAGCGGCAGGGTCATACTGCGTTCCAATACGGAACGAGAACTCCGCCCCCTTTTCGGGGACGAAGTCCGCACTCGCGTCATAAACAGCAGTTCCATTACCGTCGAATACCTCAACCTGACCAGACGGCAATTTCTGATCAACGAGCAAATAAGCGATCTTTGTTGGGTTTGAAAATTGGTTAATCCCGTTTTCCAGATGCGGGTACATCAGTCGTTCCCAACGCACCGTATCTTCAACATAAGCTCGCTGAATGATGGGATCGTCAAACAAGTTGATCGCTTTCTCATATATGGATTTAAAAGTTAAGGCCATAATACGACGACCCCTTTCTTTAATTATTTATTCTCAGCGCTTTTCTTCGCGATCTCATTGGCCGCGTCGCGCTGTCTGTCAAGGATAACATCAGACATGGCACCATCGCTAAGTCTGTTGAGAACCTCAATTTTGTGAATGTCCTGAACCTCCCACAACTAAAGTCGCGGGGTTCTCGGTGACAGCGGTCTATTGACCACTCATTTCCCGAGCTATCCCCGTAGTTCCTACGGTTCTTATGTATTTTATACTATTAACAATTTAACAATCCCAATCCTTCGATTAAGATATTCTTTGCGGCGTTTATATCCCTGTCGTGATTGGTTCCACATTCCAGGCAAATCCACTCACGAACATTGAGATTCTTCATTTCCGAATTTTTATAGCCGCAACAACTACAAGTTTGACTTGATGGGAAAAATCTATCAATCACAGAAATCTGTCTTCCGTACCAACGAGCTTTATATTCCAATTGTCTACGAAATTCCGACCACGACACATCATTAATGGCTCTTGCAAGTTTATGATTCTTAACCATATTACTTATTTGCAAGTCTTCCATACAGATAATATCGTTCTCTCGAATTAACTGCGTTGATAATTTTCTCAAAAAGTCTTGGCGTTGATTGGTAATCTTTTCATATTGTCTTGCAACCTTTATTCTTGCCTTCTCGTGGCGATTGCTCTTGCTTGGTTTTCGCGAAAGCCCTCGTTGGAGTTTGGCAAGCTTTTCTAAAGATTTGCTCAAATATTTCGGATTAGCAACTTTATCGCCGTTACTTGTAATTAGAAAATCTTTTAATCCTAAATCAATTCCAATAACCGAACCAGTGCTCGGCAATTTATCAACAAAAACATCAGTACAACATAATGAACAAAAATACTTTCCGCTTGGATCTTGTGAAATAGTTGCGTTTAAAATTCTTCCTTGTGGAATTTGCTTGTCGCGAAATTTCACTAAACCAAGTTTTGGAAGTTTAATATGTTTTGGAAAAAATTTTATGTTGTTATAAATGCAACTCGTGGTGTATGACTTATGGTTATCTTTTCTTGATTTAAATTTCGGAAACCCAAATCCGCTCTTAAAGAAATTTTTATACGACCAGTCCAAATTCTTTAGAGCGTGTTGTAAAGCATTCAAATCTGGTTCTTTTAACCATTCAAATTCTTGCTTAAGTAAAGTCAAATCTTTACAACAAGAATTAAACCACAATTGTTGTCCCAGTTTTTCATATAATTCAATCTTTTTATTAAGATAATAATTATACACAAACCTACAACATCCAAATGTTTTTGCCAACAATAATCTTTGTTGTTGATTAGGATAGATGCGAAATTTATACGCTCTTTCCATATCTCTATCTCCCTGAAAATAAATATATAATAAATAACCGGTAATCTGAAAGTCAGGGCGATCAGAAAGGTTAATTACTCCCTGTCCCGGTTAATTATTTTTAATTGAGTGTAACAAAAATTGTTAACACTATAAAACACATAAGAACCAATAGGTCTTAGTCGTTTAGAGGTATCGTTCATATGAGTTCGCTACTCTCATATATCCTTGTCCGCCGTATTGTTTAGCGGTAGGTATCCTATACTTTCATATAGGCACAGACTATATCTTCTCCATGCGGATTTCTCCGTTTAGGTTTACCCACTTCGGAGCGCTTGCCCCTACTCCCCTCAAGAGGGATAGTCGTTGAAGTTTCCCTTTCGGGCTTACCTGCTAGTTGTCCATTTTGTAAACAGTGTTTAGGATTTAACCTTGCACCATCTATTTGATTTTTTCTACTTTCGTAACCATCACACTTATTCCTTTTAAGGAATTATGTTGTGGTTCAAATAGCTTTAGGAGTTTCCAGCATTTCAAGTAATATTGGACGCCATAAGCGCCACTACACACAAGTTTCCCTATGTGCTAACTATTTATACAACTTGACTTTTGACTTTGACCAAAAATCTACGTTGTATTCTTAATTAAACGCCGGATCTTTTTCAAGAATCTTACGCTTAAAATATTCAATAATGAAACCACGAAGTCCATCGCAAAGCTTGTTATAAATGTCTTCAAGTTCGTATACATTCATAGTTCCAAGTCTTTTAACAAAATCGGAGCCCATAAATTCATAATCTCGAATGGATTTAACTCCAAGAGTCTTTGCAAGTTCTTCGCTGCCTTCTCCAAAAGCAATAACACCACGATCAAAAAACTTCTTTGTCGTTCCTCCGGCAAGTTCTTCGGCCTGACGGCGGTCAAGCGTAAGCGTCGCGCCAAAAGACGCAAAATCAAGATCTCGATTACTCAAATGAATGTGAGTTGTCGTTCCGGGAAGGCACTCACGAAGATGAACCACCTTAACCTCTTCAAGAAGAGAGCTCGACTGCACGGGTGCAGGAGCTTGCGCTCCAATGCCCGCCGCCATCATTTTGGTCAACATTTCAATTTGTGCCTTGAGTGCAGCAATCTCATCTGACTGATCAACGGGCTGAGTCGAGGGTTTTACCTTCTGATCAGCAACAGCACCATCGGTCGCCGTGATATCTTCGTTTTCAACATTTTTCTTAACATATGCCATATCTTTCAAATCTCCTTTTAAAACAAAATTGATATATAAAAACGACCATAAAATTGGTCGTTTTTTTTATTTAGTTTCTGGCTTTGTCCACAAGAACTTTTTAGAACCAGCACCCCATATAATAGCGTCTGCCGTTTCTTTATATTCCTTGTGACGAGACGGGCAACGAGGAACAACTTTCCAATTTATCACCCATCGTAAATCGGGACCAGAATACCCAATAAACTTCATGCCCAAAGCAAGATAACCCTCGCCATCAAACTTATTAAAGTCTGCATATGAAAATACTTGATCTGGGTTATTTTCTCTGACAAAATGTTTAAATAGTTTTGATACACCGCCCACAACAACATTGTTTGACCCTGGACAGCCACGAATAATTTCCCACCCATATTTTTTATGTCTGGAAAAGCTCATAAGCTGCACGAGTTTGTCTTCATAAAAAAGGCCGTATGTTATTTGTGCGTTTCTGTGCCCCTGCAAATGGTTGGCTTCATTAAATGGTCTCGCTTCTTTATTGGTAATTTCACGAATTTCACAATTTCTTGCATAAATTCGAGTCTCTACCTTCCCAAAAGCAATTTTCAACATTGATTCAAGAATTGGTCTTGTTCTAGGGTCTTCCCATTCACTTTCATAAATATGAATTAGACGGATCCCTTTCTGTTCAGCAAGTTTGGATTTCTTTATATGATAATCTTTTTCTTTATGAAGATTAGAATGCCAAAAAGTTCCATTAAACTCAATACCGATCTTGTATTCTGGACAATAACAATCGACTTCGTATGGCTTCAAAACACTTTTGTCTTTATAACACGACACACCAAGCCCTCTAACAAAAGAAATGATTTCAAACTCTTGATAGCTTTCTTTGGGATTAATCAAGTCCCAAGAGTCATATTTGTGTAGATAGTCTCCAACCTTCGGCATGCTTCCACGACCAAGAGCAATCGTCAACTCGCGAACTGTATGAATGTTATTGGCAATCATAAATTCGCGCAGTTTTTCTCTCGAAGACATAATTCGAATACTTTCTTCAGACAGGTGGACTTGTCCTCCATTTTCGCGATGGTACTTACGTCTCAATGTTTCTTTTGCTTTTTCCCTTATAGATGGATTCGCCAAAGAATATTCGACCCCATATCTCTCACGACAAGTATTTTTCATCTTTGCCTTAACGCCTTCTGTAGTTGCCGGATTTTCTACGCCATATCTTTCGAGGTTCGTTGCAATACGTTTTTCTACAACCTCTGGCAAAACAGCCGTTGTTTTTACGCCGTATTTCGCCATGTTTGTTCGTTCAATTGTATCGTCAATCAGTTTTCTCGGCTTTTTAATCTCGTACTCGGCAATACGCTTATCAACTACGCCCCTAGAGCATCCGAATATTTTTGCGATATCATCAATCGTTAGATTTTCATCAATATAATAATGAATCAAATCTTCTTTTGATATATCGTAATTTTTTTCGTCTTTTCGAAACTCTTTTAGTCTAAGCACGGTATCAACACCATACTTTTCTATGTTTGTTTCTTTTAGCTTTTGACGTATTTCAGCGCATTCCATTGGGTTTTCAGATCCGTATCGTTCTAGGTTGGTTTGTTTAATCCTTTGACGTATCTCTTCATTATTCATAGGACAGGAAAACCCATATTTCTGAATGTTCGTAGATTTTCTCTTTTCTATAACACCAGAGATATCTTTCTTGATACCAAACTCTTTTAAAGAACGCATAATGGGTTTTCGCCCCGTACCGAGTTCTTTGGCAATTTCTTCGATGTTTTTGTTTTGAACTATATATTGATCGTATAGCCAATCTTTATCAATGTTTACTCTTTTCATATAGCACCTCCGCAAAGTGCACATTATTTATAATTAACCGGTAATTCAGTTGTTGCGGCAACTGAAAAGGTAGCTACTCCCTGTCCCGGTTTATTATATTGTATCATATATTCTGTATTTTGTCAAGTAGTTTTTTAAAATTTTATGCCACTAAATTACTGAAGGTCAAGAGCAGCGATCTTAGAACCAACAACCGCAGCAACACCAACGCGCTCCTGAATGCGAACACGATAGGTCTTGTCAGGAGTGCGAGTATACTCACGCTCAACGAGAACATTGTCGCCCTCATAAACAATCTTAATCGGCTTGTCGCCATAAACGGGCAGGAAATAAATCATATCATCCGGAATAGCGAACTCAGCGGTCGTATTAACGGTGTTGAACTTGAGCGCCTGGTCGAGAACAAGCAGACGAGTGCCATAGTAACGATCAAGATAACCCTTTTCAACGATTTCCTTGCCAAGACCGTATTGCAATCCAGCCTGAGCGGGGATAATCGAGCCAAGAGCAGCAAGAGTACCAATAGCAAAGACATCAGAATTGCCGTTCGCAGCAGCAACTCTCTGTGCAAGAGCAGTCCAGTTAGCCTGAGTAAAGCCAGTCGCCTTATATGCGGCACCAAGGCTGTCAACACCAGAAGTAAGGGCGCCAACAACCTTCAGGAAGATATACTGCTCGAAAGAACGAGCGACACGCAGACCCCAATCAGCGAGATCGAATACGCCAGCGGCCATCTGATACCAGCCGCACTCGGCGGCGATTTCGATAGGAGAGGGGTTAACAGTGATTTCGTTGTTGTAAATGGGCTGCAGAACGCCACGGTTCACACCTTCGGCGATCTCGTTGACCTTGTAGAGCTCGTTGGAGCGGATAATGAATCTGCTAGTCTCGCCGTACCCGATCTGTCTGACATCAGCGAGGAAGCGAATCATATCAAAATTCGCAACCATAGGAAGAATGGGGTTGATAACCTGCGCAATGACAGCGTCAAAGTTATCGAGAAAGTCACTGTTCTTGGTCACATGGGGATCCTTGAACGCATCGAGGCCCTTCTCTTCAAAATATTTAGCAACCTTCGTATCTTCGGCACAATACATACCGAGGTTCAGGTTGAGGGTCTTCAGTCTCTCGTCCTTATTCTCAACAACTTTGTTGTCAAGATAAGCGGAGGCAAAGCTCAGAGTTTCATCAATGATATCATTGAATGCGGCAGTACCGCGAGTATAAGAAAACATTTCCATATTATTTTACCTCCTTATAGAATTAGAGCACTTCGACGAGGTATTCCTGCTCATATGCGGGTGCGTTGTAAGCAACGGTAGTACCAATCGTCATAGGCTTAGAAGCACGGATAGCAAAGTTGACCTTTCCATCGGTGGTATTTGCGGCTGCAGTCAGAGTGACAGCGTTCGCCGTCAGATTTGCATACTGACCAACGGTTGGAGCCTGAGCGCCAAAGCAGCCAGCGCCAATCCAGAACATATCGCCCTTCTTAACCTTACGGACACGAACAGGATAACCTGCCTCAACCTTCAGGTCTACGAGCTTAACGCCAATACGATAAGTGTTGCCAGCAATAACACCAGCGCCAACTTCTGCAATATCTGTTACCCAGAGATCGTCAAGAGCGACTTCGTCGGTAGTAGGAGCATAAGCATACTTGCAGTTGTAGTCCACCATATCAGCATAAGTGCTGTCCTTACACAGCTTGCCAAGGGTTACGAATGCGCCGTCGTCGCACTGAGCGTACACAGGAGCTTCATCATTGCCAGTGCAGAACTTAGCAGACTTGACATAAGCCTGAACGTCTTCGCAGACCATCTCGGCGACATCAAAAATTTTTGTTGCCATAATTATTTCTCCTTTATAAATTAAAATATTATTTATGCGCTTTCACGCAATAATAAACAAATATAAAATTATTTTTTACCGCATTTTGCCACGCGAGCTTTCATACGCTCTTCTCGGCTCATCGGTCTTTTATCTTCTGCCTTATCAGCACCCATCGCAGGAACTTCAAAAGCAGAACTAAATCTCTCCCCTGTGGGAGTTCTTGTCTTAAACGCAGCAACAGCAACTTCGGCAAAAATTTCTTCTTTTGTCGAATACTTTCCAGAAACACATTTCTCAATAATTACATCTCGGTCGGACTTTTCAATCCTCTCGTTTGCCATAATCGACTCGGCATACGCTTTCAGCTCTAGACAGAACTGTTCATAAAGCTTCGCCTCCGCCTTTTCCATGCGCTCCTTGATTTCTGCGTAGTCAGAATATTTAGCAATTTCTGCCTCATATTCAGATGCTTTCGACTCAAAGTCTTCCGACATTTTTGCGATCGTGCCACAATATTCTATGCACTTTGCCTCAAGTTCGGCGCAGCGCTTTGAAAGCTTGCACATTTCATCACAATCGTCTTCGTCCTCATCATCATCTTTGTGGTTGTCTTCACCGCAATCATCACAAGGATGTTCATCTTCGAGCTTTTCGGGTTCGCCGCAATCTTCCTTTTCAGGGTTTTCGCATCCGCCCATTTCAAGCTCTCCGTTGTCGTCAGGGCACTCACAAGGTTCCTCTTCTTGCTCTGCAGCAAGAGGAATAGCTTCCTCCGCCTTGCAATCGTAGTCCTCGCAAAATTCGCAGTGCTCCGCCGCTTCTTTTTCCATATCGCCGTCTTCAAGTTCGAGATGCTTATAAATCTTCTTAAGCTTTTCGGTTACTTTCTCGTCGCCGTTCTTTTCGGCATATGCCTTTGCGGAGGCGAGCCCGCCACGATTATAAACAAGCTTTTCACCTTCGATGCACATAACAGGATATTTCAGAGCCCCTTCGATGCCATCTTCCCAACCTTCTCTGAGATCAAGGAAAACATCATCCGCAATAGACTTGAAATTTTCTGCCGCAATCACGCGCTTACGAAGTTCTGCTTTGTCTACTTCACCCCAAGGCTTTTCAGACATTGCATCTTTAGACTTGTCAACTTCAAGAGCGGATTTCGTGCCAATATCATCTTTCGCGAAATCTTCAACAACTTCGGTTTCGACAACTATATTTTCGTTCTCCATTTTTATCTCCTCCTTCCCCTCAGATTTTTGTTCCGGGGGCTGCATTTCTGCAGTATCACCAGATTTATCTTCATCCGCCCCGAAAGCTTTTTCGTAAGCGAAAGAAAGAGCTGTTTTTTGCGCCATAAGCGCATCTGTATCGAGATTTTCAAGAATTGAAAGGTGGGCTCCGGGAATACCCTCAAGCACCTCCTTGCCGTTCTTGCTTCCAAGAATTGTCGTTCCATTCAGCGTGAAATCCAGAATGTCTAAAACACCATCTTCACGCATTTCCGACTTATGAACAGTAATCTCTACAGAAACCTTTTTGCGTCGATCTTTCAAAAGTCTTTTTACTTGAGAATAACAATACGCCGTACATAAAACACAACGAAATTTTATCCAATGCAAACCGTTTTCTTCAACCAGTTCAACAGGATCAGACTCCCGAATCCACCCAAGGATTCTTTCGCCTCGTTCAGTATTCCAGTATTCCTTGTCAAGCTCAAAATCATATCCGGCCTCACCTTCGTGTGTTGTGAAATCGTTGTTTTTAAAAAATCCAACAATGGGTCTGTTCTTCAAAGAACCGCTTTCAACGGCTCTTTTCATTGATTCATAAGTAAAATGCGAACCGTTGCGGTTCGGATCGACATCCGAAATCGCATAAACTTCCAACTCTACAAACTCTTTTGAAAGTATATCTTTAAATTTAATCTGCTTCGGAGACAGACTAAACTGCAAGATGTTTTTAGTTTCTTCCATTTAATCCTCCTCCTCACTATCCTGATACTCTTTAATATAAAGCATTGCTCCAGCAATCCTATCTGCCTTTTTGCAAAGATTTCTCTTCTGTTTCTCAAAGTCGTAATCAAGTGTGTTGAACTCGACTCCGACATATCCAAGCATAAGACCGTCTTCTCGTTTGATGACGCGGAACATCGCTGATTTTGCGCCATGTCCCTTCATAAAATTGTAAACAATTTGATCGACATCTTGGATGTCTTCGACATTTTTAATATAATAGTCTCCGCCCTCGTCCAACTGTTTATATACGACCGGAAGCATAGAGCGAGGAACGTTCTGAAAACCGGAAATAATATGCGTTCCGCGAGCAACGCTTTCTGAAAACATTGACATTTTCAGAAGGCCTCTGCCCATTGCGTCTTTTCCACCGTTGTGGAAAGTAAAATAAAAAGCGCGATCTGCGCCTTCTTTTACCAAACAATCCAAATAATGTTGAACCGTTTCGTGTATTTCTCGATCTTTTTCCTGCTCTTCGACCGTATGCACCGGACCGCGTTGAACTACTTCAACAATTATATTAACAAGCTTTTCATACCTTTCGGCTTCAAGCTTCGATCTTTCGATTTCTCGTTTTTCACGAGCATCCTCTTCTTTGATTTTGAGAGCTTTTTCTTCTTTTTTTTCGTTTATTTCAATGCGACTTTTAATAATCTCCCAAATCGCAAAAAGGACAATCCCAACAACAACGGTTAAAACCCCGTATGTTTGAATTGCTTCAAGAAAACCTCCAACTCCCATAATTTTATTGCCGTTCTTTACTCAACAATAGGAATCATTGTTGTGAATGTTTCTATGCGAGCGTCAAAAGATTTATAATTTCCTTCATATCTCTTTGATTCTACCGCCCAAATGTCCGCCTGTTTTCTGTACGGCATAATTTGGAGAAGGATTTCTTCTCCCATTAAAACAACTTCCTTGTCTTCGTTCAGTTCGGCAAGCTCGATTAGCTCGACAATCTTTCTTCTATAATCCTCTGTCGCTCTTGCAATGTCGGCAAAAATTGCGGAAAGGTTCCCTTCATAGTCTTCGTAATCAGCGTGAAGATCGCCGCGAACCGGTTTGGCATTTAGTTTAATCATAAGATCAGACCATTTGTCTGCCACTTGCGGCCAATAGTGCGCGTATGATTCGTGAACAATGTGTGCGGTCATAGGATAAACGCTATAATCAATCTGATATACTGCATTGTCACAAATCATATTAAGAAGAAAACTATGTGTAAGAACTTCATTCAGCTTGTCTCTTGTCCCCTCAGTCATCAACATCAGAACGCCCTCCTTTCCGTATTATTTTGTTATTGTTATCAAACTCGAAACTCTTGCCGCAACAAACACAAACACCATATTTCGTATCCGGAACAACCATTGTTTTGAAGTTATCTAAAAGTTTTACGGTGGCGTTTGGTTTGTTAATGTTATGTTGACATTTTTTAATTTTTATATCATTCATAATTTACCACCTGCTATTTTCCTCATCGTACTTTTTGCGACAATCGTCGCACAAAATACCATCACATTCCGCTCCGCAGACGATGCATACGCCGATTGTCGGCTCTTTTGCCGCGTACTCGCGCGTATCTGATGTGTCCAAACCACCGTCTTTCGAAGCAGCGGTGTTGTCATTGTCGATGTCAGAATCGTCTTTGGCGGGGCGCCCCACTTGACTAGTTGAAACAGTATCCGAAACAGATTTTTGTTCGTTGATATTTTCCTGACGCACCTGCGTAACAGTCTTAAAATCGTCATAAATATCAAAAGAGTCAATATACTGCTGAACCGCCCGAGTGTCGCGTATACTCAAGTCATAAGCGGACGCAAGTTTCGGAAGTACAAACGTCGCACCAGCAACAAAAAGTTCTTTATCTCGCTTTATTTCGTCACTAAACGTAAATATGCCACCCCAAATATGAAGTTGCCATTTATATTTTGTTCCTATAATTTTGTTAATGATCATATTCAAAACCGACTCAAACTGAAGCGTTACAAAGTGAGCCTCCGACTCTGCCAGCAACTGCGCCGTTTTAACCTGCGAAACAGAAGGCTTGTCGGTTGTTGTAATAAGACCGCCAAGTCCCGCACGGGTCAACACATTCTTCGTCGCGTTCGCAGAAATTTCAGAACTATTCGGCTGGCTCGGAAGAGAAAGCAGTTTAAAATTCTTTAAGGGAGCGAACAACGCTTCAAGATTCGTTGAAGTGGAAGAATTAAAATGATCCTCAATGCCCGCAATGGTTTCAGGGTTGAGAACGGATTGGTCTTGCCCAGGATTCGGATTCGGGATCGTCTCTGCTTCTGCCGTCAAAAGCGCCGTCAATGGCGTACTTTCAACCAATCCCTGCAAGGTGTCGTAATCTGCGAGCTCATCCAGGGAAAGCAGCAATCCCGCCGTATCAGGAACAACCCACGGATTAGAACTATCACTGCAAAACGTGTAACACAAATCCTGCGGCATTTCCACCCAGAAAAAGTATGCTCGATCCACAACTTCAAGTCTTCCTCGAAGCGTTTCTTTTCCGGAAGATCCAATGTAATCATATTGATAATTAATCAGTTTATTTACATCAATCCCAGGATTTACCTCTTGACCATTTGCAAAAGAATATTTCCCACAAGGCAAATATCCTGCACCACAACCGGTCGGAGCGACCGCCCCAGAATTAACAAGATCGTTCCAAATTTCTTGAATAAATTCTGGATATTGGCAAACTGAAAAAGCTGGATTTAAAAACAACATAAAATTAAAAGAGGCAATATATCCATGTTCGCCAATTTTAACCAATTTAACATACTCGCTTGGCAGCTTCTGCCACCTTGCATAATTAACGCGCTTATTCTTGCCTTCTCCGGAAATACTGTTGCGAAGCAAATACGTTGCTTTCCCCTCGCGCTTTACTTCGAGCGCGGTTTTCTTTAACGTATTCGCAACATCAAATTGTTCCAACCATTCATCAACCAACTTGTCATCGAGCAGAAAATCATCTTTTCGATATTCGGTCTTTTCAAGAAGTTCTGGAACAAGATAATACTTGAACATTGGAATATCGGCTGCCATACGTAAAATCTTATAATAAAGATATTGCGTGGAACTAAGAGACCACGCTTCTGCGCGAAGTCCGAGTTCACTTTCTCCCGGAGTTTTAAGGGCTTTCGTTAAATCCTCTCTCCCCATTGTGCCGGGGCGAGTGTTTAACATCTTTAATCTGTCATTTTGAAGGAACGGATTATATTGATTGAAATCCACTCCACCGCACCAGCCGCCATTAAACGCCCTCTTATAAAGCCCAGTCAAATCTCTCATCATATTTTCTATCGGTGCCGGTGCTTTGGATTTCGAAACCATTTCCAGCCGTTCAGGAGCCTCATTCACTACGGGCTCTGGCTTGACCTTCGGCGGTCTGCCGCGCTTTTTGGGCTCTTGCCCGTTTTTGACATTATCTGCCATTGTTACGCTCCTTTCTTTTTTTTAATCATTGCAAGAAGCTTTTGCTTCTCTAATACGCTCATTCAAGCGATCGTTTGCTTTTCGAATATTATCTTCAATCTCTAAGAGCGCCGTTTGCCTTTCTCGATTGATATATTCCGCAAAAGCATTTTCATAATTCTCTTTAAAGAAAACCGAAATTGCATCATTTTGATCGATGCAAGATTCTGGTTTCACTTCTTCACAATAAAATTCATTTGTTATCTTTTTTGACAACATTTTTGTCAAGTCTTTTTTAGTATAACCGCATCGCAGAAACACAACAGGGGTCGCGCCATCAAAGATTATATTAGATATTTCAGACAATTTGTTGATTAAATTGTTAATATTTACTGTCAAAATATCTAAATGAATTTTATAACATTCGGGATGAAAGTCATCTTTTATTCTTTTTTCTTCCAACTTTTTATCCTCACCGTCGCTTAAACGGATTTGTTCCGCCTGCAAACGGGTTTCTTCTTTTTTGATTATTTATTTTGTTCAATGTCTTAGACGATGCGCCGTAGAGCTTGGAAAAATCCATTGTATTAGCTTTTCCGCCAAATTCATCTTCCTTACGGAGAAGAGAAAGAATAAAACTGGCAGCCGACATCGTATAGACCCGGTCGTCATGGGCTTTCTTTTCGACAGACGGAGCCAATCCATATCTAATATTTCCTTTGTCTGTTGTCATTTTTTTGATAAGCTTTATTTCTTCTTTCATCAAATCGATTTCAACAAGAGCTCGTCTATCTTCCGAAGTAATTTCCACTTCTCCAGATTCAAAACATGCCACACTTCCGCGAGGACAAGGTTCTGGCAATTGAATTAAATCCTGCGCCATCATTTCCGACAAAGCAGAAAACATTGAATTTTTAAATTTTTGCGGCGTATAAAGATGCAGAATTCCTTCTACTGCGTGAGGATAATTAAATCTTTCTTTCGAACTATTTTCATCGTCCATATCAATAATTCCGCGATAAGTATTACCATATTTATCAGTCCAATCCTGTCGTAAGAAGTCAGCAATCATAAGACCTCCTCCTCCAGAACCAGGATCGACAAACATAATAATATTTTCCCAATTTGGAGCACCGCCATTATATCGAACCATGACATCTCGAATAAAATCCACTGCTTCAGGCATCGTATATAATTTTTTGTCTCCATTGGGCAATAATTTAATCATATTATAACCATTAACAATTCTTCCTATCCAGCCTTTTTGTTTATCTTTCCATACTTCCATAATAAGACAAAACGAGTTATCTATCTGGTGAGCAGGGTCGATTGAAATAATGTATTTCTTTCCGGATTTTGGATCTGGGTTTGCGGTTAAAGGTAAATACTGTTTTTCATTTCTATAAATTGTATCACTCGACACAATATTATCAACGCCGCCAGTAAGATCAAATAAATTATAATACTCTCGACGAGCTTTGTATTCATTTGAACGAAGAGCGGCATCAATTTCTCCCTGCGTCAAAAGCGGCGTGAAAGGCTTTCCTTTCATCGTTGGATGAAGCGGCATTTCGCAATTAATATCACAAACAAAATAATCGCGGTATCCCATCATCATGCGTTTTGCTCCCTCTTTATAAAGATTCCACAAATGCGTACTTGTATCTTCTGCCGAAGAAAAATAATAACATTGGTTCGGAATATTTTTTGGATAAACCAACGGATCAACGCCAGCTCGGAAATTGGAATCAACCGCCGTGAAAGGCTCTGTCAAATCAAAAAACTCTTGATTAAGTTTTCCTGCCTCGTCATAAAAGTTTCCAGAAGAACGAATTGCAACCAACCCTTTCGGATTACCGTTTAACGCTGTTATGCTTGAGCCATTATAAAGATCAACGTGCGGGTCTCCGGAAGCAGTAACGAATCCGGTGGCGTTGCCGTTAGTTTTTATTGTCTCTCCAAGAAAAACATCGTTTCCTGCAATCGTTTGCAGATTTCGCATTGCGATGTCTTTGATTTTGTTAAATAATTCATTCGACTGACGGGCCGTCGGCGCCATAATGTATGCGGCATATGCAGGATAAAGTATCGTTTTTGCCATAATAATCAATGAGGCAATAAAAGATTTGCCGCTTGCACGAGACTGAACATATATAGCCTTTTGAGCAGTCCAACCGCCCAAAATCATGAATCTTTGATAATCCATTAACGGACATCCCAAAATTTCTTCAATAAACCAAACAGGATTCTGTCTCCCATATTGGATAATAGAGCCCCACTTCTCCATCTGCTCAAATCTTCTGGCGTTTATTTCAATATTGGACTTTTTATTATAAATGGAAATCATTCATAGTCACCGTCCTTCGCACCGTTTTTCGGATAATAAGTCCGAGCGTGCGCTTTTTTGACAGCCTCCTGAACAACTTCCTCATCTGTAATTCCTTTTTCTTTTAGATCTTCAACATATTCGTCTAAAAGCTCTTGTTTTACTTCTTTTTCACGAAGTAAGCGATTTGCTTCTGACAATTCTTCGACTTTCGACGTTAAATTTCTAACCAATTCAGCCTGATCTTCGATCATCTTACGATAATCTTCGCCAGTCAGCTGAATTTGATTAAACATTGATTGGGCACTAATGTCTGCAACTTGTTGCATCGCATTAGAGGTTTCGATGTCAAATCTATTCACAGCCAGTTTGTCGAAATGATTTTCGAATCCATCGCGAACAATACTCGAAAGAGTTCCAGCACCCTTTGCTTTCGCTGTCTGATATCTTTCAGCAAATCCGTGGTCTTTCGAGAAATCCGTAACCATTTTGGTTTCTTTTGACTTCTGATCAATCAACTCTTTCAAAACCTTTGCATTTTCAACCATCGACTGCGGCGTTGCCTGAAGCTCCTGAATTGTCTGTCCGATGACATCAATTCTGTAAAACGATTTAACGATTTCAATTGCCGCACGCTGACGAACGAGGTCTGTTGCCATTGCGTCGTCGTAAAGAGTGATTAAATCAGCATAAAGACGTCCTCTATCTTTCGCAGGTTCTTTATCAAACGGATCATAGTGGAATTTTTCAATAATTTCCTGTCTGTCCTTTCGACCTTGTTCAGACATCTCTTCCATTACTGAAAGATTTCTCTGTTTTCTAATAATATATTCAAACGGTACATCTTCTTCGTCCATAAAAGACTTGCGTTCGAGCCGAGGATTATCTTGAACGGCTCTAATATATAGTTCATACGGAGAAATGAATTCGCTTACTTTTTCTCCATTCTCGTATTCTCTATCTTCCTCCCAAACGCGATGTGCAAGAGCATCGTCGTAATAAAGACCAATAAAAGCACATAATCTATATAATGCTTTATATTGGTTTCCATATTTTTCTTCCATACGCTCACAAAACTTAACGCAACAATACATACAAAATGTTGCTCTTCTGCGTCCATTTTCCCCGACCACATAAATGTCTGCGCCGGAAACATATGGAAAGTCTTCAATCGTTCTGGTTGTCGTGCAGCAATCGCAAACCGCCTGTTTACGAGGTTTGTCAAAAAGCTCCATCGACTGATATTTTAATGCTGGCAATTCCGGAGGTTTGTTTCCAACATACTTCCGATCGCCGACACGCTTCTTATAAATCATATGAGGATTTTCCCCTTTCAATCACCTTTTAATCAAAAATGAACCACCCGGAAATTCCGAGTGGTTCAATCCTATGAAAATCTCGACGATTTGAGCTTCTAGGAGAGGCTTGTCGAGTTCTATTTTAATTTAGTTTTTGAATTTGAAAATAAATCCATCTTTTTGTTTTTGTTTACCATTGCAAATAGCAGAAATCGCCTTCCATCCGATACCGGTTTCTTCTGAAGCTTTTCTTGCACTATCATAACATTTTAAATAATTGCCATCTAAATCGTATTGTTCAACCGGCTTCGGATGTGGTCTCATACGTTTTTTATGATCGGGAAAGTTTATACCATTTGTTAAAGACGTCCACGTTCTTCCACATAAGATGTCTCCAACTGTCGCACGACTTACGCCATAAAGATTTGCTATGTCTGTAGCATATTCTCTATTTTTTAACATTGTTATTATTTCAAGAACGTCATCTTCTTCTAACTTATTATTTACACAATGTTTTCTACTTTTGAAAACCATATCTTTGGTGTAAAACTTATAATAATTATGTTTATATATTTGATAAATTTCATTTATATACAAACCGAAATTATCTGCTATTTGATAAAACGGAAGATCTGTATTAATTAACATATCACATATTTTACGTAATTCATCTTCTGTTATTTTCCGCTTTCCGTCTTTTAACCTATTGATATCCCACTCTTCCAAATGTTTATACTTATTGCGTCCCGCAACCCTGCTTTCTTCTGGAAGATCTTTTGTGCCCATTCCACCAGAAGTCATATTATATCCAAATTTCTTATCCGAGGAATTATATTTTGCTATCCATTTTATCTCCATATCTGGCAATAAATTAATATCATCACATAATTCCAAAATACTAAATTCAAACGCACCTTCTCCATATTTTATCCAAGCACCCTGAAGGTGTTTATTTATATGACTTAGTGAATTCAATTTGTTTTTATGGGTTTGCCATCTTGCATATATGTTGCTTGACAACCCTATATAAACCTTATTATCTATTTTATTTCTTATACAATATATCCCTGCAACCTTTTCCATTTTAATATTAATTTAAAATACACGTATAGCTTTCAGTGTGCCCATACTTTTTATGAAAACCGTAAATCGAGCAGCTTGCCTTCGAACCCACCATTAACTTATCTGCATACGGGCAAGAACCAATAAAACTTCCAAGCGTCAATGTTTGAATATTATGATGTTCTCCTTCTGCCGTAATAATCTCACGAGCAGAATGAGTGTGACCCAAGAATACATAATCGTAGAATTTACGGTCTCTGTTTGCAAGGTCTTTACTGACAGTTGCAGGATTATTAATCTGATGTCCGTGCATCGCTTTACAATGAAATCCCCAAATGTCAAATTCGAGGCTATCTCTGTTTGTGTCTCCAATAATTTGGATTCTTTCATTCAACGCAAGAACATCGGTTAAATATGCAAACATAATCTTTCCCATATCTTCCGATGCAAGTTCGCTTGCCTTTGTCCCGAGAGGACGAAGCTGATCGTGGTTGGAATAACATACCATTAAAAATTCAATTCGACAATACACACTCAACTTATTCAAAAAGTCGGCAATCAATCGAACTGCGATAACGAACGAATCGACCACGGGTCCTTCGTTCAAGCGAAGATCGGAAACTCGCAATAAATTTTGGAGTACATCCCCAAGTGACAGAATCTTCAACTTTGAAATGCGCTTCTTCTGAACAAAATTGATCATATAACCAAGAAGAACATCGAAGCGTCTCTTTGCTTCCGCAATGGAATACGAATTGTTTACTCCTTCGAAGCAAGAACCAATATGGAGGTCGGCAAGACCGAGAACATATTTCATATCCTCTTCGTCGTTCCCGTCGTAATCAATCGGCTCGATATAATCGGGAGGAGGGAGCTGCTTAATCTGATCGGCAATCAGTCGATAAAATCTCTCAAAGCGAGAATCTTGTCTCATCAACCGATAATACGGCATCTTTTCGGTCGCCGTCTGATATCGCTGACGAAGTTCAAAATCTTCTGCCGTAAAACTTACAACGGGCTCTTCGGCAATCGATTCTCCTTCCACACTCCTTGCTCCGGCTTCGACACCTTTACAATATGTGCGATAATTCTTGCGATACTTTGACTCACTAAAAGACAGATCTGTCTCTTCATTGATAATGTCTGCGATTTCCTGCCAAGTTAAACGATTTTGCTGACCGAGAGCGCTCACTCGGATCATATAATCATCGATTGACTCTCCGTCTCTTATTTGATACTTTTCGTCTACCATCCATCAAATCTCCTTTTAATCTTATTGTCTGCTGTCGGCAGACGAATTTTTTTATGGAGCTGAATCTGGGACTCAAACCCAGAACCTGCTGTTTACAAGACAGCTGTGCTATCATTGCGCCAATTCAGCATATTTGCCCTCGGGCCCGTAGGTTACCGAGGGACGATCTGGCGCCTCCTGCTGGACTCGAACCAACGACATTTTGATTGTTTCAACAATTCTTTATATGTTTTTTAACACCTCCTCTACTTCATATTGACTTGCAAATGAAACATTTGTCATTCTACAATTTTTGGGAGGAATAAACCTTAATTTTTTAGCTGTCGAAGTTTCATTAATCGGAATTAAATAACATTGACCGTTCCACATTGTTGCAAAATAATCAATTTCATCATTTTTGTATCTTGTATTTATACACTTACCATTTTTACGATGAGAAGACCTACATGAAAAAGTTATCGATCCATCATCCAATAAATGAGATGTTTTTATTTGTACCCGAATTAATTTTCCATTTATATCCCAAATTTGATCGTATCTTTCTCTATCTCCAAATGGAATTGATACTTGATATCCCAATTTTGTTATATATGTTAAAACCTCTAATTCTGTAATATTTCCTATTTGTTTTGTGTCTATGGCCATACAGAAAATATATAAAGTTTGTTAAAACAGTCAAACGTTCCACCAACTGAACTAAAAAGGCGTAGGGCAAGGGGAGACGTCGTAACGCCGCCCCTGCGAACGATTTCTCGTTCTGATAGCTAAAATTCAGCTTTTATTTATTATTTTTATTACTCTTTTATCCATATAAGATATTGCGTTATTCCCCCGAACAACCATTTTTTCTCAATTTTCTCATACGATTTTTCGCCTTTTCTCGTTCTCCGTTTATCCAACACTCTTTACAAATATTTCTTTTGGTTTTTGAATTAACTTCAAACTCTTTCCCGCAGTTTTCACAAATTCTAGACCCGAACATTTCATTAAAACAATCTGGAACATCTACAAGACTTTTGAACTTATATTTTTCCTCGCCACTTGTTTTTAAAAGCGGTATTACTTTATACTCGACGGAATTATATTTTCCATCTTTATAATCCCAAACCTTTTCATGTTTGATTTTAAAAACTTTATTTTTTAAACCGTCGTGGAATATTTTATAAGACTCATCTCCACGCCTACTCGAAATCGAAGTAAATTTAATTATGTCTCCAACACAAAGATAATAAAATCGATTTACGCCGCGAGCTTTTATTGTGGCAAAAAGCATCATAAAAAACTCTTTTTCCCAACGAGGAAGATCCAAACTCTTTAAGAACGAAATTTCTTTTTCATAAAAAACAATTTTTTCTCTTGGCTTGAATCTGACTTTCTGTGTATTTTCCCATAAATCATTGAAAATAAATGTAGGGTCGCTTTGCCCGCGATACGAGAAATATCTTGTTTGAAATATTGGAAGCCAAATCTGATAAGCCTCATTTCGTCCAATACCATTTTTCTTCAAATACGCGAAAAGCCATTTATCTTCTTTTCCTCGAGATCTCGGAATTTGGTATTGTCCCGTCTCAATCATCCTTTTACAATTTTCTTCTTTGTCAATTGGAAGCATTCACAACCTCACAAAACTTCTCCGCGCATTCAATTCCCAAAATATCCACAACTTTCTTCTCCCGGTGCTTCCCGGTCTGCTTCTCTATCGTCCAGCCAATTGAATAATATGTCGAAACGGCATTCTTGCTTCCGGTTACTCGCATCTTCAATCCGAGCGGAACCAAATCAGCAAAGTCTTCACACTTCAATGTCTTCAATCCACCCAGCTCCGCAAGCTCATCAATCTCGAAACGAATCCAACCGGACTCGTGCCAGTGGAGTTTTTCGAAGCAAAGCAATGAATAAAATAATCTTTTTATCTTTTCATTTGGAAGGGAGCGAAGAAACTCAATTTCTTTATCATAAAAATTTATATTTCCAATTAAATATTTTTTACGTTCATCTTCTTCATATTTTTCATAAAGAATCCCTATAAGTTTAATATTCAATTCATCGTCTTTGAATCCGAATGGATGTTCCAAAGCGATCTTTATCAAATCTCTAGATCTCATATT
>ERZ1034928.63-NODE-63-length-62932-cov-52.166579_pt1 | contig 62932 bp, 100 predicted proteins | sample MGYA00520627_ERZ1034928 | MGnify/ENA primary metagenome ERZ1034928 (study PRJEB33766, sample SAMN09781755) | gut metagenome | biome: gut microbiome | host: Homo sapiens | place: Madagascar | study: EMG produced TPA metagenomics assembly of the PRJNA485056 data set...
GGGGGGGTTATTTTGACTGACCCCCTCCCCCATCAAAATAGACAGAGTCCGAGGCCAAATCAAAATAGATTTGTTCAAAATGATTTGTTTATTCATCATCTTTACCTTCTTTGACCAGCTTTTTGTAAATGCCAAATGGATCGACTGCAATGATGCTATCGATTGCTCTTTCAATCTCAATGGCATTCTCTTTATCAGAGAACTGGTCAGTGGTGCGCGCGAGGCGAGCTAAATAGCCACACGAGTTGTATCCATGATCCATATCAAAGCGCCACCAATTAGCAAAGTCGTCAAAAGGATCATAAGGATTATCGAATGTTGTCAATGCAACAAGTCGACTCATTAGCTTTCACCTCCATTTAAGTACTTAGCAATAGTTGAAGGCGAAACACCTAAAGCTTCAGCAATCTGTGCATTTGTTGCACCATTTGCAGACATCGCTTTGATACGAGACTGTTTAGCACTACTAATTTCAGTAGAAGCCTTTGGCATTGCATAAGAACGAACTTTGTCCATATCAGAGAATCTAAAGATCTGTGTGAGCTTAGAATCACTAATAGCACCGGACTGAATAGCAGTCCACTCTTTATCAGTGATGTCAATACGTGTACCCTTACTGGAAGCGCCTACACGTGCACGAGCATCGTTGATAGCGGTCTGTTTCACTTTATCTAGTTCTTTCTTATTATCCTTATCTTTCAATTCGGGATAGGCCTCAGTTTTGGCGCTAATGATAGAGTTTGCTATAGCCTGAGCCCGGCGCTCTTTGGGGATATTTAACTGGGCCTTCCCCAGTTTATTATTAAGAGAGTTAACCTCCTCAGCATAAGTCTTTGCAGCAGAAGGACTATATTCAAGCCGGGGAGTGTTGATCATCTCTTTACGGGCCTGGTTGGCTAGTGCTTTCATCTGATTAGCGAAGTCGGCATATACCTCTTCTTTTGGATGACCAGAAGAGAGTTCATGTGCATCTTCACGATTCAGAATCTTAGGAACCTTGATGGTTGCTTTAACAGGGTCCCCCTCCTTATCCCGGCGGTAATCCCCAGTTTCCCGGTCCCAGATCAACCGGCCAGACTCCTTATAGGTAACCTTACCAGTCTCTCTATCGATAACCCCAGAACCTCTACGTTCAGGCACATCATCGGTCTGTTTATGCTGAGAAATAATTGTGGAAGCACCACCATAATGAACCTCGCCATTGTCATCGATCCAGCGCTGCCATTTCTTAGTAAGTGCGGCAATATCATTGTCTTTGGCAGATTGACGATAATCATATTTATGTTTGACAGCATCGATGACGACCATGCTATGCTTAACTGCTTTAGCAACTTCATCTTCAGGTGCTCCGCGTAAAGTCATATCAGTGATCAGATTAGACACAACACCCATCTGTTTCTGCTGATACTTCTTACTCATGACCTTAATGTTAGATCCTTCCGGAATAGCATAGATCTCAGGATCAAAGTCTTCAAGCTCTTTAAGGTACTTCTTGTGCTGAATGTTGACGCCATTCTTTCCAGTGGGAATAGCCACAACAGTATCTCCATCGAAATCAGCACCAGACAATTGCTTAGCAGTCTTTGGATTGATGCCAATGGCATCTGTTACAGAAGGACCAAGCAATTTCTCACCCTGAGGATCATTGTTGTTCACAGTGAGCACAGGAATCTCGAAAGTACCAGCGTGAGGGAATCGAACTAAGGCAAGCTTAGTACCATTATCGTAGTTCGGTGCATAGACTTCGTTCTCTTTGATCTTAGGCAAAGGCAAGATGACCTGTGTTGTTTGACCAGGAAGTGCAGCAGCTTTGAGGCTAACTGCGGCAGTATCACAAGAACCAGCAAAGTCATCAAGAAGCTTGCGCTTAACTGTTGGGTTTGTCAGAGAAGAAATCTCATCGTATTGATCTTTATAGATCTTATACTGTTCACCTAACTGACGATTGATTAATTCAATAGGCTGTTTAGAAAGAAACTGCGAAGACAGACTTCTAGCCTGCTTTTCATAATCACCTTCTTCTTTCAGCTTATTGATAGCACTAAGTTTCTTATTTCCGTTCGTATCTTCATACCAGCTCTGTCCGCCAGCTTTGATAAGAGCACCAAAAGGATTGTCAGGATCTTCCTTAATCTCCTTAAGAACTTTACCAAATGGTGTACCAGTGGGCTTGTTAGTATTGAAGACAATATCTTTGCCATCAGGAATCTCATCCGAGTACATGGCCATACCTTTGAGGTAATGAGTTCCATCAACCATGATACGAACCTGAGCATAATGGCTATTGCCAAGATTTAGATCTTTGACACCAGGACGAATCAGGATAACGCCATCCATATCAGAACCGCCCTGATCACCATATTTGATTTCAACACGACCACTGTCAATACTAGTAGGATATTCTCGTTTATCCCAACGTACGCCGCCATCAGTAGAATGGTAGTCAGCAACAGATTCAATCTCGCCAATGTTCTTATAGGCATAAGCCTGGTCATACTCGGGATTGGCCAAAACTTCGACAGTAGTGCGAAGTTTACTATTGGTAGCTTGGGCTACGCCAACACCATAACGCTGATATCCTTCAGCTTCTAGCATCCGAATAGCAGTATCAAGTGTATCACGGCTCACACCAAGTTCAGACTCAACCTGCGCACCAACATCCAGCATCTTTTTGTTGGCAAGTTCCTTCTTCAGGATCTCGGCAGTTTTGGTAGGTGCTTCAGTACGGGCTACAGATTTCTCATTTAGCCAGCTACGCACAGAAGACTCATTGACACCAAGTTCTCTAGCGATCTCAGAAACATTTTGACCATGATCCATCATAGAACGGACAGTTGCTACACGGTCCATCTTACGCTCATTAGAGGCGATACGCATCAGCAGACGAAGCTCTTTTACAGAATCAACCTGCATAGCATCGCAGATTTCCTTCTCGTTCATACCTTGTTTTTTGAACTCATTTATACGAGAAAGCCAGTCATTACTATGCTGATAAGGATTATCGCCACTACCCCAAGGATATCGGCCGGAACGGCGCTTGATACCATAATGCATCAGTTGTTCTTCATCCGCAGCGCACCCATAGTAGCCACGGATTTCATCTGCAAGACTCATGCGCTCATCCCTCCTCTAATTGAATTTTGCAAAGTTCTGTATCAAACTGAATAATCTTCTCACAGATATCCAGGATCGCAGAAGGATCAGGATTGTGATAAATGACCTGATTATTTTGATAGATCCGAAGTTCGGAGCCATCAAGTGATGTAGGCTTGATCTTATACTCAAGACAGAACAGCGCTTCATAAATCATAAGCTGGTCCATGCTTGCCGGGTTCTCTCCAGTTTTAAGATCATGTATTCTCAAGAAGTTCTTTCGAAAGCTGATTGTGTCAGCATGCCCAAAACAATTTGGAGAATAAAACAAAAGAACTTCCGGATCCATGCAGTACCCAATTGCATCATTTACGTACATATTCAGCGTCTTAGGTTGCTTTGGCAATCTCTGTCTCAACCTAATAGCTGTAGCAGCAAATTCATGCAATTCGGTACCGCGTTGTTTGGCCTGTTCATTAAAATATCTCGTCTTAAGCGTGTCCACATCATAGCGCAGCCATGTATGTTTACTTGGGCTCAAGAACGAATGCTTGTCCTCAAACTTTGAATGATCGTTCCATTTCATCGAGGATGGCCTCCTTGTTCTCAGGATAAATGAAACGCCCAAAGCTTAAACTGTCGGCCATTTCAATATAGAAATCTTGATTAGGCTGATGTATTTCATTACTACTTTTCTTGCATTCAAGCATCGCCCAACATCTATTCCACAAAATGGTAAGATCTGGAATGCCTTGCAAATAGTTAGCATCATTCTTCAATATGATTACACCAGGAAACCGTTTCTTAATTTCCTTGATCAGATCGGCTTGAAACTTGTTTTCCTTTCTTGCCATGCTATTCACCCCATGCAAAAGATAAAGGAAAGAGAGATTGATCGGATTCGAACCGATAACCTTCTACCTTACAGTAGGTGCTCTCACCAACTTAAGCTACAATCTCTCAAGAAGAATCTTAATAAAAGTCGCCCATTATTCTTATTCCTCTCCATAAAAGAGCATGATTTTTTCGCGAATTTGAAATCAGCTCATTTTGACCTCAACTGGCAATCCACAGCCCAAGCCCCAGTGCAATGGCAAAACCAGCGCTGTAAGCATATGCAATCGGCTCGACCTTTGTATACCCATCGCTCACTGCGGCAGAAACCAGCATACCAATCAGCCATACCGCAACAATCACCAGAACTTTGATCATTATAGTCCCCTCTCTTTCTTTTGAAGCTCAATCCGATTCATGTCGTTTTGAATATTGATCTCATGAGTCTTCTCCTTGATCAGTGAGTAGAGCGGAGCAATCAGTTCGTGGACCGTACTTAAAACTGCACAGAACTTAGCAAGCTCTAAATAATCTGCTCTTCCGCTTTGCCCATAAAAGATCATCGAAAATGCAAACATAACAATCCAAACAAATGCCATTTTGACCTCCAAACTGCATCTTAAAATGCTCTCAGAAATTGTCTTAAAATTCACCTATTTTTTGCCTCATTTTGGCTTCTTTCAAAGTAGCCCAGAATTGCCCAAAATTTCACTCAAAAATGGGCTATGGGCCAAAAGGCCAAAAATTTTTTAAGTTTTTTATTATAATATTTCAATTTCTGAGATAAATTAAATTAAAAAATAGATTTTTGTCCCAAAAAACCCTGAAATCCTTGTGCCGCAACGGTTTGAGCATGGGACAAAAATTTTTTATGGGACACTTTTTTGTCCCATAAGACCACTTTTTGGCCTAAAAATGGTGAAAAAGGTGCTTTTGAAAATTTCGCGAATTGAAAATGGGACAGATTTTTGTCCCAAAGACCATTTTTGTCCCATAAATTTCACGTCCCTGCACCTCTTCAAAAACACCCAAAATTTGCTCAATTTAGGAACAAAAATAGACCACCAAAATGAGCCATAAAAATGCCCCAAAAAGCCCGCCAATTATGCTCATTTTACACGTTCCTTAAAGTCAGTGCAGTATAGAGCAAACAGGTGCCCAACCACTGCAATCCAGTTGCAGAAATCCCCTCAGTTTTGAGACTTACCATCATGCTTCCAAGAGCCCCAATAACCATCAAAAGCGGGAAAATTATCTTCAAATAATTCATTCATTGACCCTCCAAACGACCAAAATTTCGTCGTCATACCACTCTTTCGTACCCTTAGAATCCATGGTCAAGAGGTACTCAGAGTCGTCCGTAACCCTCTCTATCCACTCATAAACCATGCCATTGGACCCCCGAAAAGCCTGCCAATCGCCCTCTGAAATAATCTCTGCAGGCATATAATAGAGCCCATTTTGACCCCAAGCAATGCCCTCATCGAGCTCGAATTCGCACGCTTTTGCATGTAAACTCGAGAGTCCAGCAAGCCCCAAAACGCCGATTCCGACCATAAAAAGAGCCGCCAATCCTCCGCAAATACCTCTTAAAACTCTCTTTTTTGTCCGTTTTTTCATAAATTTCACCTCTAAAATAGGTCATTTTGACCTTAATTTTCAATTTTTAGGTAATTTTAAAAGGAAGAGAGCCCGTTTTTGAGCCCTCAACCCCACATTTTTAATCGTTTTCTTTGCTTAGAACAACCAGTCCATTAATATTTTTCGTGTTTTCCGGATCACTTAGCAATTTTACTGCCTCTGTGAAGCTGTTAATCTTGCCGGACATGCAATCTTCATTAAAGAAACGTTCCATTTTGTAGTGTCCAGGGCCGCATTCAAGTTCTCGAACGAACCGGCCAGCGCCGATATCATCCTTAAAATGCTTGTAGCATTCTTTTACACCACTTCTCCGACCGTCTCCTAAACCCCAAAGATACATGCCAACGCCATAAACGAATGCAGTTCCGCCAAAAGCAATTGCAATCTTGTTTTCCTTCACGAATTTAACTGTCTTTTCCTTCATTTCCTTGATCTTCATAAGAAAACCTCCTTAAAATTTGTGGGTTTATCCCATTATAGATCATGATTTTCCCACGAATTAAATTGGGCTCAATGTCTGACCAATATCAACTCGGTTAGCACCACTAAAAAGATCTACAATTTTGATAGTCTCCTTAGTAATGCTTGTAAAGAACTCGAGCATCTCTTCTCCAGTGCTCATAGACTTAATTGCTTTCAAGAAAAGATTCGGCGAAAGAATCCTATCTTCATCTTTGATCGTTGCATATAAAGATGTAAATGCTCCCCAAAGAGGACCACATTCACCAGTTTCGATATAGTGGTCATATTTAAAATCTTCATGCTTTAGTCGATAAATGAATATATACATATTAAAACACCCTCTATTTCGCATTTTAAGGCCCCTAGGAGGCATTTTGACCTCCTAGAGGTGTACGTATACTGTCAAAATTTAAACGATTCCAGAGCCCTTTGCACGCTCTAGATTTTCCTCAGCGAATCCCTTCTCAGACTGATATACTTTCAGGCTATCGGGAACGTTCCTATTATCTGCATAACTATGCTTCTTGAGATTACAGACAGAAGGACCATCAAATCCCGTTGCAACTGTCATAGACGCCTCGGAAACTTCCTGGGCGCATTTACACTGCTGGTTATCCATAGCGATCTTATGAGCTTCCTGACGTGCTTCATAGGCGCCGCCAAGGCAATTCCACACGAACGCCCGATCATGAGGCTCATCTTTCCAGTCATCGAACCACTTAAGAAGATGCCGTGCCGCAGAATCAAAGTAGATCTTGGGATCCATACCCTTCCGCCAATTGTTCTCAGAGTACTTACGAGCGCCATCTTCATAGTGCTTGGCGACCTCTCGCATAGCTTCAGACCAGCAAGCCCAAACCGCAGACTTCATCTTCTCCCGTTCGTCTTCTTTGAAACTCTCGAGATGCCGATCATCCATTGTCCGTCCGTATACATACGTGATAAAGATAGCCGCCATATTGATGAAGCAATCATGAATGAAGTTCATGCGGCCAAATGGGGTGAACTCGTTATCCTGTCGAGGATCATTGAACATCCGATCCAGCTCGGTAAACTGGTTTTCAAGATAGTACCAGCATTCCTTAGGATCATCGCGTTCGTATACATTGTCACCATCCATGGTCTTCCCTTGGTAGGTATACCCCATCTGGGATCCGCAAACTCGATCAAAGATAACCTGCCGGACTTCCCAGGCTTCCTTCCACGGAATTAGGTCACACCGACCCTTCCCTTCCTGCATATCGCGCACAGCACCAGTTTCAAACTCTCTGCGGTTACCGCTGTCCTTAAGCTCTGCCATTTTTGTTTGCCTCCCCAATATAATCATTTAGATATTCATTGCTTGACTCTGTGAATGCGTTAGTCCGAGAAATGGGTTGCTGCCTGATAAAACGATGACACTTAAGTTCAGGCATACCGAAATAACTATCTTTGCTATCCGAATCATAAACTTCATCCATTTCTTTGGAAATACGTCTGTAATCATCTTCAAGCTTGCAGATGCCTTGGATGGCGCATTCATCGCATTTACGCAATTTAGCCATTTTGACCTTACCTTTCTTTACTCCACTGATGAATTTTTTGATCATATAGGACTAAATTCATGGCTACGGCAACTGCCCAAGGAGTCTCCAAAGGCAGATTATAGCCGGTTGAGTGATCGAAATCCTGGAATTCCTTTGCTAGGAAACTATTTTGACCTTCTTCAGGATGCTCTCTTACCAAAGTTTCGAGCTCTAAAGCCCACTTAGCCCATTTTGTATCTGGGATAATGCTTTCATTGAGCCGATAATAGATGATAGAATGGACTAAAAGCTTTTTTCTCAGGTATTCGATCCTCTGAATCACATTTTGATCCATTATTTAGCCTCTTTGAACTCTGTCGGCTTATGAGAATGCAGATTGACTGGATGATGTAGGCACTCGTTGCAAGGATCTTCGCCCTCATCCATCTTCTGAAACTTGCATTTAGCGCAGTATTCCTTGAAATTTACTTCTTTTTCAGGGTATTCCATGCTCTCACCTCCAGATTATCGATCCCACAGGACTTCCAATTGCCATTCTTACAGATAACAGATGCCTTATTAGGCAAATCTGCATTACCAAAGGCCGCCCAAACAAGATCTTTGAGTCGATATTGCTTTTTTGTTCGTGTATAATAGCCTGTGGACGCAACAACTGCAACAATCGCCACAACTTCATCCTTACACTTACCTTGAAAAGCCCGTACGAGGGTCGGCATACCTGTGTAGTCAACACGATAAAGGTCGCCAGTAGACACGAGACGATATCGAGCACCTCTAAAAGAGAACTCGACATCCCGATATCCAGCTGCATAGTTATGCCAGGCAACATCGGTCACCTCTTCCACGAGCTTATTGATTGCGGTGGTTGACTTTTTCCAGAAACTACCCATTTTGACCGCAACCTCCAAATTTTATTTTCTTATAAAGGTATTGGGCCAAGAATTTGCATTGCTGACGGTGTTCACATTGAACAACAATTATGGGTGTATCAGTCCGTTTTATACTTTCTGGCTCAAAATTCCTGCAAGCATCACAGTAATCCTCGACTTCAAGTTTTATCGCCACTAATTTCACCACCCATCGCGGCACTAATCGGCTTACGACCATCCAGAATCTCCATCAGCAGATCCAGATCTTCTTGTGCAAAGGCCGTGGTCAACTGAGAAGAAGTAGAGCCATTGGCGTCCAGGATATTACGGACTACCGCCGCCGCGCGGACACCTTCCTTACTTGTGCGAACCGTGACTGTATAAACTACCTTTGTTTCCATTTTGGCCTCTCCTTATAAATCTTTGAAATTTTCAATCCAATACTTCATGTCATCTGCGTTAGCGAAACCCGAAAGTCTAACTGCTTCTTCGATTCTCGAGTCAATTTGCATCATCATATGATCAACGATAATCTTGGGGAGGACCTGTCGATCAGCCATAACACGAAGAACGTCAAGTTGCTGGTTAAGCTCCTGAAGGATCTTGAAAGCTTTGACAGCTTCTTCAAGACTAACAGGTCTTCGAATGACAACTCTCTGAATATTAGAATAATCAGGCATTTTCAAGCTCCTTTTCGCATTCTTTTGCCATTTCGCTTACAATTTGCTGATAGCTATCCCAATGGCACTGTTCGAGTGTCACATGGCGACGTCTTTGTGCAAATTTTGATGAATCATCTCGCAAAGTAACCCCAACTTGGATTGTCATATTGCATTGATCTAGGCATGCAAAAACATGATACTTGGGATTATTTAGAATATTATCATGATCCATTATACCATTACTCCTCTCTTAGGTGCATGCACAGATACCCAATATGGGCAATGAACACAGTCAACGCTCACATAAGCGCCTTCTGCATCATTATCCATTTTGACCTTACCTGTGCATACCCCAAAGACTGCCAGGTCCTTCCATGCCATCTCATCGTAGCAATTTGAGTACTCCATCTGTGACTTTTTTATGCTGCATCTGCTCCTTTTATTGTATTTTGATCGAATTGGATTTGCATTTTGCGCATGTAAGCGCCCTCATTGAATTTCTTTTTACCTGCTAATGCGCGGGATATAGCTGCGTCAATTCCGGATCTGGATTTAAGGTGGAAGTAGTACAAGTCCACGAACCTTGTGTTAAGTCGATCGATGCGTCCGCAAGCCTGCTGGAGCTGCTTATAGCTATATGTCTGGGAGTAAAACACAATGGTATCAGTTGTGATGCAATTCCAACCCTCGGCTCCGGCGTTATACTGTACCAAGTAAACCCATTCCGGTCCGTCCGGCACTTCCTGATGAGCATGTCCATTCCATTCTCCTATCTCGCATCCGTCAACATTCCCGAACAATTCCAGCAAGATTTCTCGTTCATAATCGTAATTATAGAAGATAATGAGTTTCGGATGTTCCTCAAAGATTTCCATTAATTTGACCTGGCGATCTGTATCCTCGTTGACAATCCGACGCATGCCATAACAGAGTTCTGCCGCATTCTTGACTGGTTCATTTGTCCACATATTGAAGCGTTCTCGAATAAAGGTCTTATACTCCATATGTGAGTAGTTGCAAAAGACATCTTCATGATGTGGAACTGTTTGCCGTTCGAAATCCATACTGATCAGAATGCGATCTCGAAGTCTTTCGAGTCTTCTGGTATTGGAATAGCGATCGATTTTCGGAAATTTTGCGAAACGACTCCATATAACGTGTTGAGTGCAGAAATCCGTTTTATTCTTGTAGAAACCATTCGCGATGAAGACAGGGCAGTAGTCCATCCACGTATCTCCCGGCGTGGCGGACAGAATAACCCATTGATTGCCTCTGGTGATTCTGAGAAATGACTTGACCCATGCTCCATATCCGGTAACACGGTCTTCGTCAAAGATGAAAAATGCTCCTTGTACATTTGTGTATTTCCCGATATTATTCCAGGAATCCACCGTAACTGAGTGCTCATAAATTGATATGCTGGGATTTGTTGTGATAAGAAAAGGGGCCATATCACCTTCCCATTCTTTTCGATCCCTTTTAGCAGCTGTGGTGATAATATAGAGATCCAAAGGTTTTTTCCACATTTGCGAATCTTTTCTCCGTAAGTCACCACCATTAAGCTGGAAGAAATATCCGATAGCAGTCCTTGACTTTCCGCTTCCAGTGCCTCCGTTAAGGATACACCCTGTCTGCATTTTTGCCAAACTATCCAGCTGAAAATCATAGAGATATGGGGATTGTGTCTGCGTAAATCTGGGTCCACTGCCATTTGCCATAAGGCCATTTCGACCCCCCTTACCAAATGATGTATTGCCGCAAGAGTTCTGCTTCTTCATGTGTGACGAGCCCATCTTTAATTGCTCGGATGCGTTGGTTTACAAGATCACAATTGGGGTATATGTCGGCTAAGGTTGCTCGGATGCTCTGAGTATCTTCTGAAAGCTTTGCAAATTTGCGATAATGGATTTCATTTAAAATGTCCATAATCGTTCTCCTTTCAAAAGAGGAAAGGGCTTGTTAGCCCTTAACCTCCCATTTAGGATCAATGATTCCATCTGGAGCTTCGACTATCATGTGATAGATAATCTCTCCATTCTCAGAAAATCCCATGCCGGTCTGTTTGATCTTGCCGCCACGGCTAGTTAACTGATTACAGAAATAATCTATAGCATTTCGTGCCACATAAGCTTCATAAGTTTTCATTTTATACACCTCCATAAAGGAAGTTGATTTTATCGCGAAAAGAGAAAGAGGGCCATTTTGACCCTCGCATCTCTTATTTGTAGATGAATTGCAATGCTAGAATAAATAGCAATGCCAGTGCTGTTAAGAGCACAGTTGCACAATTGTCATCCATTTTCATTCAATCACCTCCATAAAGGAAGTGGATTTTATCGCGGATCCTCAGAATTGATGGCCTCGAAGCTACTTTCAAGGACTTCCTCGAAAGTCTTTTTCTTTTTCTTAGATTTCTGATAGGACTTGTTGCGCTTGATGACCTGATTGATCGGACCAGTACCGCCATAGATCTTCTTCGCAAGAGCCGCAACAAACCCGTTATACTCGGAGAACGCATCGTTCTGGGAGCATCTCACAATGGTGGTGGTGTCATCGGCCCACAGAACAGTAGTAGTCAGATTATCCGGATTGTAAATGATCTTCTTTGGAGCAACACACTGCTGATGATAAAGCTCGAAAGTGCTCTGAACATCATTTTTCATGTATTTTTCAACTTCTCGCTGGTATTTTGCCAGGTAACTAGGCATAGAAACCTCCTTAATCATGTAATTCTGTTCATTTCTGGCCAGGCGTTTTGTCTTGATTTCTTTCAGCAGTCGATGAAAGACCTGACTAGTAACAGACTGGATCTGTACAGGATCGAGACAATGCTGAGTACCCATACTGTCCTGATCCTCAGAAGTATATACTCGCACAATCATTCGCTTGCCCGTTGCAGTATCTATGACTCTCTGAATATATCCAGGGCATCCGTAGTCATTTCGACTTCTATCCGAAATGATCACATACTCAGTATTTTCAATGATTTTCTCCATTTTAATTCACCTCATCAAAATTTTATTAAAGCCGCTATTTATGTATCGAAGGGCGGCTGGTCCTCCGTTGGTACCCCATCGGGGATTTGAACCCAGGACCAATCGGTTATGAGCCGACTGCTCTGACCAGCTGAGCTAATGGGGCATATCAAATGGGCTGCTTTTAAGACATTTGACCTTAGGAAATGGTTGCTACAAAAATATTGGCGCTAGCCTGACCCAATCATTTTCAAAATTTGGTTGATATTTTATCCATTTCTAAGGCACCCATTTGACCTTAATTACATATCGGCATACTTAGCCGCAAAACGGGACTGCTGGATTGTAGCATACATCTCCTGCAGGTAGGCCTTGATACGAGTCGTGCCATTGTCATCCCACATACGAGGACGCAGGACAATGTCACAGGTGATAATATCAGCACTGTCGAGAATATCGAGGTCCTCTTCATCCAGACGGGTCTTGTGGCCATCGCAGATCATATAGATCTCGGGAACCTTCCAGAAATTGAAGTTGATAGAAACATCGATGCAGTGACGGGGAGCATCACCCTCGTTACGAGGACGCAGGATGCGGACATTCCAGCCATCGTCAGACAGCTTCTGGGCCATGTCAGGATCATCGATCAGAACAGAGAAGGTGCGGAAGCCTTCCTGACGCTGATACTTGGTGGGACGGCCGGAAAAGTTCTTGAAGGTGATCTCGGCATTCTCGAAATAGATGTTCTCAGGGTTCAGCATAATAGTTTTCTCCTTTAAAAATGAATTTTATATACAATCGGTTTTACCGTACTGCAAAAAGTTTGTCGGCATGATCATCCCAAGGTTGATCCGCCATCTGCCAGGGGGTAGCCTGCGAAATATAAGGATCATCGCTAATAAACCATTCCGCATCGCCATACTTCGCAATCTCCTCGATAGCAGCGTCTACCTGAGAGGTGTAGAACCTCATATCAACATGCTGCTCCATAGGAGTTCCACGAATCACTTCAGACTCCATCCAGCGGTAGCCATCCGCTCCACCAGCGGAATCATATTTCACATTACCGAATTTATCGGTATTTTGACGGAGTAGGATGCCTCCGCCATAGCCAGGTTCGACAGGCGTAAACTGGCCAATACGCCCAATGAACTGAAGACTATGCCCAAGTGCAATATTGCCGTTGAGCTCGTTAACTGTAGTTTCTGCAGAAGTGTCAGTCCATTCACCAGTCTGTTTGTCTCGATATTTGTCGATCAGTTTCTTTCTTTGCTTCTCAAGATCTGTTACATCCGTCATCGACTCGTTGAAGTCGAGGAATAGAGCAGAATTCTGAACTGCAAAGGTCTCACAGAAGTCGTTGAATGTAACCTCTTTATGCGAGAACAGCGTCTTGAAGACATAAGGCACCGCAAACTGTGCGCCAGTTGCCGTCCACCAGATAGGTTCGCCTGTTTTTTTGTCTTTTTTCGGAGTCTTGTACTTGGCAATATAAACTGCATTATTCACCAAGCAGAACTTCTCGAACTCAGCTTCGGTTTCGAACTTATAGCCGTATTCCATTCCAAACCGAATGACAAATTCGCGGATACGATCATCAGCATCGGGGATTTTGATCGAGTCGGTTTTGATATGGGCCACTTTGTATCCAAGATTCTCAACCTCCTGTTTCAGAAGCGTCATGAATAGAGCACCACGTTTGGCAACGATATTGTCGATGTTTCTGGGATCCCGGAAAAGATTATCAAATTTCGCACTGGTCAGACCATAGATGCTGTTGATAACAATCTTCAGAGCCTGGGCGAGGCTATCTGCGAGCTCCTCAGTCAAGAAAGGTTTCAAGGCACCGCCCAGATATGTTCCTGCTAGTTCGAAATCGTGATGTTTGATCGCCACCCGAGCGTCCACCAATTCTTCCAAAGTCTTGGTGTACTCGGGACCGAATACGCATTCAAATATCATACTATGAGGATGCATCGAAGCAACGTCACCATCCCAAAGGTCGCCATACATACCTGGAGCTCCGAAAACCTTGCCGCCTTCACCGATTTCAACACCCAAATAGGTCGAGACGCCTCGCTCGAATTTGTAGCCTTTGAAATAGGGAAGAATGGAATAGTTTTCAGGATATGTCTTTTCCGGGTCAAAGAGCTCATAAAGCGGAAGACCCTCATTATCAAAGACATGGAACTGATAATCGGGCCCGAAAAGCTCTCGATACTCTTTGTATTTTGATGGCGGGACAGGTTGACTGAGGTCGCGGTAATTGAAATGCGTCTGTGGAGATTTGTTTTTGCCAAATATGATCCGACCAGACAGAGTATTGGTCGTGTCATTGACAGTTGCACGCATCCCGTGAAGTTTATGTACCAACTCCACCTGGATTTTACGTGCAGCGAAATCGCCTTGATTCTTATTGAACACGGCTTCCGTTGCTAGAACATCGTTATCACAATATTCAGCAACTTTTTCCCAGAGTTCTTCAGGAACAGGCTGATCCCAAGGCAAACTCATTTCCTGATGGTGAATACCCAACTCGATTTCCCACTTCTTCAGAGACTGCTTTTTCGAACAAAAGTCATAGACATCCGTATACGAAATATCATAGGCAGATCCAAAGAGAGCATTTGAGCGTTTATTACTGATGATGTTCTGGCTGAGTTCAAAGATCTGCTCGTTTGTATACCCTAGCATCCTTGCATAAAGAATATGGTTATCATAACGCCGGCAGTTGAACCCGACCAGTTTCATGTTCATGAGCGCTTTCACTTCAAGCGGGCTCGGATTGATCATTCGTGTGATAGTCTTACCTTCACCTTGCTGCTTCCAGTTGATAAGAAGCAGATTAGGATAGACCTCACAGTCGAAGAATACCAGCGGGTCATCTCCATCCTTGCTAGCATTCTCCATTTCCACAGGCTCAGCAGATTTGAAATGCATCTTGTTGACCAGCTTGATACAGTATTTTGACTGATTTGTACTGGATGCCGCTAGAGCCAAGACTGCATTGCTCAAATCTGAGACATCATACCGCATATCAGAATTATAAGCATCTTCAAGGATTTTGTAGATAAAGTCTACACTGGAGCGTGTGTCTGCATGAATCTCCTTGTTGATGTTCCGAAGCAGCATGATGCGAAGCCCTTTTTCTGATTTGATCTTCTCCAGATTAACCACTGGTTTCTCCTCCTTTAATGGCAATCCACTGCTGATCGGGGCTATCGCCAGATCATTGCATTTGGTTAGCATACGCCGCAAGGAGGACCCACCGTTGAATACTTTCACCTCGATGTACTCGTCATATACTCGGCTCAAGCGCGTAGGGTCGCCAGAATATAGGTAATGCAGGTGAATTCCTTGACCAGACTTACTGAGCTCTGCATATGTCGGAGGCCACTTACTAGCGGCTTCTAGGTTCTTTTGGAAGTTTTTTTTACCATCAACCTTGAGATCAAAGTCAATCACAATATGCTCAAGAGGCACCTTCACATAGTGAAGTTTGTGAGGATCCAGATCTCGTAGTTGTGTTTTGACAGACTTCCAGGGAAGTGCTGGGGTTTCATTGGTCGTTGCATACTGAGCAGGGCAGAGAGCACAATCTTCATCGAGGATAGACCTCTCGTGATCGGAGAACTGAAGCCATTTTGACCCACCAGATTTCTCTGGAGGTTTCTCTTCAACAGACCCTTCTTCGCCATTGAGCATACCTATTTTGACCCCCTTGAGGTATCCACGAACACGCGTGCCATCCTCAAGGTAATAGCGTTCGTAATATTCGTGGAAATATAGACAAATCTCCTCCTTGAATTTGTTTCTCGGAAGAGGCTTGTATACATTGGCTTCCTCGCAATATCCTTTGTACATATCCCAGGCGTCTTTCATGATGATACCATCTTTATCGCCCATAGCCGCATACAGCTCCTGCATGAAGTTATAGAACGAGTTGGTGACTGTCATCATTGCCTTAGGAATATATGCATCATAGTGCTCGGGGTCTTCTAGATATACGTCCCTACAATAGGAAGCAATCGCTCCAAGTTCAAAGGTAACTTGTTTGATGAGCTGATTGTACTCTTTCAGAGGGACTTTCTCACCGCTCGGCGCAACGTCGATCAGTCTTCTTAGAATACCCGACCGTGCATCCGTAATCTCGACAGGCTTATTGGAGCCTAAGAAAAGGAACGAACGGAACCGGGTTTCATATAAAGACTTGTGTTTTTCATTGACGACCATTGTTTCATGAGAAACAAGACTGTTAAGTCTCGTATTATCCTCAATTCTACTCAGATCGCCATCGTGCTGAATGGCCACTAATGGATTCGATTTGAATGATTCCAATGCAAATTGGTTACTAGCACTCGCCAGTGCTTTCGCATCAAATACGCTATAATAGCCCTCAAAGAGTTGCTGGACAATGTTTAGTAAGGTAGACTTACCGGACCCAGGCGGGCCATATAATACCAGAAACTTTTGAATTCGTTTGCTGTCACCAGTTACTATCGAACCAATAGCCCACTCGATCTTATGGCGTTCTTCAGGAGTATACAGCGTCCCAATTAACTTATCCCAAGCATCATGGGGGCCTTCCTCAAGAGGATATGGGAGCCGTTTACTAACATAATCACCCTTTTTGACCTCAGCATTTGCAAAAGTCAAAGACTCATCCAAGACATGATAGTTGTCTCGGCACTGACGCTGACAATATGCATGCCAACGATCGATCATGCCATTCTCTGCATCCCACATATAGAATGCCTTCGCACGAGACTGAAGATCAGGAGGCATACGCTCGAAATATGCCTGAACCTCCTGGTCGATCAGCCTTAGCGCGTCAAACTCGTCTGTAGACCACAAACCCAACTCTTGAGACCAGATAGCGTAGAAGTCGCTACCGCGAATCATCAAGTCGGAGGATCTCTTAACGAGAAATTTAGGAAATACTTCGATGCCCCCAGCTCGATTGGTTCGAGTGGCAACCATCATGAAGTCGAGCATGAGGACTTATCTCCCTTCCTTTATAATTGTGTTGAGATATTCACACATCTGATACCAGATCTCTATGTTTCGAAAATCCTTGGTTGTGCCAGGAACACAGAAGAGACCACCATCGCCATCTGCTTTGTACTCTCGATCAAGGAATCGATCCAGAATATAAGCGACATGGTCAGGATCATAGTGGTCATTTGTCATACCACCCAAGCCGAGTGAGACAATCATAGCCCAGAACCACTGATTGGTGCGGTCACCGAACTCACTGCTGGCCATAGTCTCTTCTTCTATTCTGAGTGCCAAGGCTATCATCACTTCAAGAATACTACACTCATATTGATCAAGCAGACTAAGCTGATGCTGAGAATATCCAGCGGCTTCACCAAACCGATCACGCAATCTCAGACCATCCTCTAGCCGATTTCCATCCATAGCAATATAGCTGTAGCGGAAAGGCGTCTGAAATAGCTGAGCAAGCGTCATATCCCAATGAGATTTTGTCGAAACATCTTCATCCCCACAGACCATCTGATACAGATATCGGAAATACTCCAGCCACATCTGATCAGCCGTCAATAGGACCACCTTCCTCTTCATCAGGCGGAGACCAAGGGTATACCTTGATCATTTCATCGTAGTCCGTAATACATGCATCAATTTCGTAATCGATCTCCTCCACGTCATCACGCATGTAAACGGTATCTTTCTCCCAGTCGTTGAAATGATCCTCAAAGTTACCGACCGTAACAGCCCAGACATCTGGATCAATCGTGATCCGGGGATTATTATCATAGGCCAGAACGCGGTTCTTTTCATACCATGTCAGCATGATCTTCTTGTAACCATTGTCCGAATCGAACTCATCAGGAGAAACAGAATACGGCTCAGTATTTTCTTCTTCACCCATTTTGACCAGAGTTTCAGACTCGATTTCACCATCCCCATTCTCATGAACCTCAGTATCTACTCTGAAGGGCACCGGACGGCATTTGGTATAGTCCTTATAAGCATCCTGCGTAAATTTGTGTTCAGAATCACAGGACTTCTCATGGACCGCTTCAGAGACGTCAACGGTGATGTCATCCTGAACAGGAATATCTTTTTTCTCAGGAGGATTCTGGGAATAATATTCCTTGAGCTGGTCCGTCACCTCCGCCAAAGTCTCAACCTGTTTCCGCATCAGGTATACGTATGTACCCCCGATTCCGCCAAGTGCGCCAATAGCCAGGCCAATGACGAAATATAAACTTTTTTTCATTTTCTCACCCCTTATACGAATGGATCGGCGATCCAGTGATCATATTCAACCCCACCACCAGATTTTGTTGTGAAGTGATTATGCCGGCCATCTCCATGAAAATATAGAAATTTGCTAGGCAATACACGATATTTTTCTTCACCAGTTGCCCAATCCTCGATCACGAGTTTAGCAAGATCATACATTTCATCGGTTACGGGATTGCTAGTCTTATAACCGACAAACTGCCGCTTAGCTTTGATGCAAGTCGAGATGCCACCATAACCGGCATCCACCCGATTGAGCACGGCATACATAGCCTCTGCACTTTGATATGTTGCTGAACGATCGCCCCAGTTTGTCTTTAATATCGGAAGATTCATGCTCTCACCATAGCACATCTTTGCCATATTAATGACATCTTCTTCTGAGTACCATTTTTTCTTGATTTTTGGTTCCTCAATGATAACCTCAGCGTCTTCATCTGACTCTATTTTGACCTCTTCCTCCTTATCTGAAGCAATTACATAGACATTCACAACCGGAGGCTCCTGAGGCTTTTCAGTGATCTGAGTATACCAAAGCATGACTGCCATGCCAGTTAAGAAGCACAATATGCATGTTAAAATTGCATCAACTACGCGAATTTTCATGAGTAAGGATTCCTTTCAAATAAGATTAGCCGCCATTATACTGATCCCAAACGCCGCCTTCAGTTACGAGAGAGAGAATATCACCCTGAACATTGAAGTCTAGAATGATGGAAGCTTCGTCGCCATTCAGGAAATCCTGGGCCTTCTGAGTATGAGCACTGAAGATACCGAAGTCTACACCTTCATAGTCAGCATTCTGATAAACCCAGCCAACAATACTACCGGCCTTGGTCGGACGGAAACCGAGACGTTCGTACACCTCATTCAGGAAAATGTAGCCTCTAGTCTTGATGCGTTCATTGAAATAATTCTGCTCCATCAGCAGAAATGCCTTATTGTGATCAGGAGAAGGCGTCCACTGAGTAGAGCCAACCTCGTCAAACACGCGAGCATACTGACTCAATTTCGCGCCATCGTACTTGAGGACTTCTTCCTGAGTCTCTTTGACCTCGCCAGTCTCAGGGTCGACTACCTGATGCGCGACCAGTTCTTTTTCCAGACCATTTTTTAGCATGAAGTCAGTTTCTTTACCATACTTCTCGACGACCCGCTTGCGATAGTTCATAAAGTCAGTGCTGAGTGCAGAATATGCTGCGGCAAGAGCCACATTCCGCTTTCTCAGAATATGATTGCTTGCCAGGATGCATGTAATAGACAGGACACCAAGACCTACGGGAACCGCATAAGTCTTAATCATGCCAGTGGTAACCTGAACACCCACAGTCTTACGATCGTTAGCGTAGTCCTCTTCTGTATACTCAGCTTCGCCATTGTTGCTCATTTCTCGAACAGTCTCGATGTCCTCCAAGCTCTTTCGGGCATCAGCAACGATCTGGGTTGCTTTTACGGTCTGCTTGCAAGCCAAAACAGCAGCAACAACGCCAATGCCAATACCGCCGACCATCAGGATCTCAGGAGAATGTTTCTTAAGACCCAGCTTGGACTTCATGAGAATCTGGCTTGCTTTTGTTGCTAGTTCAGTTTTTTTCATTTTGAATGAACCTCCTGATAATGTTTTTCTTTCAGATCTTTTCGAATCTCTTCGAGTTTGGGATCCGAATATGATATATCCCAATACTTTTCGAGCTCAATGACATGATCTAATTGTTCCTTAGAAAGAAAATGCAAATGATGAAGAACCACATCTCGAATATCAGATCGGTTAGGATGTGTACTTCCAGCGAATCGGCATTGGCAATGCGGAATATCATATTTGCAAATTGGGCAAATTTCCATTTTGGCCCTCCTTAATCAATAGGCATCGGACGAGGCAGATGAATAATCCAGCCACCACGAGATGCCGTGATATATGCATTTCTCAGATCGCTCCAGCCAAACTTCTCGTTACTGGGGTCAATCAGATTGGTTCTACCAACCAGATCATAGAACCCATTGATCGTGAGAATATCGTACTGAGCGATAACTCCCATCATCTCATCCAGGACGCGTTGGGCATCGACACGGGACTCAAACCAGACGTTCTCGATATCCATTCCACTGTTTTTGCCAGAATATACGTACTGTCCATTACCGCCAGCCGGCTTCCCACTGGAGATCCCGTTGTAGTTGATATAGCTTTTCCCAAAACGGGAGTTGTCTTTACGGTCTGCATAGGCATCACCCTTTACCAGATAGTTAATGGCGCCTGTAACACCCTCGACAACTGCTCTCTGAATCAGAGGTGTGACGATTTCGTCGAAGATAAAGCTCTTCATGGTCTGTCCAGAAGCCGGCTTAATACCGACAAACACCTTGGACCAGATGCTTTGAGGAACCGGCTTGGACTTGCCAGTCACTACGCATTTAAGCTCAGGTTTAGGCTTCTGCTGAGCCTGCTGTTTACCCCTCTCTTTGAGAGTATTACTCGGATACTGTTCCATTTTGACCCTCCATCTTAATTTGTGCAATACCGGACAGTCCGAGTCCGATACCGAAACTCAAAAATACAATGCCTGTATATATGCGATTCTGCGGATTTCCAATAAGACCCTCCTGAATTGCCTTATTCGCCTCCCGCATTATTTTAATCATGGTAAACATAAAAGCTCCTTAAAGAAGAAAGGGAGAGACCTTGATAGATCTCATCCCTTGTAGATTCCCTAACTCTTCATAGTTAGATCTGACGATGGTTTACTCTTCGGTTTCGTCCGTAGCAGTCGCCTGAGCTTCTGCAGCTTCCTTGGCTGCCTTCTTAGCAGCGCGCTTCGTCTTGATCTTCTTGAACAGTGCAATGCCGCCCAGGATCAAACCTGTAGCAACAGCACCGCCAACCATACCAGAACTAAAGCCGCTATTGCTTTCGCAAGTGCAGCCGCATTCTTCTGCGGTCTCCTCAGGAACCATAGCCTCTTCGGGCTCAGTAACCTCAGTGTTCTCCATAACCATATTCTCGTCCATTTTTATTTCCTCCTATAAATATAGTTTTTGGGTATTTCTACTCCATAATATGTGATGTTTTTTTCGCGAAAGAGAAGAGGCTTTGTTAAGCCTCCGCTCTTTTAGTTAGAATCTTTCAATTCTTTAGACAGATCCTCAAACAATTTGAGGTTTTCCGAAAGCTTGCTTTCACAAAACTTTTCGATAGCTATCCAAGCATCGAAGTATTCAACCTGCTCTAACTGCACACATGTGCGTGCATTTTTTAGAGCCATGTCGGCCACCTGTCGATACACAGATACCTCCGCTTTAGACTTGCTAACTTCTTTCTTAATTTCCCCAAATCTCTTCTGATCGATCATATTTGATCAACTCCTTTCCATAAAGGAGCCAGAAAATATCGCGAAGCCCCGAATTACCAGGGCTCACGATCGCAATATCTCGGCGGATACTTGAAATCCATCACCAGAACAGGGCGTTTCTTATAATCCAACTGAGAACTATAATTAAGCTCAATGAGCTCTTGATGAGTGCCGATTTCCCAAGCGAAACTATCACCCATCTTAGTTTCATCCAGATTGATTCGGTCATAGAAGTCATTGAGCGTTACCGTTTCATCATTGAGAACCGCGCGACTCAGATCAATCGCGGCTCTTCGAAGAATCTCGATATCCGAATAGAAATATCGGCCAGACCAAGCGTCCATACACAATGTATCGCCCTGGCCAGTGCTGATAATCTCGCCATCAACCGGTGGATTATTGGCAACACGATCTTTGTCGATGGCTTCTCGAACTTCTTTTTCTTTCTTTTCGCCGACTGTCTCGATGACCTTCTCAGTATATTCTCTGAGGCGACCTTCAGACAGAGCATATGCCGCTGCAAGTGCTGCATTCTGTTTTTGGTCGCTCTTATGCGCAAATATAATTGCACCAGTAGACACAGCCGCCAAGGCCATCGGAGGAAGATAGTACTTCCACGTCACCTGAATATAATCTTTAATACTGAGGCCGGGATTCTTTTCGTGATCTTCAATATACTCGTCGTGTTTCTGACAGCGACGCTCTTCCAAGAGCATACTCGCCTTAGGAGTTGCTCGAATAGCTGTAATGCCAGCGATCCATAAACCTGCCACGCCTCCCCCAATCATGAGGGTTGTCTTGTGCTCAGATGCATATGCCATGCCTACATGTGCGAGCTCCTTGAGCTTTGCGAACTTCATTTTGATCTTTCTCCTTTTCAAAAATAGGAAGAGCGTGTTAACGCTCCTCCGTATTGTTTCGGATGTCTTTCTGATTCGTTATGAAATCCAGACCAGCCTTTGCAATCGTCCCTACAGCAATTAAAGCTGCCGCAGTGATCTTCGCAATTTTCATACCGTCCAATTTCTCATTCATCTTGATTCACCTCCATAAAGTGCAAAGAAATATTCGCGGACCATTGTATCTCAAGAAAGAGACATAACGCGTTTAATTCGCGTCATGCTCTAACGTCTGAATGACGTCAATCAGTCCAATAGCAGTGCCCAGACCGATTAAAGATACAATAGTAGTAAACATATATAATCTCCTTTTATAGTCCGAAATGTTATTGTCTTTCTTTCCATAAAGGAGGATGTTTTTTACGCGAATTTAAAAGGGGAAGGGCCCTTGAGCCCTTAACCCTTCTTCTTTTTTGTGAAATGTTTTATAATCAACCCGATGATTACGATTGCCACAATGACATCTCCGAATGTCAGCAAGAATGCTGTTCCTCCAGCAAGGAACACTAATACCGCTGTCACCGCTAAGATGAGCAATGCAATAACCAAAATCGTTAATGTGATCATAATATCACTCCTTTCCATAAAGTGCCAAGAAATATACGCGAAAGGAGAGAGGCCTTGACAGACCTCATCTCCATAGAGTTTAGCACTCCCATCTTTTCCAGAACATGACCTTATGCAGAATCTTCTGGCATTTTCTAGTCAGCCAAACCCGGAAGTCATCCATGGTAGCAATGCAGTATACGAGCCCTCCGATCGCACCGATCAGATATGCCCAAATGCAAAGCTTGCCATACTGTCCCCAGGTAATGGGCTTCATAGCAATTTCCTTCATCTTCTTAAACATAATAAATCCTCCTAAAATATAGATTTTTAGAGTCTTTCTCTCCATAAACTAAGAGGATTTTTTCGCGAAAGGTAAGAGGGGCTGTCAACCCCTCATAACCTCTCGAAGCTCTTTCCGCAATCTCATTTCCTCGTCAATAGAGTCGAGAACCTGCTGATGACAGAAGCTCATGACTTTAAAAAGCATATCCGTCAGTCTATAGCTATCCAGTGAGCGCTCTTCAAGTGCGCGTTCCCGCATTGCCGTTGCTCTCATAGATGCGATAAATTGTTTATATAACTTTCGAGTCTCGATAACATCCTCAATCATATATTCCCGAACTTTTTTCTCAGTATCAGTGATCATTTAGATCAGCTCCTTTCCATTAAAGAAGTGGAAAATTTCGCGAATATCAAGTCACAATCTGACCGATACCGTAATCTTGGTAATCTGAAGTCGGGAGAAAGGGCATGTCTATGTAGTAGCACTCCAATCCATCATCAGTGGTCTGTAGTCTGTGCTCGAATTCGATCCATCCATAGCCATAGAAGGCAACACCTGCGTCCTGCGACCAGCCAATATCATCGCCTCCAACAATCGGGTAGATTCCAAGGGCGTCAAGGAACGTGTTGAAACTAGCGTACCCTGCAAGGGCGAACTCCCGATTGACTTGATACTCAGCATCAATAACCTCCTTCATAGTTGCATTGAAATACCGATTGTAGAAAGGAAGATAGAAGAGAAGCTTCTCGTCCGTATCCCTCGGAAGTTCTTTTTCAGCCTTTATTTCCTCTTCATATTCTTCTTGGATTTTGCAATATGTTTCGTGGTCAACATTATTACGGACGACTTCTTTATAGCGTTCGTAAGCCTGTCCAAGAGCCATATAAGCACTCAGAAGCTGAGTTTGCTGACGCTTATCGAGAATATGGGCGCACCACATGCACCCAATCGAGGCTGTTGAGACGATAGCAACAGGCCAATAGATACTCACATAGGTTTTAACCTTTTCTATCGGCTCCATCGCCTCCAAATTACCTTCATTTTGAAGGATTTGCTCAGCTTTTGTGGCTTTTCGAGTCAGATAGATGCTTGCACCGATCCCAACTGTAGATGCTACAGTGAGAATTTCTGGGAGATGCGTCTTCAAAAATCGTCCAGTTTTCTTCATTACAAATTTAGTATTCATACTTCACCTCAAATATAAAGGCTAAGAGGCCTTGATAGACCCCTTGCCAGACTTGTCTTATTTACCGATTTTGATCTTATTGACCAAGTTCCGAATCGTCGGATGAGACCACGCACCAGTGTGTTCATAGTCGATGCAGTCCCGAATTAACCGAGTATTTACGACCAGCGGCGCAATAACCCCAAATGCAGTTACTGCCAACGTAGCCATCTGATAGAAACCCTCACCATGGGCTTCATTCAGATCCTTACGCAATGCAATCAACTGATCCAGATCATTGATCGCCTCAGTCCGCTCAACTTCAGTTTTTGCTTTCTGCAACTCTAATGTCTTCTTGGTAATCATGTGATCCAGCATCATCGTACTAATTGCCATTTTGATTTTCCTCCAATAATGTATTAGACTTCCGTCCATAATAGGACCGGATTTTTTTGCGAAAGAGAAGAGGCCCAGTCATTTTGACTAAACCTCATCTTTGTTTAGATCTTAATCTCAAGACCTTGCTTTTCCAGAATATCTAAGAATATCAGAGCCTTCTCGATATCTCTCGTTTTAATCGACTGTGCACAAAGTCTTGCTAAACCCGGTCGGTTATCTATTATGAAGAAGCGTTTGATGCTTTTATAATGCATCAGCATCTCAGTTGCTTCATAACGTAATGTAAGTGCCGACAGGTCTGCTTGATCAATTTCACGATATCGAATTACACGAAAACCATCTTTAGGTCCGCCAATTCCGTAAAGATATAACTGTTTCATAGCATACCTCCTAAAATATAGATCTTTCCATAAAGGAGGCAGATTTTTTCACGAATTTCGGAACTGGTCATTCAACTTGTGAATATCAATTCCAAACGTATCTTTTAGTTTGTATGTGCAAAGCCACAATTCATCTGCCCGATCGGTGAGTTCATAACGTTTGCAAAGAGCACGAAGATCTTTCCCAAAACTATTATAGAACATCATCAACTCTTTCTCCTCGAATCCAAAAATCAAATGCAGATTCCAAAGAATCATAGCATCGATTTCGTCCGTATTATTTCGATCATACTCTTTAATGGTTTTTTGAATTTCCATATTGAGTACTTGCTGCTCTTCTCGAGTTAAGTCAGCTCCAAGGAGAATTTTTCCTGCTTTTTTCACCTTCATAAATATCCGTCCTCAGTCAATTCTTGAATAACTTCTAAATAAGTATCACCAGTGCAATACTCTTCGCCATTAATGTAAGCAACCCAATGCCCACGCTCTTGTGTGATGTCGATTTGACTCTTATTCTCCATCAAGACCCTCCGTAGCAGCTTTTAGCAATTTTTGGCTAGTCCTCGTCTGTACAAGAATAATATACTCGTATTCATCTTCAGTAAGTTCATCTTTTCTCTCCAGAGCTTCGTTAATAGCATCTTGACAATCTGTGATCCCCTGTGTATACTTCACATATTTTTCCATATTATTGAGTTGCCAATTTTGATCAGCATTTATCCAAGTGAGCATGAAATCGCAATACTCATCGACAAAATCTTCATAGAGATCCATAGCATCTCGAAGTTCATCGTCAATATCGTAATCTTCATCATCTTTGAGAAGACTCTGAGTTTCCTCTCGAGTTTTTTCTTCTGGTAGGGATGGGGCCTGGATAGTTCCCTCCGTGGACGATTGCGCCATTTCTACAGCGGTAGTTGTTTCCCGGGAGTTTGTGCAACCGCTCCCAAGGATCGCCAGTATCAGCATTAGCACCATCAGCATTTTGAAGTTTTTCATCATGAGCCTCCATATGATTGTATTTATTTTGAGAAACTAATCTGGCGTGAGTTTCATCAACAAACTCGAAATCTTTTGGTTTTGCATAGAGAACTCGATTAGGAAGTTCGATAATTGCTACAGTTTCACCACCATGGATCCCCCAACCATGAAAATAGCCGATTTCATTCGTCGTGATGGCCTTCATTTTGACTAGTCTGAGGGTGTTCGTAGAATTCTCCAACAGGTTTCAGCTCCTTTAATAGTTTTTCAAATCTGGCTTGTAAACAGGTTGCACAGCAACGCTCCTTATTGGTCGGGTCATCGTAGTGAATGACTTTGTCAGTTGATGTTGTGATATCGCCAGTAACCCCTTCTAACCAGACGTCTGCTTGAACAGGCACCACGGTGCCGCAGTCAATGCATCGAAAGAAATGCGTTTGCATAATAAGCCTCCTTAATGCTTGCAGAGCAACCAAAAGTAGAGTGGATGCTCGATTAAAAGCCATATCGGTATAGAGCAGCATGCTATAGTTAGCAGTAACCAAAATAAGATCACATGCCAGTCTTTATCAGAATCTTTTAAGACGGTGAAACAGAGGATTGCCCAAACTAGCCAAATAAGCCATAAAATCACACAGATAAGCATTTACTTCTCCTTCCCAGTAATGAATTCGGAATATGGAAGCTGAGGAATAAACTCTTTTACGAAAGTCTCACGCCATTCATCCTGTTTATGGCCAGCACGCTGACGGGCAATATTAGCAAGGACCTCATAGCTCATATCAACGGTTCGCATCTGATTATAAGTACTCGGTAGGGATTGAATAACCTGCCACCAGATCTTCTTAAGAGTCTCATTTTTCTTAATAAGATCTTTTGTGGGCCTATCCTTAACCTTCAAATAGAGATTCCGATACTGATTGAGAGCCCGAATCTGTTCTTCCAGAAGTCCAGAAGGAGAAAAGAGTACTCCTCCATTTTGGTATGGAGATACATCGAGATTGAGAGACTCCTCCTCAGAAATATTCATATCGAGATTGCTCATAAGTTTGCACGCATCCGGAAAATCGAGAAGATGTTCATGAGAGAAATCATTAATCTCGAACGGTTTATCCATGATCTTATGCATAGTAGAGCAGGAATTGGCGACTGTTCCGATCTTATATGTATCGAATTCCTTCCACCAGTAAAGTGGAGCTGTGATATTTGCATAACAATGGATCATACGAAGGAATTTACGATGCTCAGGTCCGGCATTACAAAGCATCATGGCCAGTTTATGATCGTTCGGGCCAATGACAGCAGACTCTGCAGGATAAAGATATCCATCGCCGTCGTCCCGGAGCTCTACGTCATAGGTTGTGTCAGACCGATACCAGGAGTTCTTTGGGTTGCGCATGCCTCTCAGAGCAGGCTCCCAGCCAGAAATACGGATCTTATCGATTTTGATCATGATTAAATATCCTCCTCATGTAGCCATTCGAATACCTGATGAATCCCGGCTAATTTGCCGCATTCATAGTCATTTTCATAATGTGTTTTATCAATTAGTGGCTTCCATTTCTCCTGTATAATCTTAAGATGTGCATTGCACATTTTAATTCCATGAGCATAATATCCCGTGCCATAGCCAATTGCGAGAGCCCCAAGAATGATGATAAAAGAAATAATTAGTTCAAATACGCTCATTTTTCTTAGCCTCCATCCAGTCTTTAAGTTCTTTGTAGCAGTCTATGCAAAGGTCATAAATATTGTTTTGGGTAGGGCCATAAAGGCTATTTACGAGATAATAAGCGTTCTGATCATCACCGTAGTGATTCTCGAAGTCTGCCTTCATGAAAAATTTTCCGCATCTGTCGCATTTTAATGCCCTTGCCATGATCTTTACTCCTTTACTTTATATATCCGCTTATATTTAGTCAACATCTTTTGAGACAAACTTGTGATATAAGATCGAGATACGCCCATGAGTTTGGCTACCTGAACTTTAGAATAGCCCTTTGAGCGTAACGCAAAATATGTCTGTTCATTAGGGCCGAGTTTCTTCACAAACTTGTCGAGATCTAAAATATCAATCTCATTTCCGCCAAGCACGTCCTCAAGATGTATCTCATTATTCCCATCGGCCATAATAAGAGTCTCCATAGAGATCTCTGAAACCCTGCGTGATTGTTTCCGGAGCTCCATGACTATTTCATTTTGAATGCATTTGGCCGCATAAGTTGAAAAGACAACACCCGAATTCTCATCGTATGTATCTACAGCTTTAATAAGACCGACGCACCCAATCTGAAATGCATCTTCACTACGAGCCAGGTTTGGAAATTTATTCCAAAGAATATAGTTGACGAGTTTCAGATTACTGATAATTCTTTCATCACGTTCCGACATAAGATGCCCCACTTTCTGTATTTAGATAAGGGAATTCGTTTAGGAGCTGAGTTTTGAGCATATTCAGAATAAAATATGCCTGGCGATAATAGTCATAGCTATCATGTGAAGTAAAAAGTTGATATGCATGTTTACCATTTTTAAAGAGATGAATGCCTACGTTTAAAAAATTTGGAGTCGACATCAATTCGACGTTCCATCCATCTCTTAGAAATTCGAAAAGCCTCTCAGCAAATTTAATATACATCTCCTGAACATCAGCATTATAAGATTTCGATTTGTTCTCATCCATCTTTCTTCTCCTCTGCATACAAATGTTTCACCGTAAAGATTACATACTTGACAGATTGATCATCCATAAAATTCGATCGTTTTCGATCAATTGCTAAACTGGTATATTTCTCACCATCAGAATCATGCGCCACATTGAGCGTCCCTACAAATGGTAAGACCTTCATGGCTGCATTGACACCAGTAATATACCCAAGAATCATGCAGATTACCATGATGATTATGAGAATGATAATTTTAATCATTTTGAATTATCCTCCAAATATAGATCAATGGCACTCTTGAGATCGGTCAGTGCAACTGGTTCTGATAAAAGCTGTGTATGGAGTGCGCTTCCGTCAGATCTGATATCGCCCCAATATGAGACTGCCACTAGATCGTCTTTCTCAACATGCAGGATCAATTTCTCCGTAACAAAAATGGTATCCATCTTTACCTCCTGAAAGAGGAGAGACCTTGATAGATCTCTCCAGATTGTTATTCAGATTCCTCTACATAATCCTTAGACTCATCTTTGTCTTCTTCAGCACCATGAGTGTTCAACTTGCTCAGAATATAACTTCCAGCAAGCAAACCCATAACGGTGCCGAGAACTGTACCAAAGCTCCTCTTAAAAGAATCAAACATAGTAGAATTCCTCCTTTCCATAAACTACCTTGAAAATATCGCGAAAAAGGAAAGGGCGATTAACGCCCTAATTCCTTTCGAAGTTTTTCAATATCCCCATAATCTAATTTGCAGAATACTTGACGTTCATCATTAGATCCACGGTCATGTACAGCGAGAACTATACAATCCCATTCCCTAATTAAAGCCAAGTCTTTTGAAATCTGAATATAATCCATTTTGATTCACCTCCATAATAGGGCATGGAATATACGCGAAAAAGCTAAGAGGCCGTTATTACAGCCTCCTGCTTTGCAGAGTCAACTTCTCATTACCGTAATGTGAGCATCCGGATATGTGTCCTTGAAATCTCGCAGAAGTTCCATCAGTTCGCGTCGTGTGGCTGAGATTCTAAATCCAGCAGCGCCAGAACCACCAGTCTCCCAATCCTTAGGGCCGATAGTAACAGTATCGTACCTAGAAAACGGATAATTGTAGTCCTCAGCAAGTTCGCCGAATCTGTAAGTCTCGTCCGTAAGCACAAACCAGCTCTTCTTCAGATTATTCTCATTCTTAATACCCATGATAATACCTCCATAAATATAATGTAGAGTTTCTCTCCATAATAGATGGAGATATTGTCGCGAATACTAAAAGGAGAGGACCTGTTAATCCTCATCCTCGTTGCAGATATCATCATCTTCCAAACCATATTTTACAACTTGAAATGCATCTCGAATCCACAAACCACCTAAAGTGATCAGTGCAATCCAGGTTCCAAATCCAAATATAGCAGACAAAGTATTCATATCTTACACCTCCATAAAGGGCCAAGAAATATACGCGAAAAGAGGAGAGGATATGTTAATCCTCATCCATCTTGCGGCAGAACAACTCAAAGTCATCCGGCAGCATACTGTTCATGATAAATGCACTCGCAATGCAGATAGCAAAGTGAATTACTTCAAACTCGGATGCAGCAATAACTGCCAAGCCGACCAGAGTAACAACCATGACCATTGCGAATCTTTCAAATGCAGTATACATTATAAAATCCTCCTAAAATATAAGTGTTTTCTGTCCATAATAGGAGGTGTTTTTTTCGCGAAAAAGAAGAGACCATGATATACTCACGATCTCCTCTTTTATTTGTCTTACTCATTCCCAGAATCGTTCTTTCCAAAGATACCGCCATCGTTGTGCTCAAATATATTCTCAACAACCTTTGCTGTGAGTGTGCCAAGGAGCACGATGATCGCTTGTTCAGAAAGAGTCTCGATTGGAAATGGCTGTTCTAACGCGAATGTAGCATATGCTGCAATCACGTAGGAAGTACTTACCCAGACCAAAGCGAAGAACTGACTGGTCGTAAACAGCCATCGAGTAATCGACTTGAATTTCTTATCCAGAGAATCCAAGATCTTCTTTCGAAGGCAAAATACGATGATCAGCACGATGAATATGGCTACCAAGAAGCCACACCCAAACGCCAGAAAGATGGAACTCATCATTCCTTCTCACTGTCCTCAACTTTGAGCATCACGCTCTTCTTCTCAGTAAGTTCCTCCATAGGAATGTTGAGTTTTGTGCGGTATGTTGCACCCTGCATTTTGATGGTGCCATCACCAGGGTATTTTGCGGCGCTCAGCCCTAAGAGCATGCCGATAAACACCGTGATTGCAGAGAGCGTACCTACAACCTGCTCGCAATAGGGGAGACCCCAAATCCCGGAGATAGCAAAATACAGCGTACCTAAACCAGGAAGCAGGATCTGTGAGATCCATTTCAGTGTGTCATACACTTTGTTACTTAGAGTCATGATTTTACTACCTCATTTCTCGGAATTTGGTTTCATTGGGAGAGTACGAACTACGTCCATGACTCGTTTGGCTGATCCGTTGCCACCGGCTTTTTCATACGGAGCAAACAAATAATCATTGAGATTTTCATACTCATCCTGGTATATATAGCCCCGCCCAATATATTGCATGCCGAGTTCGACAATTCGATCATGGGCAAGGCCTACCAGTAATCTGGTCTTGGCGTCATTTTTGTCGAAATGCTTCTGGATCAATGCCCAAAAGCCGCCTGAAGCGAGGACTGACGCCAAAATCGTAAAGAACATCTGAATATAGGGATTCATAAAGAGACACTCCTCACACAACCAGTCGCTCCAGTTCATAAGGAATGAATGACCAGGCTTCGTCACCCAATACAGCACTTGCAATCTGGAAGATCTGAAGCCCATAATCTGCAATGAAATTACAGACCCACTCCTCAGCATCAATCCATAGATGCCGCGGGACTGCCCGGTGAATATCATCGAGCAGCCCGTAGCTAAACATGACAACATGGCCAAGTTCATGCAATAGCACCGTATTGAGAAAGTTACCTTCTAGCGTATCAAGCAAATATACAGTCCGACGTATCGGGTCAGTTGTAGCGACGGTTCGCGTACCTGTCTTCTCGATCAGCATCGGGCTCGTATAAGGAACTCGCTTAATTCGCCACAGATACCCATTCACAAAGAAGCTATCCATGACTTGGTCGTTAGTTCATTTCCTGAAGCAAAGCCGTGAAGTCTTTCTTCATCTTCTGCTTCAAATCAGGGTCAGCGTCGTGCCACATTTCCCGGAGGGTGGCAATTGTCTGGCCCATGTGCAACTGAGCGTTCGTGTTCATCTCCATCCGATCAGAGTCGGATTTCGTGGCCTGATAATGCCGTCTGGCATCGAGATATTTATCCCAATTGTGGCCCATCTCACTGGAAGGTACTCTGTGACCAGAATACCCCATCCGAGCATACACATCATACTCATCAGGATCCCAGCGATACTCACTTTCGGGGAGCACCCGCATCATGCCAGAACGGCCCATTTTGAATCGCTCATTGTCGCCGTGTTCCTCCATAGCCTCGGTGACAGATTCATAATACTTCTTTTTGGAGCAATAATACTCCATCTGGTAAGTATCCTTGATCATGTCGATCACTTCACCGAGCTCCTGTGCATTGATTTCGGACGGATTGCCACTCATGGCATCCTTAGTCCAATTCATGAGTTTTTCACGCATCAGGCAAATATCATAGTTAGCCATAACTGTGCCTCCTTAAGATACTCTCTTGACATACAAGAGAGGATTTGTAGAGATGACCACGGGAACATCACCAGTATTGGTGACAGTCAAGCGGTCAAAGTCACAGCAGTTGACAGAGATCAGGTCGGAAAGGGTAATGCTATCGAATGCATTTGCAGTGGTAATCTGACGAACCATTGTAGATTCGGGCAGGATGTCCCCACCAATTGCAAAAGAAAGCTGAGCCACACCGATAGCCTCTGTCGTTACATTTGCCTGAAAGACGGCTTCATAGGATGCCGGGCGCTTGCAAAGCTTTACGCTACCAGTCCCGAGGCGGAAACATTCCGCACAGCCGCTTTTCTTCATGATCGTAGAAAAGGTAACAGACTGACCAGGCTGTACTGTCTGAGCAGTAAGATTCGTGAGTTTAATCATCGAAATATACCTCCGTTTCACTCATTTTGAATTTTTGAGAGGGCCCTCCGAAGAGAGCCCCCATACACAGTTTTAGTTGCAGCTACCACAGCAGGTGGCAGTCTTCAACTGGGAGACAATGTTTTCAGTCTGATTCCGCTGGGAAATACCCAGGTTCAGCTGATTGATCAGGAGATCTTTTTCTGCCAGCTGAGCCTTCAGCCGGTCAATCTCCTGCTGAGTCAGACGATCAGACAGAGCGCGGAAGTTCGCGTTGTCATTCTGCATGATCTGCTGGCCCATGTCGTTGATAGCAGTCTTGATTGCGCATGCATCAGTCGCCATGTCATACCGAACCTGGGCAATAGACTGACGATTCTCGCAGCAGCAATCCGCCAACTGACGAGACAAAGAGTTTGTGTCCTGCATGTTCGCAATACCCATCTGGGTAATTGCATTCTGGATACCGAAACCAGTAGTAGAGATGTTCTGATTGATGCCATTCATCTGGCTCAGCTGGTCATAGCCGAGGGAGCAGATGCCGCTATTGATGCCGTCAAGCTTGCTGATAATACCGGAGGTATCAAAGCCCCGCTGAATATCACCAGCAGTAGCGCACTGGCAGTCAGAACCACCGGCGCTACCATAACCGCCTCTGCCCCAGCCAAACAGAGCAAACAGAATGATCAGAATCCACCAGCCATTGTTTCCGCCCCAGCCATCATTTCCGTCATTGTTCTTGGTTACGGCCGCAATATCGGCCAAACTCGGTGCGCTCATGTTAAACATAGAATGATCCTCCTTGAAAATAAAATATTTTACAAAACGAGTCTCATCTAAGGCCGCGCGCTCCCTGGAATTGACTCGTAGTGTACGAATTCAATTACGGGATTCTAAAAAACGACTTCGCTTGCTGAAGAGCTTCCTGCTCAGAAACCCCAAAAGACTGGCATAGGTTTTTCGCCATTTGCTGTCCCTGGGCAACATCCCCTCGCTGCATGATATCCATAAAGGCTCGTGCTTGAGGATTTTTCTGAAGGTTTGGATCGGAGGAAATACGATTCATCGCCATTTGGGCCAAACCCATGATAGGATTATTCATTCTTAGCCTCCTCATCTACTGATTGTTTAGAGGTACGTGAGGACTTTGTGGCTGGCTGAGAGGACGTAAGCATCTTTTCGAGCTTGTCCAGCCTCTCATTTAAAGCCATTTTGAATTCTTCAAACTTCGGATCAGGCTTGGCTTCAGCATTCGGATTCATGTGCTGATAAATCTCAGTCTGAATTGAACCATTACTATTCCAAGCCTTTAGAACCACATAGGAGTAATCTGAGGATGGAAATACGGCAACTGTACCGTCCATAGGGATCTCAGATGCTCGAATATCATCTGGAGAATTCACAACCCGCCCAGGAAGATATGTTGGCCTTGGAGGTGGGGATTGGGGAGTCTGCTGAAAAATACGCTCATTGATCTGAGGCGATTGGGGAGAAAATGCCATCTGTCTTTGAGCGGCTGTCCAGCCGGCTTCGAACGCTTGTCGGTCATTCATAGGAGCTGGACTACCTGAGTTAAACCACTGGTTTTGATCCATAGTAACGTCTCCTTATGCGTTCAGATGTTCTTAGAGTTTGATAGCCTTTACAGGATTGCCATTCTCGTTCCAGGTAATTTCATACTTGGCACCAGGAACAGACACAACCTTAGACTTGCCAGCCATGGCAGGATCAAACTTCATATAATCCTGCAGCTTCTTGGGGGTCTCGCCAGTGCCTTCAACCTGAATGAAGCCCTCTGTCATTTCCTTCTCGGTCCAGCCAGAGACGACTCCGTCAGGCCCCATGGTGGGGTCCAGATGGAAATTAGCACCAGCGGCTTTCAGCTCGGCATTGATCTCGGAGATCTTCTTACCGGTCTTCTTGCCATTGTTGATGATGTCTACATACTTCTTGTCCATGATAGAATCCTCCTTTCCTTAAATCTTAGTACCACCGTATTCAACGGGAACTAGCTCAGGGCGACCGCAGTCATTCACCAGAATGTCAGCGACCTGTTGCTTCAGCTTATTGGGAACAGCATCAAATTCAGTCTTACTTTGCTTGATGCGCTGAGCAAATAACTTAGCAATCATGATTACACCTCCTTCTGATTAAATTTCACAGTCTGTAAAATTCGTTCCTAACCCTCATGCAGGCATAGGGACGCATATGTCAAGAACAGCGAATAATACGCTAATCTTCAGAGACAGATTGATGAAAAGGTTAATCTTAGCGATAAAGCTACAAAAACTGATATGGAAAATGAGGTTCCTGGAAAATGGGTCGATGCTGCCATGATCGGTGGAAGCTGGTCGATTGGAGATTTGAAAGCAAGCTGTCGAGATTCTCTTGGAGACTCATGGGGGCTTTGTGATGGCAGACTGGTCAATGCAATAGAAACCCCGAACTTAGCAACATTTATGCAGTCGAAAGTATCGTTTACAAGTGCTATGCAGCAATGCCCCAAAAGTTTTCCAGATGTTGTTAAAACATCAAATGACCATTATCGTTGCCCCACCCATCTTGGGAATGTTCTATATTGCGGCAAAGCAAATTCCAATAATATGCTTTTCATTTACAACCCGAATGCTGGAACCATCAAGAATACTCAAATCCCAATGTATTCCCGCAAGATTTTTCATCTACCACGCCTTGGCGCCGAAGATCTTTATTATTTTGCCGAAACAAACTCAAAAATTGCTATTGTTGATGGCAATGGCACACTAGTTTCTGAAGTGTCATTATCTGGGGCTACTTTGCAAAGCTTTGCTAATCAGTTGGCCATTGATCAATACGGCTCGATACTTTTTGTAATAAACGAGAGCGGTTACCCCTTTTATGGAGCTCTAACCGCCATTGATTTTTCGAAAAGTTCTCAGACGATTACAGTTTATAAACAACTTAACTATTCTGGTGGCAGTATATCCATTGGAACTATAGCCATTGTAGGCGACTATGCATATTTTTCGATATATCATAGCGGATCTAGTAAAGATTATACTGCATATTTGTACTTTAAGATGAAGAATAGCGAACAACAGGCGAGTGCGAAAGAGACCCGGCTTGACACCAGTTCGAACCGTCCGAATCAGCTTACAAGTATCATTCCAGTAGATGGATCTCGTATGATTTTTAACTACGAATATCGATATAATCCTGAACCATACAGTCGATATGCACTTGTTGCGATAGGAATGGATGATCCTAGCGCATGGAATTTGCATTCAGTACTTCAAGAGCAAAGAGATTATGGGACGTTTTTTGATGGCACTGCATTCTATGCATTGAACAAGAAGAAGATCGGAAAGTTGTCTTTTGATCTGAATACTATGATAGACTCTTTTGAAATAACAGATTTACCAAAAATGCCAAATGATGCTTGTGATGATGGCTGTATGGCTATTTCTGGAAATTCAATTTTGCATACTCCAAATGCGTCACTATATGCTTTCTTCACAGGTTTAATTGCGAGACCGCTTATTGAGGACGAACGATTCCAGTGGTTCATTAAGCAAAAATAAATAAATCCCCCTATATAAGTTTAAAAGCCTATATAGGGGGTATTTTTATTTATAGACAATCGTTGCCATTTCTGCAATACAGTCTTCCAAGAACTCATTCTGCTGAGCAGCAGCTTGAAGTTGCTGTTTGAGAAGCGCATTTTCACTTGCCAAATTTTTGAATGCTGGATGGTCAAAATCACCGATATGATCGGTCAATTCGGCAATTCTTGAATTTGCTGGCAGAGGGCTGTCATCCGCCAAAACGATGATATTCGTAATAATACCGCCATCAATGATTGCAACTCTTTTCATATTATGTAGCCTCCAAATCCCATCTCAGAACGACAACGCCCTGTTTGCCATTACCGCCTCGTTGGTTCTTAACTGTTCCACTATAAGTACAGCCACCGCCAGAACCATAGGTTGTAGCATCACATGCTTGATTTTCTTGAGAAGTTGTAAAAGTTGGGCCGTAACTTGAAATACCGGCGCCAGTGCCAGATGCTGATATTTTATCATATCCGGGATATTTGAGTACTGCACCGGCACCAGATGCATATAATTCTCCAGTCGGTTCTCCAAATTCTCGAGTTGTGGTTCCCTGACCCGCTGGCATATAGTTTTCATCCGGGGTATTCTTATGATAAAGGTCCTCCCCAGATTGAATTGGGTAAGCCGAGGCGCCATCTTCCCGTCCGGCGGTACAGACAACTCCACGTAGACTATAACCATCGTCATCGCTGCTATGTCCGCTCTGCCATGGATAACCTCCTGCCGATCCACTGGGGAAGTCATCATGATTAAAACGCAACTCCATTGAAGGAGTATTATAAGTCCCCATTCCACGATATCCACCATTTGCTTGGAGTAATACTGTATTGGACTCACTATCTTTGATGATCGTATTGCCTCCATCAGATCCTGGCGTCGGACCTCGGTAACTTGTTGATGGTACAATACCACCCAATCCCCCAGCACCGATTGTGATACCTAATTTACGAGCCGTAGCATTGAGCAAAGTTTTCGTTAGACCACCACCACCGCCAGCCATTGCAACTATTGTACCAGATGGCATATCACTTGAGCCGCGAACACCATATCCAGTGCAACCTCCGCCACCTCCACCGACGCCAAATAGATCATATTTTTCAATCCAGGCGGGGATCTCAAGAGTTTTACTTTCTGTCACATAAATTTTTCCAGATTTCATAAGGGTAACGTTGATTGTCGCAGTTGTAAGTTTCTTCTCGGCAATAGTAATATTTACTGCACTATAAGAAAAGAAATCTGGGGCATTATCCATTAGTAATGTGTATGCTCCAGGTGCTAGATTAACCTGAACAATACCATTGGTATCAGAAGTCAGTGTTGAAACTAGTGATACTGGAGATGCCGAGTAAACATAAACAATTGTGCCAGGAACGGGTTTATCATCTTGATCTTTTACAGTCGCTATAAGAATTCCATAGCCAGCAGGGATAACGGCCTGTGTAAAAACATATAAATAATTAAATGCATCATCAGGCACACTGGACTTAGCTAAACCCATAGCAGTTTTAGTGGAGTCTTTCAATGTATTAGCCCAATGCTCATTAATTAAACTTTTATTTTCATCAATCTGTCTCTGAAGATTAGCGGCAATGTCGCCGGACAGCTGAGACTGAACATTCGCGAACCATGTGCTAAACTCAGCATTCCACTGATTGAACAGGTCAGTGATGTCGGTCTGCTGTAAAACAGAAGTGATGAATGGGCAAGTTGCCTTACCGACATTAACCTCAATGCTCGCAGCTGTGATGGCGATCACACCAGCAGCAACTGTAATATAGCCGAGGGCATACTGATGAAGTGTCTCGGTAGCAGACAAGGTCGGTTTAGCAGGATTTGCAGAGGGAGTGCCCTTGATCACTTTAATGCTATTTGCACGCGTGCCAACTGCAGAGTTGATCTCTACCACAACAGCATCAATTCGGGTCAGGCTCACATCAGCAGCCTCTACATCGAGAGGAAGCTGGGCATCGTTCAGCGTCCACGTGCTATTAAACCAGCATTTGCCAGTTTTGACGATAACCTGCATCCCGGTTCCGGCGACAGGCATGAGTTTATCACCGATGGCTCCGAACACGCCATCTGTAATGATTCCATCAAAAATGGCGCTCATCTGTTCGGCATTGTACATTCTGTCTTTGTTTAAAGAGTTATAAAAGCCATATGTTACAGCCATATAGAACCTCCTTTACTCAATTGTTTCGTCCTCCGTGGACGTAAAAGTCGGGGTCATAGTCAGGCCATTTACATCCTGAGACCAGACAATCTCAGAAATATAGACGGTTCCAGTAATCCCGAATTCATTTTCTACCTGCACAATATCGCCGATGTCGAAGTCTTCTCCATAGATATATTGTCTGGTAGCTTCCAATTCACCTTCAAAAGCAGTAGTTGTCTGATGGTCAGCGAGTTCTGTCAATCCTTTCTGCTTGTTGATTGCATTCCAAGAAGACGCTTCCCCACCTTGTTCACCATCATTAACTCCGCCATTGTCGACGAAGATTTCTCGTCTAGCAAGGCCACTTGGAGTGCCACTCTCGGAATATCCCCAAGCAGTTACCTCAGTTTCCTCATAGGTAGTCGTTTCAGTCTCAACCCAAGTTCCATCATCATCCTTATACTTATCAGTGATTGTTACCTCTTTTTGGTAAGTACCTACTGCATACACAGCATTCTTATATGCCTTAAAAGATTTGATGTAATTAGAATTGAGAAGATTCTCAAAAGATGGCGAGAACACCACATAAGGAACCTCATTTTGATCATAAGAATGGTCGACGCCCTTGTAGAGCTGAAATTCAAATCCGCCAGTTCCATGGGGGAGCACCTTAAACCCAATCTTATTCTCCTGGCACAAAGAGCAGATGATGTCATAGACATTTTCGCCTCTGGCCGTGAATTCAGCCGTAATCGACGTGATGCGTATATCAGTCGAGGGTGTATAGATAAACCCAGGAATCCGACGGTTGCCACTTGCCATGACTTCTCTCGTGAGAATCGTACCGATGATCTCGGACAAGTTCCCAGTAAAGACTTCAGAGCTCGTAATGATTCGCCGATCGAGAATACTCTCAAGGCTCCGACCGCTCACATACAGCTGAGGGCCATTCTCAGAGTCCGTCTGGATCTCGACAGTCTCGATGATCATGAGCCGATCACTATTGCGATTCCAGAGATAGTTTCCGATCACCATATTCTGGAGATAGTCCAAACGAACAGGCGTATAGAGCTCGAAGTCTCCAGCCTGATCATAGCGAACTGTCCAAATAGCAGAGGTAAACGTGTCAATCATGGCGATAGCATCAAACTTGCTATCCAGCACCATAAATTCCATAATCAGATACCTCCATAAGCGTTCCGATAGCTGAAAGTCATGGCCAGGTTCTCAGTACCGCTGGTCACGGTGAAATTAAAGATGTTCTTTCCAACTGAGATTGTAAACCAATCGGCAAGTTTCTCAATGGCTGCAATAGCATTAGTATATTTACCATCATGAAGCACCTGAACGTACTTATCGCCGCTCACAGTACTGATGAGGATATCATCACCATTGCCATAGTCTCGACCAATGAGGGTTTTAACCTTACTGAGGTCGATCTTCATGTTCTCATGGGTCTCGACATTGTAGATCGTGATGGTTCCGGACACACTGCCAATAGCATGAACCGTGATCAGAACGCCAGTATCGACATCTCCGGAGTAGTCTAGGACAGACCGAGTGTCCAGATTAATGAGGCCAAACTCGATAAGATCCTCTTCGAGAGACTCATTGCTGAAAGGGAACTCAAAGTTAGGGGTGACTGTTGCGAACTGTGTATAGGTCGGGTTTGGATCGTAGAAGAAGGGATCCAAACATAGGATGGAGATTTGTGCGCTTTCCTCTTTCGAGAATATGTCTGGTGAGTTTGACTCGACATAGCCTTCTGTCATGAGACTCCGGTTGTCAGTCTGAACCTCAATCGTCACTTTCTTCTTCAGAGGGAAGTACTTATATGTCTTCTGACGAACATCCTCGATTGTAGGGGCGAACATAAATGCCAGGTTGAAGACAATATTACGGGTGCTGGCCCGTGCGGAGGAGTAAAGAGCCCCATCCGCCGTGGCCAGATCCGTGGAGTTGATGTTTGCTTTCGGGGGTCCCAGGCCGGTAATACTTTTCACAATCAGTCCCGACTTTTCAGGATGAAAGAGATCCAGCACGAGGGATTCGCCCTTCGGATTGGTTACCGTAATGGACTTGATCATACCTTAGAAATCGCCTCCTTGAAAGCAGTGAACTGATTATTCGTATTCCGATAAATCTCAGAGCGGCTAAGAGCCTTCGGAGAATAGTTATTCTGCACGAATTCAACCACCTGAGGCCCATTTTGATTATCCTGGGGTACAACCTGCTTAACGTTGTTATCACGCTGGGCAAGAGAGCTCGCGACAGCACTGACTCGGGCGCCAGTCACATAAGTACTAATCACCGGAGTCTTCAGGCTGTTTAGCCGATGCAAACCAGACCGAGCTTCACTCAGATCCACCACAGGAGCAATCTGGGGATGCAAAGTCGGATCAGTGTCGATTAGATCGGCAAGCTGTGCAATTGTATCACGAGCGGCATTGATTGTCTCATCAGCCACCTGGGTTGCAGAATGGGCAACATCACTCTCCATGTTTTGGAAGCCAATGGACATACCGAGACCAGCCATTTCGCCAAGCCACATAAACTTGCGGGAAGGAGAATGCGAATCAATAGCGACCTGAACAGCAGAAAATGCCGCACGGGCAACTGCAGCGGCCGCATCAGCAATCTCCTTAGATTTCGACAGGATACCCTGCTTAAAGCCTTCAGCGCACATCTGGCCAAGGCTATACCACTGACTATAATCGCCAGAGATAGTCGACTTAGCAGCTGCCGCGACATTCTTAGCGCCTTCCGTTACAGCAGAAGTAGCAGCTGTCATGCCACTACCAACAGCTGTAGAATACTTAGCACCATAGTTTGCAAAGTTGCTTGTCAGTGCACCAAGAGTAGACTCAGCATTGGCTGCATAAGTAGACTGAACGGTACTCATGGCCGTCGTAACAGCTGTTGTCACAGAATCAGTCATGTTCTGAGTCGTATTCTGGAGATTGTAGCCAGTCTGCTCAGATGCAGCCGCAGAGATTTGCTCCATTGTGAAACCGAGTTTCAGCAAATCGTCCTTAGACTCAGCAATGTACTGTGCATAAGCGACCATGGCATCGGTCGAGTTATCGACAGCAGTATTACGAGTCTCATTGATGCTGTTCATGAGGTTAGCCAGGTCAATCTGCTCCTGCAGAAGTTCCTGATAAGCTTTCCTAGCATCTTCACTTGTCTTGCCAAGTTTCTTGACAGTGTACTCGTACTTCTGATTGGCCTGGTCAACTTTCTCATTTTGAATTTTGATCTTCTCTGTGAGAACCTCAACCTCTTTGGCCTGCTTCTCCTGGTCAGTAGCCTTCTGGCCGATTGTCGCTTCCCAGAGATCCTGCTCCAAATCAATCGTAGAGAGATCCAGATCCAGGTCAGAGAGCTTCTTCTCGAAGGCGGTCAGGAAAGTATCAGCAGCCTTTGTACCAGAAGCTTTCAAAGAGCCCGAAGATCCGGTTGTGGCCGCAGCGACAGTATGACCGATGGTGTTTGTAAGGGCAGATACGGTGCTATTAGAAGCAGCAGTTGTCTCGCTCGTATCAAAGCCAAGGCCAAGAATACCGAGAAGTCCCCCATTCTTGTCAATGCCAGAATACTCATCGCTAGTTGCTTTCTTAATCTTGCCAGAAATATCCTTACCAAGATTACTCAGTTTCGTACCAGCTTTATCGATACCCTGAAGCATACGATTTCCAAGATAACTACCAGCACTTTCGGCTTTATCGCCATTTGCTACAGCACCATTTGCGATCTTATCAGCAGCAGCGGCACCTTTGGCTTCAAACTGGCCATTCGTAGCAGCATCGTAACCTTCGAGAGTCTTATTGCCAAGATTCGCGCCAGGTGCCTTAGCAGCACTATCTTCAGTTGGGAGGAAAAGACCCTTGATAGCATCCCAGCCAGCCTGAATCATTGTCGACCAAGGAGAGTGCCAACCAGTGACACCGCGGAATCCGATTAAGAATGCATTACCTAGATTCGAACCGCTTGCCTTGACAGTCTCAAGAGACTCATTACCAGCAACGCCTTCCAAGAAACCAGCCACGCAATCCTGACCAGCCTGGCGGAACTGATCGATATATGTGCGAAGGGCAGCAATCGACTGAACCACATTCTGACAAAGGACATCGAGCGGAGTCGGGTCTTGAACTTGTGCTGTATAAGAGAAAAATTGCCACAGATTCCAGCCGAAGTTTGCAATCTCAGCACTAAACTCAGTAAGCTGTTTAATACTAACTGCTTGGACTTCGGGGAGGAATTCGATCAGCCGGCGGAGATCAGTGATAATGCTATTTGTGGCAATGTTGTCAACAGTAACACCACCGAGATTCTGGTAATACTTAGCAATATGCCCGCCAAATTTGGCGACAGTCTCACCAAAATTATCAAGATTTTGCTTACCAACAAATCGAGCAAGGATACTATCATCAGGCAGAGAGTTTGCAATTTCGACAAGGGCTCGTGCACCAATGATGGACTGGCTAATGGCACCAAAATCAATACCACTTACACTCCAGGCATAGGATGCCATGGCATCACCAAAAGCTACCAGCTGAGTACCAAAGAGCGCCAGGTCTTTCGTTCCGAAGAAGAAACCAAAGATGCTCCAATCAGGAATTGTATTGGCAATCTGAACAAGCGCCTGTGCCCCAGGGAGAGATGCTGCAATGGCATTATTATCGCAGAGCTTCACAGCCAGAGAATATCCAGTCAGTGCAGCACCGAACAATACCAACTGAAGACCAAAACCAGCCAAGTTCTGAGTGCCAGTAAAGAGGTTGAAGAGGCCACCCTGTTTCGGAATGGCATTTGCAATCTCTACAAGGGCATTCACAGCGGGCAAGGAATTGATAATAGCATCAACATCGCACCCAACCAAACCCTGGCTATAAGCAGTCAAGGACTGACCAAGCAATCCACACTGCATTTTGAATTCTTCAAGGTCGGGGGCACCAACAAAGAGTTCAAAGAGGCCAAGCGTTGCCAGAATGGCAAGGCCGCCAGCAAATGCTACAATTGCTTTAATGCCCGAATTTACCTGATCAAATTTCACACCAGACATAGACTGATTGAATGCATTGATGGATTCACCAAGAATCGTGATAGAGGCACCAATGCCACCAGCCACAAATCCAGCAACAAGATTGGCCAAGGCTTGAGTGATAGTTAGGCACTTCTGAGGAAGATCGTCAGGAACATTCAGTGCATTGATGACTGCAAGAATAGCACCGAGAATCACGCAGACGCCAAGTAATGCCGTTAAGACAACACCAATGCCAATAAAAGATGCACCACCACCGGCACCTAATGCTAAAAGACCAGCGGACGACTTAGACAAAGCCATTGTCATGACAGAAAGACCTGCTGCCAAAACAGTAACACCAGCCGCCGCTTGAATGGCCTGGCTAAGATTCGGAACAAGGGTTACGAGCAGCCCCAAAATGGTTGCAAGTCCGCCAACTGTTAAAGTCAAGATGCCGATCGATTTAATACTAACCTGCGCTTTAGCCGAGAGAGCGCTCATGAACCCAAATGCGGCAAGCAACATGGCGAGGCTCTGCGTTGCAACTTTAAGAGCCTCAGGGCTATCCTTCATAGCAATACTTAGAGCAGCAACCATCGTACCGAGTGCCACAGCAGCAATTGTCATGGTCGTGATGCTCTTACTCATATCAGTAGCATTCTTGGTTGCAGCAATCATTGCAATAAAAATTGCAGAAAGACCAGCAACATAGCCAAGACCCTTCATCATAGCTCCGGTGTCCAAATGGCCAACAATTCCGGCAATTACCGAGAGCACACCAATAGCTGCAGCAGCCGCAAGAAGGGTCAAAGAGACCTTATGTGCTTCCTTACCAGCCAATTTAGTGAATGCAATCAGGGTTCCCATGAACAGAGACAAGAATCCAACCGCGGTGATACCTTTTACAAGAGTCTGTGTCTTAAAATTGCCTAGCAATGCTACAGCAGCCATAATTGCATAGAGCCCTAAACCAAGGCCAGCCATCATTGCGCCAGCCTTACCAGCGTTCGTACCGGCAAGATTTGTTGCTGCAAAGACCGCTGCCAGAGCGGCAATCATCAGCCCGAGCTTCTTAATAACATCCCAAATATTGTCGATATCATAATTCTCGAGCTTCTGAATCAATTTCATAACCGAGGTTAAGGCCAGAACGGTGGTAAGGATTGCTCCCGCACTCTTCAATTGTGTGGTGCCATTAAGTTTACTCAGCGCGTAACTCAATGCTATAACAGACCCGACTGAGAGAACCAGAGCATTCATGACGGAGTTAATATCGCGGAAAGAAATATCCGAGATATTCTTAAGCGCTTTAGCCACAATATATACAGCTGCAGACATAGCCAAAATATTTGCGGCAGCACTATTCAAGACTCCAGTATTCCCAGTTGCGGCTGTCAAAAGGCCCATCTTATTGGTCATTAATGTTGCAGCCGTTGCAAGAGCACCAACCAAAACAGTAATGGCCAGAACATTGTCCATCAGGACATTCGGGTCCATTTCTTCAAGCATTTTAAATGCTGTAGCAAGAATTAACAAACTTGCTGCTAAAGCAGCGACAACTTTTGCCAGAATGCCAGCCGCAGCCGCGCCAGTGGCCGCTAAAGTCGGCATAGCTGTTAATGCTTTTACAAAGATCGCAAAAGCAGTCATTGTTGCGACAAGCATAACAGCTGCATTTTGAAGCTTATCAGTGGGGAGTAAGGCCAACACAGCCAAAGACGCCGCTAGAATTGCAACAGCCTTAGCCATCTTCACATAGTTCGGTGCATTAATCGAATTCTTGACTGCATCAAACATACCGGCCACAGAGGTCATAACCTTATTGACGCCAGTCATCAATCCTGCGAAGCCACTTGTCAGATTACCAATAGCTGTAGCAAACTGAGTCATGGTCTTCGTAAAGTTGTTGATGGTTTGAATGATGCCAAAGCCAAAAGCAATGCTTAGAAGAGCGCCCCAAGGAACATTCTTCAGCCAACCTTGAATTGTGCTAAAGACAATAAAAACTCGTCTACGAAGGTTATCAAAACTGGCGCCAGTACGCTCACAAACACTCTCAACTGTGGACTTAAAGTTTTCAAGAAGTCCATTCGTATCAGCAATATTAGTTGTGAGATCTTTGAACCAACTCCAAGCATCTGTGCCAATCTGACTAAAGATAGCTAAAAGATTGGGGAAAGTCAATTGATCAATTCCTCGAATCTTTATCACAGTCTCAGAAATGTAGTTTAGGAGCTTAAGTGCAGCATTGCCACCACTCTCGATCGCTTTAGAAATAAGTTGGAATGTCGTTTGGCCAACCTTATTATTCTTGAACTGATCGAACAGATTCTTGAAAATCTCAATGAGACTCTTGGCACCATTTCTAATTTTACTGAAACTGATATTAAGTGCTCCACTGGATTTGATCAAATTTCGAATGCCGTAAAGCAGATCGCCAATCGTTGCCAAAATCTCTAGCAGCATATCAGAGAAACTTGCAAATTCTGGAGCGACTAAATCCTTAACAGCCGTGCCAAGACTTTTCAGTGTGCTGTAAAGAATATCGAAGATTGAGAAGACGCCTCGTGCAATTCGACGAATATTCGTCATCTGCTTCGAACTCAGTTGCAAAGACTGCATGAGGCTCTTGAAAGTTTTTGTAACTCTCAGAAGATCTTCAGAAGTTTTCGCTGGGAAAATATCCCGAAAAGCATCTTTGAAAGGCTTAACAAGACGGAGAATCGCCTCCATAGCTTCATTAACGCCTTCAAGCAAAGTTACTCGACCGCCGCCTTCACGCCATCCACCAAGAAGTTCATTTCGAACATCGCCGGAAGCAGCAAAGACCTCATAGAGAATATTGGCGAGATTAGTCCAAAGCTTCTTTGCTTCTTCATAGTCACCGAATATAATCTCGAAGGTGTTCATCCAGCCTGTAGAGACGGCATCAGATGTAGCAGAGATTGCTTCGCCAAATGTCTTAGCTTCCTGAGCAGACTGGAAAGATTTACGACCAAGCTCATATGTTGAGGAACTTAACTCATCTAAATATCCACGAAGTTCTTCAACATCGACGCCGGTCTGATTTGCATAGGCCTGAAGATCGAGCGTTCCAGCAGCATATTTGTCGATAGCCGAAAGCAACTGAGTTGCAGTCAGATCGGTCGCATCAGCAACTTCATAAAGCTTATTCGTGAAGCCACCATATCTATCCAGAACATTCAGAAGGACATCGGAAGTAAACCATGCATCAGAAAGTGCTTCATTAAAGTTCGAAACACTAACTGCATTGTTCTTCATGGTAACGTAGCTACCATCGCCCTTTCTCTTTAGGGTTCCAAGAGCTGCAGCCGCTTCAAGAGCATTCTCTTTGAATTCTGCGGTCGCCATATTGGCATTCTCGATTGATTTCCAGTCAATTAACTTAACAGCGCCAACTGAAAGCGCCTGAGAAAGGTTATACATAGCCCGACTAGCTTCATTGGCATTTGCACCAGAGCGAGCTGCCCAAGTGGCAATACCTTGCATAGCCGTGACAGATTTATCGAGCTTAATGCCATTGGAAGTAAACTTGCCAATGTTGCCAACCATGTCGGTGAAGTTATAAGAAGTCTCATCGGTGAACCAATTTAGCTTCTGTAACTGATCGTTGACATAGGACATCTGCTTACCAGTATCGCTGAAGTCTTTCGAGGTCGCCGCCATAATTGTCTGAACCGCGGAAGTCTTTTCAGCATACTTATCCCAACCAGCATTGACCTGGTCAAGTGTCATCGAGCTAACAAATCGCTTAGTTGTATCAATGAGAGCATTTGTTGCACGATTAACCAAGGTCGCTTTTGCAACCATGGTCGTAAATCCGCTATTAATACCGTTAATAGCTTTCAGAAGTGGGTTTGCGTCAACTTCTTTAAAAGATTCGTTAACCTTATCGATGTTCTTTGAGGCGCCAGAGAACTTCAAAGCATTCTTAAGTTTATCCAAGGTAGATAAGCTCTTACTTGCTTTTTTCTCAAACTCCTCATTATCAAATCGCATTTGTACAACGCGATTATCAACAGTGGTAGACATTATTTCTTAACCTCCTCCCATAGTTCCTTAGAGAGTTCGTCAAATATTGGCCGAATGGCAGGATTAATGATATCGTAACCCTCAACATACCCGCCTGTTCCAGTCGCATGACCGTACTGGAGGAGGATGATCACAGGGGTACCTTTATTGCCGAATGCATAGCCATCAATTGTATTGGTGTTATACCATTGAATTGAGATGCCCCGTGAGTCATTTTGAATTTTATAGCCCCATGACTCAGCTGTAATGCCGGAGTCAATGGGCGTCGCACGAATCAGCGCTTCTAAGCCTCGTCTTGCATAGGCATCGAGGATGGGGCGATAGTCTTTGGACGCCAGACCCTTCAGATACTTTTCAGTGTTGTTAAAGTCGCCTTTAGTCCGAATTCCTATCACCCCAGATCCTCCTCTCTTTAAGTCTCGCTCCAACGAGCCTTTACTTCACGTACATCTACATGAGTAAAAGTTGTGTAGAGGCCAACACCGCCAGAGTTGCCGAGCTTCTTATCAAACCAAGCATAAACGGTCTTGGGCGCCACACCGGCGATCTTAACATCAGCAGCAGTGCCATACTTGTGCTGGCTATATGCTGCGCCACCAACTTTAGCGTTGTATGTCTCAGTTCGGTAACCCGAAGAGATGATGATCGGCTTCTTGAAGTAATCGCGAGCCTCCTGCAGGAGTTTCACCAATACAGGAGCCACAAAGATCGTGTCTGAGCCGTCTTTGCATGCAAACTCTTTTACCTTAAAGTTCTGAGAAAGTCTCTCTTCGCCATGCTTCTTCAAGCTATATGAATGAATCGTAATCATAGGCTTTACTCCTTTCGGTTCATCTGATTCAGTACTGGCAAGCTCAGTAATGATCACATAAATTGCAATCGTCCGAGCCGGCTTAATCGTTTGCATAGAGTCTTTGAATGCAGTGGAAGCCCCGCCATCGCCAACAAGTGCCCACTGCCAGCCTTTCTTGTAGAGCAAATCCTGAAACGCCCAAAGGCCGATACTGCGTTCAACACCAAAAACAAAGTTACCTTTCTTATCGAATCCAAAAGCCGGGCGACTAGTCAGGCGAGGCTTTGCTTTGGTGCCATCAGCATCCACATGGGAGCTAAGATTGGCTCGTTTCTGGCCATTTGGAATAACAACGGTGTTCGTGAAATAGGAATCGGCTCCAGTCAGAGGGAGAACTCCCCATTCAGGTTGCCCATCTTTAACCCAGTGAATGCCAAACTCACCATATTTAGGTTTATAGAGCACATTGCCGCCAATCTTTGTATGGGTCAACGGATTTCGTGTTTGCATGTTAAAGAAGGGGCCATTCATGATCGTCACATTAGAACCGCCATAAAGTTGCCACATCTTAGCAAGACTGTATTTAGTTTTACGATTATCAAAGAGACGAATCCGACATCTACTGACCGGAATCGATTTGTAAATAGCCACGGATTTCATCCTTTCGTTCCATATTTCTTCAAACGCTCTTTGTTGATCCGAGAATAGTCTTTAGCAGTTTCCTTTTTAGGCTTCTTCTTCGGATTCTGCTGCGCATTGCACACCTCAATCAGCATCATAAGCCGACTAAGATGCCACTTCTGATATTCAGAAGGGATCTGGAAAGCAACCATCCATCCATAGATAACCTCAGATGTGATGATTTCACCCTTGCCAAAAACTGATTTCTTCTTTTGTCCATGATGTGTGATCGTGGTGGCTGTCATAGGCGCCGAAATATAAGCATCAATGTCCCGCATGTTCTGAGCTGTAAGCCGGCCATAAACATCTTCTGGAACATTCTGGGTCAACGTCATACATCGCACATAATCACGTGATTCTTCTGGCGTTAACGTTGTATTTAAGTATGGTTTACACCATTTGGATTCCCATTTTGAAATTGAGACGAGACTATGCTCGAGCATCAAGATCTTTTCCGGATACGTCCGAAATTTCTCGAGCTCTTCATCATAAACTTCGGTCGCCGGAACGACCAATTTAAGCATTCTCAGTCGCCTCAGAAATTGCAGGGGTTTCCTTCTTAGCCTGAGCAGCCTTAACCTCTGCAATCACACGGGTTCGATCTTCAGCTTTCATGCCGGGCATAATGCCGACAATAAAGTTAATGATCTCGTCATCCTCACCGCCCAGGAGCATCATCAGAATCTCATCATGGGCGAGAGAATACTGGAATTCCTGCTGAATTTCAGGAGTCTTCAGGAAGACATCGCTTCCAGGCTTACGGACACCATAGGCATTGATCAGCAGATTGTCAATGAACTCAGCAACGGCTTTCTTATCGCCCTTATTCTGGAGTTCAGTCAGGCCATCGATCAGACCGCCATCAAATCCGAGGCTCATCTTAGCCAAATCGGATTTATTCAGATGGAACCACAGGTCCTTCTCAACCTGGTTGCCTTCGTAGTCTTCATAAGAAACATGCTGCTTAATCATAGATCTTTCTCCTTTTAAAATTTTTTAGAAAGAGGGGCCAGGACAACCAGACCCAGCCCCTCATTGTTAGTTAGGCAGCGCTCAGAATCTCCGCGATCTCGTCGGGAGTGGGCAGAACTGCGCCATTGCTCTCATCGCCATACAGCTTAGCCTCAATCTTGGCCAGCTTACTGGAGTCAACCTTGGTAGAGTCGATCACAAGCAGAGCAGTAGGCTTGTGATTGGTGACGTTCACGGGAGTGGTGGACAGCTCCCAGCTCAGGGTCATAGCCCCAGGAGAGTCATTCACAGTCTGATAGTTCTTTTCAGACGGGGTTACCTGGCAACCATAGACCAGATGCAGCTTATAGCCATGCTCCTGGCCGTCAGTATCGTTACCGATCAGAGTACGATAACAGAAGCCGAAGACAGCACGAGCCTGCTGGCCGATATACACGCCAGAGCTGGCAACCAGTTCCTTGTTACCATTGGCAGCCTCGAACTCCTCAGGATAGGTAAAGGCTTCGATGGTTGCACCGAATTCCTCGGCAGAGATCAGGTTCAGGTACTTGATGTTATCGGCATACTGACCGGTAGCCTCAGCACCAGAGGGAGATTCCGTGACAGAAGTCAGGCCATTCCAAGCCACGCCATTCTTGTAGGCGCCGGAAGCATCAGGGAAATACAGGACGCCATGGTCTACACCAGTTTCATACAGGTGTTCGCCGGTCTTATCCCATACGAGTTTAGCCATAGGATTGTTCCTCCTTAAAAGTAGAGATCAAAGACTGTGTGATAAAGATTATCGGCTGAATAAGCTCGATTCATCGTACACATTGGAAGCTGTGCAATCTTCATAGGAAGATCCGAATCGGGATCTTTAGTCACAACCTGAACCACATATTTCTTTGTGAGTGCATAAGGGAGATTATTTGCAAACTGAGTGTCAATGTCATCAAGCTTGTAAATAATGCAGGGGTAAACCATCTTAATCGAGGCGGGAGGCTGAAAATATACGCGTTTCGTAGTTCCCATGATCCCGTTCAGGATATCAGATAACTGTTGCCGCGATCTCGCCATTATATACACCCCCAATCGAGATGATTAGACGGGGGGACTGGACTTCCACAGACTGGACATTCCAGTATGCCCCCATCCATTCGACGTATCGCATGGCAAAGAAATGCGCAAATGCAAACGGATCAGCAACAATGCTAATCTGATTATTCACGTCGATGTTATCATTGATCCCATCGCTCGATGTAGTGGCTTTCTTGACATTACGGACAACATCCCCCATATAGTATCGAGCTACAGGAGTCTCGGTATAGACATCAGGGGCAGTCTCCATTGGCACAACAAAGCCAATTGCGCCGTAAAACTTTGCCATTTTGAATTCCTCGTTAGTCGGCCTTGGCCGCAGCAGTCACCAGAGTGTTGGCGCTAGCAGTCATGGCACTCACACCGGTAACGGTGCCGACTTTACCAGTCTCCGTATAGAACAGCGGAATGGCGTAGCCGTTCTCAATCTCCAGAACTGCACCCTTCAGAAAGGCATCCTTCAGCTGAGAGGTAGTCATCTGAGTCTTGTGAGCGGAATCCACATAGGCCTTGCTGGAAGCGACGTAAACAATAACTTTCGCTACGTTCTTGTCTTTCGCATCATTGAAGATCATATCCATAGTATGGTTCTCCTTTCAGTTTCTGAGATTAGTCCTGCTGAGTCTCAAAGATAATGGCAGAATAGGGACGGGTCAGAGCGCCAGAGCAACGAGTTTCCATCAGGTACTTGTACTGGTTGTAGTCGATGTCAAAGTCATCGAACATGTTGACTTCGCCGCCCTTATCAGCACCGACATTATAGTCAGTCAGGTTGACCAGGATACCATCCAGAGCCTGAGTCTTGCTGCTGGAATCGGTCCGGGTCAGACCCACCATGGGCTCCACAGTCACGATGCTGTTCACGCGCAGAACGGTACGCAGCTTCTCGACAGTGTCATAGAGCACACGACCGGTGGTATCCTCGATCATCAGCATCTCGGTCAGCATATCCTCGGTGGTATACAGATCCGGATTGCCAGAACCCTTATACAGCTTGCGAGACTTGACGACGGACTTAATGAAGTTCTTGGCATGCTCGGAATCGGTAGTACCCTTAGTCACAGCCACGCGAACAGAGAACAGCTCAGAGTCAGTGTAGATGGGGCGAATGTTCTGCTCATTGATCTTGTCATCGCTGGAAGCCAGACGACCATCGCCGATCAGGAAGGCACGGGCCAGTTCCTCATTCAGCATAACGCGCATCTCGCCCTTCAGCCAGGCCACGAAGTTGAAGTCAGTGATGTCAAGCAGATCATCCCGATCCATCTTCTGCTTCTTATACACAGTGGTGGGAGTGGTGGTCCGCTTCAGCAGGGAGAAGACCTCTTCCTTCTTCAGCTTGCCCTTGATGTAACCCTTTGCCCGGGCTTCATCCTCGGTGATGTCAGCAAAGATGGACTTCACGCGGGAGAAGGGAGTCCGATGAACCTTGCTCATAACCTGAGATACCCAGGTCTGGTCACGCTGAATGAAAATGGGCTCGTTGGTCAGCTTACGAGCATCAGGGAACAGGTAGTCGACGTTGGTCACGCCATAGTCACCATCAGCATGGCTGATAGCATCCTGCAGGGCTTCAACGTCCTCACCACCAGCCTCGAAATGCTCAAGGACAGCCTGCTTCAGAGAGCCCAGACGCTTAGCGTCCTTCAGGATCTTCTCCATATCGGCATGGCTCAGAGTGGCGCGGGGGGCGCCAGTTTCAGGATCGAAAACATTGTGCTTCATATCGGGGTCATCCTCCTCATCATCGTTATCGTCGTGTTCGACGCTGCCGCCTTTTTCTTCCAGAGCCTTGCCAATGATATAGGCAACAGCGGCCTTCTGCTCTTCATTCAGGGTATTCAGGACATCCTGCACGCTCTTCTGCTCAGGAGCATCTTCGTGCTTGATTTCCTCACCCGGGGTTTCCTCATGCTTCAGATCTTCGTCTTTCTGCATCTTAGGGTCCTCCTTCTTAGATTTACCTTCATCAGCATGCAGAAGTTCAACCCCTCCAGCAGTGAAGATGTTTGCATCATCGAAGTCCTCTTCACCATCCTCGCTATGGGTCAGGTTCAGTTTATCGATGTATGCCTTGGGATTAGCACCCGCAAGAACAAGACTGACTTCCTTAATCGTGCCATGAGACACGACATTCGTCGCACGGTTCTTTGTCAAGCGGTTTGCATGAATGGAGAACGCAACCACATCACCGTGGTTCACGAGCTCCTTGGCGGCGACACCAGCTTCGGTCCCGTTGAAGGAAACATTCGCATAGATACCGTCGTCTCGGGCTTCCAGGTCAGCATGGCCAAGTACGGCCTCAACATCATCATGGATATGCATCCAGACAACAGGAACCCGTGCCCCATTTTGATCTGCGAAAGCACCCGGGCCAATTGTTACGCCATCGGTGCACTTAACATTGTACCGAGTAGCATAGCCCGCGCAATCATACGCCATTTGCGTTATCTCCTTTCGTTAGATTCGGTTTGAGATCCTCTTCTTTAAGGGGATCGGTCTGCTGATTTCCATTCTCATCCGGATGATTGAGGTTCGAATTTCGTAACTCATCTGCCTTGGGATCATTGGAAGGTTTGATTCCAATATACTGGCGAACTTCATTACTGGTAAGAATCTCATTCCGGGTAAACTTATCAGCAATATCGGCAAGCTGGCTCACAGGCGTCATACGGAAGGGTTCGGTGAAGAACATGATTGCCTGACCCTGACTGCGAGCAGTCTTGGTAAGGAATTTCCGTTCAAACTCATCCGTGATCGTAGAAGCCAACGGCTCAATGACTCGATTCTGGTAATTCAGCATCGCCTGTTCTTCAGCAGTTCCATCCAGAATGCCTTGGTTCAGACCTAACTGACTATAAAGTATGCTCGTAAGATACTCAACCTGCTTCAGGAGGTTGTTCTCGACAGAACGGTTGAGCTGAATCACCTTTTCAGTAGAGTCAATGTAAGCGATACCGAGTTTATTCCCAGCGAGCTGCTCTTCAACAGACTTTCGACGAATCTCAGCCTGCTGCTGGCGTGCTTCGCTACGAATCGTATAAGGAAGCTGGATAATCAAATCCAACTTACCAGACCCCGCCTGCTCATCAATTACATCAAGAAGCCTGAGCTTTCGAATGAGTCGCTGCAAGGTCGAGTTAGGTGCATTCATTACTGCATAGAACGGGTTTTCAAGGACTGCCACATCTTTCTTTCGGAAAGTCATGTCCTGATGCTTACCCGTAAAACTGTTGTAAAGACGCACCTTTACATGCTGGGGGTACCATTCTACGATAGGCCCAACTCGCATCTGATAGATGTCATAAGAGCTGGAAACCTCGGGATCTTCGGATGTTTCGACAGGGCAAGCGGCAACAACTCCTTCATCAATCATTGACAATGCAACATCATGAATGAATGCTCGGCCGCTCTGATCAAGATTTGCTTCGGTCTTGAAGATTTCATTCAGACCGCCATCGATCTCTTCCTTGAAACGTTCATTCTCATCGAGACGAACATGTCGAAACTTTAGGGACGCGACATCTAGTGCGATCCGATTGTAAATCGCATTAACGATCGTCTTCTCATTGTTGGAAGACAAAACGACTCGGTCTGCCCTTCGAGAATCCCCATAGCCTAGTTGCCAGGACATATCAGTCATCGGGTCCCGATTTCTGAAGACGCTCCAAGCACGCCTCAGTCTGGAACCAAAAGATAGATCCATGTGGGGTCCTCCTTATCAGGAAAATGCACTCATTTTGAATTACTTGCGCTTTCGTTCCCGGGCGTCAGCCAAACGGTCATTGAACGCATCCAGTTCCTTAAGATACATCTCCAGTTCATTTTTCTGATCCTTAGCGATCTTCATGTTGACACTAGCGAATTGTTTCTCCATAGACTGATACCACTTAGCACCCTTCTTGGCACGGCGGATAGTCTTAGCATTCTGGGACTCGAGTTTCTTCTCAAGTTTGGAAGTATCTCGACGCCCCTTAAACATGCTCATCCGACGTTGGGAAATCTTATAAGAAGTTGCGCGTTCTGCAGTTTTTGCCGCATCATACTTCTCACGATTCTTCTTTGCCTGAGCTGTTGCTTTGGTATAAGCTCGAATGGGGTCGTGTCGGACGCCCCATCTCATGCCAAGCACACCATAATGGTAAAGTTCTTCGGAACCAGCAGGTCCATATACAGCCATATAGCTCCTCCTCTCCTGGAGAAATTAGTCGAAGAGATCACGGTTCAGTTTCCATGCTATATAGCCATCCATCATGGCAGCCACAGCATCGATCTTCTGATCATATCTCTTCTTGTAAAGCATACGGTTACCATTCACATCTTCCAATGTGATACAGTTACCCATAGAATAAGTCATCAATTGCTCATCAAACAAGAGCGCTCGATCCTCAGAGAGTTTCTTCAACTCGCCCAAGGGGACAGTCTCGGTCTTCTTACCCTGGATGACTTTCTCAATGCCGAATGGGCCATTTTCTTGAGCCCAGCGAGCAATGAAGTCCGTACAGTTATAAGGATCATAGCCAACGGCACGGACATCGTAATTGTTCTGAATAATAAACTCATCGAGATCCTCATAGATTTGCATCGGATCCAGAGTAGTTCCATCCAGCACAATAAGACTGCCTTCCTCCATAAACTCTTCATACTTCTGCCGCATCGCAGGATTCAGCTTCATGACTGTTCGACTAGAAATATAGTTTCTGGTCTTAATCCCGAACTGCATACCCTTAAGCGGAAAGAGGAAAGTAAATGCAAAGAAGTCATCACCCTGAGAGGCGTCAATACCCATAGCGCAAGGCATACCATAATACAACCGTTTCGGATGACAGATCGTCTCTTCGTATGGAAAGTAGTATGTATAGCCCTCCATGGGGAGGCCAAATCTCTTAGCCAGAATATCATTTCTAGCAGAAGGTACTTTCTCAGCACGTTCAACATCCTGCTGGTAAGCATCATAACTCACGCTAATGCCTATATTGGGGTTTGCTTTGATCCACATAGCAGGGTCATTGACCTCGTCTACGCTGTCAAGCTTATACCACCAAATCGAGACATGCGGATTCTGATACTCACCTTTTAGGATTGCCTGTAGCTCCATCTTAATGGAGTCACCAACGCCGTTACGCACCGTGCCCTCAGAAGAAGTGGCTACAATCTGGTAATCCTTGACCTTAGAAGCACCCTGCTCAATAGCGCCAATAGGATCCTCTCGAATATCGCCGGAAAGCCATTCGTCTACGGTTGCAACTTTGCATCTTAAACCCTGAAGTTTATCAATGCTCATAGGGCGAATCTCAATGAGTGAATTCGTCATAAAATTCATGATACCCTTCTTGGTTGAAGCAAGTTGAACACGGTTGGCTTTAGATCCGGTTGTATTTTGAAGTGATCCTGCAGTTAGCATCTTAAAGACAGGCCCACGTGCGCGAGCAATAGCAGTAGCAAGTGGGGTGGTTGTCTCTTCAGCCTGGCGCATTGTCGGTGCAGTGACGATCTGCTGCGTTGTGGAAGTATCCACATTCTGGGTAAAGGACTGTACACAAGAATCATACAATGACTTAGCAGCACCTCGACCCACGATTAGATATTGCTTATGGATTAACCGACGTTTCAGTTTTCTAGTAACGTATCGTCCGCCCTTACCCTGAGGATCTGGAATATACATACTCCGAGTCTCAAAGTAAAACCAACCATAGAGTTGTTCGCCCCACAGCTTAAACGAATCCATCATCTTAAAGTCCGAACCATCGGTAAGGACGAGTTCACTCTCGCAATACGCTATCCAACCCTCTACGGGAGCCGGATCGTAATATACGCCCGGGTTCCGAATGAGCTCATCGATTCGGTTCATCTCCATTGAAATCTCTCGATTGACAGGGATTTCTCCTGCGAGTACCTTCTCCCGGAATTCGCCGTAGTAATGTGGTACGGCAGTATTAGATAGCCATTTGGACATAGTTAACTATTCCTTTTCTTAGCAGCCTCCATCAGTTTCATGATTGACTGGTAATTAGCATAAGCTTTTTGAGCCCCGCCCATAATGTTTCCAATATTCTGCGAAAGATCGGCAACATCTTTGGATCCGGACTTCAGCTTATCAATAAACTTCTTACCTTTGTCTACAGTTTTTTGAACCTGCTGCTGCTGGTTTTGATTCTGCTGACCAGATTGTCTCGGCGGATTAACCATGCTCATATATGTCTGTTCCAGACGGAGCCGATTAATTGCTCGCACGAGTTCCTCATCAGTCATCTCTTTAGCCTTCTGGCTGGCCGGTTTAGCAGCTTCAGCCTTCTTAGCGGCTTCTTCTTTAGCCTGCCGATCTTTTTCGGCCTGTTTCTCAGCTTGAGCCTTGCGATGCTTAGACCAGATTGTCTCTGGCTTCTTAGCAAAGTTCTTCTGAGCAGAAGCGACTTTAGCTGCGGAACGTGCTTTCGGAGCAGATTCGTCTTTATTCAGACGTCGTTTCTTAGGGTCATCCTGGTATGGTTCTTTGCCAGAGCCATAAGGATATCGACCGGATTTCCTGGGGATGCCATAGTGATAAAGCTCTTCAGCACCCACAGGGCCATATACAGCCATATAAGCCCTCCTTTCTTAGGAGTAAATATGCCAAAAAATTAAGCATCATGTTGTTGAGGCGTCAATTACGGAATTCGCGAACCTAAAGAAGCCAGCCGTATAGAACGTATTAGCATCTCTTAGCATTGCTTTTGCATAATCGGGTTGCATTGCCGTAAAGGCGGGATCATATGGTGTAAAACCAGCTGGAAGCTTATCAAATCGAATTCTGGCGACAGATGCACCATCTCGATAAGTAACATACAATTCGACTCGGCTAATCATTGAAAATGTGATAATATCAGCCGCATAATCTTTATATGCAGTAATACCAACGCCAGTTAATCCGGTTCCACCCCAAATAATTCCGAAGCTATCTGCTCCATTTTCATTCTTTGGTGTTCCAGATATAATAGCCAAGTCGGCTTGTCCGCCATTCAAATTTGTTGCCCGCTTCAGGTTTTCAATAATAAAGCTTCCTATCGTAGTTCCGCCATCACCACTGTACTGAGCTCTCGAGTAATCGATTGCCCCATCCAATTTAGAACCGAATTTCGCGGCAATCAGGCCATAAAATATGTTCAGGCCATCAGCATCAAGAAAGGCAGCCATAATGACTCACCTCCTTGTTATGTCGTCTGGCTTCCAGCAATGATAGAGTCAATTGTCTCATTGGAGATCGTTGGAATATCAACAGATCCGCCCAACGGATCCCAAGTTCCATCTACAGTCCAGGCATAGTTCATGTCAGTATCGATAACATTCCATACGTCGCCGACTTCATTACCCTCAGTGGGCAGATTATCATACGATTGAACGGAACCTTTTGGACGATAAATACTGGAAATATCGGACTTTTTAGCATAGTTGGCTTCTGCATCATCGACACTCAGAGCGCCTACTTCTGCCGCTGTGTAAGAGGGCTTCGTTGCAGCTTTAGCCCAATCGGGGACTGTCGGATCGCTCTCTGTATAAGACTGCAGAGCAGTGTCAGCCTTCTCAAGAGAAGTCTTGACAGAAGGTGCAAGATCATCCTTCAGAATCATGCTCTTGAATGCACAAGTTCCAAAGTCATTCATATACTTCAGAATCTTTCCGGCGATTGTCTCCATTGCTTCGCCAGACACAATAGCTGCACGCTGGTTAGGAGCTAAGAACTCCACAATTGTCTTAGATGCGTCACCGCCATCTTTGGCAAGACGAGTCGTGTCCGTCGGGTGGACATGATCGCCTCTCGCAAAGGCCAATTCCGTACCAACTGCACCAGAGCCACTGTCAACTTTAGGAACAGTTGTGGAAGCCGCAGCACCCTCAGGAATATCAGCAGTTGTGATAAATCCGGAGTCGTTCGTCAGGTCAGATGTCTTAGTAGGCATCTCCTTCTTAATAGTCGCAGCAGAATTGGCAATAGCATCAGCAATTTTGCCCCACAAATATCCTAAGCCTGCTTGGTCAAGAAAATTTTTATCAGCCATAGTTTACCTCCCTTCTGGAAGTAGTATTAACTGTCACTCGTTGAAGAATATGTTCCAGCAACGATAGACTGGATAACTGATTCAGGAATCGCATTCTCGAGTACATCACGGAGCGGAGTCCCATCAGTATCGAATACGGCATCAATGACGGTCTGCGGATAGCAAATCGCACTGGTTTTCGAATCTTTAAGTGTGCTAATTGTAGCCATAGAAATCGCTCCTTATGAGTTTTCTTTCCAGACTCCGCCAATCTTGGTATAGAGAGCCTCGACAGGCTTCCAAACGCCATCTATTTTGACATAGATAGACTCAACCTGCTTCCAAGAGTTTCCAACCTTCACAGAAGCGGCAATGGAGTTAACTTTAACAGCAGTAATACGGGCGTATCCATCGCCACTATGGCCAGTTTCGGTAGAGCCATCAGTACTCGGCATGGAGGCATTGCCGGCAATTGTCTGGGCGTCATCCAAATAGTACTTACTCGTGAGCAAGCATCCAGTCGGATAATTGCCAGCAGTATTGGCCGTATAAATATAACCAGAACCGCCAGCACCACCACGGTCATCATCGCCAGAGCTATCCGGATAAGAACCAGAACCACCGTACCAGCCGCCACCGCCTGCTCCGCCATAACCGGAGCTTCGGTAGATACCGTTACCACCGAAACCAAAGCCAGCATAAGCACCAGATTGACTTGTAACGGAAGTTGACTGACTTGCGGTTTGCCAAGAAGAATCTGAGACTCCAGTTTGAGTACCGCCAAAACCACCAGTGCCATAGTTCTCAGTCGTGGAGCCACCAGTTTCACCACCACCATACATACCGGTCTTATTGGTAGCACCATCAGAACCTCCACCACCGGCCACAATTACTCGAGCGAGCAAATTATCCTGGCCAATACGGATATCGGTAGCACCTCCGCCACCGTTATATGACTGACGTTTACCACCGCCATTAAAGCCACCATTGGTTTTCCCGGTGTTACCAGATCCGCCGACGTAGATAAAGAATTCGGTCTTTTCATTGAGAGTTATGGTACCAACAGAATATCCACCTTTACCGCCATAAGTAGTATTCGAACGATAGCCACCTTGTGCACCCCAGCATTCCAGTTTGTAGATGCCTTTTGGCAGAATAACAGATTGTACCGCACCAGTGTAAGCATAATTGAGAATATCACCGGTTTTAATACCCATAGATATGCCTCCTCATGCCGTATACTTGATCCAGATCATTCCATTTTCGCCATCGGTAGCACCAGGATCGGCAGCGGAGAGAATGACATTACGAACCTGAGCAGTTCCATAACTGTCATTATTCTTGGCGGTTAACTGCCCAGTCATTTCACCACCGGCTTTGTCAAGTTTGGTGATTCCAAGATCCTGAATTGCACTGGCCAGTGTTTGATCATTACTGTCAAGCTGGTTAAATTTACTACTATATCCACTAATGGTATTTTGGAGGTTACGGATACTGGTGTCATATCCAGAAACAGACTTCTTAAGGGTGCTAATACTCGTGGAGTGGTCATCAACAGTTGAGCTCAGAAGACTTAATGTTGTACTGTTATCATTAGCAGTCTGCTGCAAAGAAGACAAAGAGTTCTTCATAGTGAGAATCTCAGACGCATGTGTCTTGACAGTACTCTGCAAAGTTGTTACATCAGCAGCTTTAGCAAAGTAATTCGCAGCATGGCCTCCTAATGTTGTAGCATTAATAGCGTTAAGATCCTCGACATTAGAAATCTCTGTATGAACAATTAAATCACCCTTAGGGATCATTTTGGCAATCTTATTCCAAAAATATGTGAGGCCTGCAGTATCAAGAAAGTTCTTGCTCGCCATAGACTCACCTCGTCGACTTCTTCCACCGAGACTTATTGATGATTGCATCAATCTGAGCCTCAGTCATGGCACTGGATTTATTCAACTTCTCACTCAGGCTGGTATTTGTCTTCTGAATTGTCTCATTCAGATTCGTGATAGCCTTAATGGGATGCTGGTCAGGAAGATCACGATTCTTAAGCAAGGAGTGATCGCCAGTTGTACCAGGAGCCACAGGATTCAGATCGTCATAGGGTTTATCAACGGCAACCTCGATACGGAATTCAGCCTCAGCAGCCGCATCTTTTAAAGCTTGCATCTGCGCGGTCGAAGTAGGCGGATCAAATATCATCTTTACCTTCGCGTAGACATAAGTCTTTACGAAATGGAGACGAGAATCATCTGCAGGAATGAGATCAGTCCAAAGCTGATCGGGTCCATCGACCACGACGCTTCGAGCAGCGTTCAAACCAAGCTGATAGAGATTCGCCAACTGGGTGTTTATATGCATGATGATGTCAACATCGAAAGGAGTATAATCAGGGGCCGCCCCAATAGCCTTCTTGATAGAAAGCAGAATACTCGACTCGATCTCAGCCTGGGTAAACACGCTCATTAGCGATCCCCTCCTTTTGGTTTCTTCCATGGGCAGGTATCATAGGGCATGCGTTGGAGTGTCGAGAATATAGCAGTGCGAACTCCACCATAGTGGATAAAGCGATGCGTACGATCAGAGACACAAATGACATTATCTCGAGAAAATATCATTGGATCACGAGCTTGGACTTGCTCCGGACTTATCGGGTTGATATGATGAATGACAATATCGTTGTCTGCCAACTCATAACCTGATAGAGCAAGATCGCAACCTTCATCTCGAATGATAATATCCCTGCGAAACTTACGCCATTCATATGATCTGTAGAGAGCCTGATTCAAATATCGGGACCAGCCAAAAGTCTCGTCACCAATATTGGAATGAGTTTCAAGATACTCGACTCGACCAATGTAGTCGGGAATCTCCATCAGCTCAGTATACGTCTTCATCGTACTCCTCTTCCTCCATGTCGCCGTTATACCGCTTCATAGCCTTGAGTGCTGCTTCGTACATTTCATCCTGGCGTGCCTGTGCACGAATATTGTCCTTCTTTGCAGATGCCAGTTCGACTTGCTCGGCAAGAAGTTTCTTTTCGAGACGTTCACGCGTAGATCCAAGCTTCAAATAATGTGTAATCAACTGAGAGGAAGCAGTTCCATCTCTCAATTGCTGCTCTGCAAGATCTTCAGCCAGTGCAATCAGTTGGGATTCACGGGCCTCAATCGAGAGGGCTGGGCGAGTCTTGGTCTTCGCCTTATTATCAGCAGCCTTTGCCAATGGTTTCTACCTCCTCTCAGATAGATTTGAAGAGATGTTAAATGTTTCTGATCAGATATATGCCCCGGGTTGAGAGAGTAAAGAAAGGAAAGAAGAATACTCAGGAGGCAGACAGTCTGGAGAAAGATCACGGATAGAAAGACGGACCGAAATATACAGGAGGTGAATCTGTATAAACCCAGGGCATATATCTGATCAGAAACATTTTGGGATTTTGGCCCCCGGAGAAA
>ERZ1034928.64-NODE-64-length-62297-cov-41.019537_pt1 | contig 62297 bp, 97 predicted proteins | sample MGYA00520627_ERZ1034928 | MGnify/ENA primary metagenome ERZ1034928 (study PRJEB33766, sample SAMN09781755) | gut metagenome | biome: gut microbiome | host: Homo sapiens | place: Madagascar | study: EMG produced TPA metagenomics assembly of the PRJNA485056 data set...
GCATAGGGGGGGTCAAAATCGCGGACCCCCTCCCCCATCTCAAAATGAAGGAGAGCAGTCCATTTAAAATGGTTTTGCTCGCAATAAATTGTTTGTGTATTTGTTTTCATTCTTCTTTCACAAACTTTCGATAGATTCCAAAAGGATCGAGCTTAATGATCTCATCAATTGCTCTTTCAATCTCAATTGCATTCTCATTCTCAGAGAACTGGTCGGTAGTCTTGGCTATACGAGCCAGGTACTGACAGGAGTTATATCCATGATCAGTATCATAACGCCACCAATCATTGAATTGATCAATTGGATCAAATGGATTATCAAATGTTGTCAAAGCAATTGTTCGATTCATTAGCTTTCACCACCATTCAAATACTTCGAAACTGTTGAAGTTGAGATTCCAAGAGCTTCTGCAATCTGAGCATTTGTTGCGCCTCTTGCAGACATCTGCTGAATTCGAGATACTTTCGCAGTAGGAAGCGTTGCTATTGCCTTTGGCATTGCCAATTGACGAACTTTGTCTGTATCAGCGAATCTAAGAATCTGATTAAGCTTAGAATCGCTAATTGCACCAGATTGGATAGCTTTCCACTCTTTATCAGTGATCTCAATGCGTACATCCTTACTGGAGGCACCAACACGAGCACGGGCATCATTAATAGCCAGTTGCTTTACTTTATCAAGCTCTTTTTTGTTTTCTTTTTCATTAAGTTCAGGGTAAGCTTCTTTCTTAGCAGCAATAATAGAGTTCGCAATAGCCTGTGCACGACGCTCTTTAGGAATATTTAATTGAGCTTTGGATAGTTTCATTTTAAGAGAGTTAACTTCCTCTGCATATGTCTTAGCAGCTGACGGATCATATGTAAGACGAGGGGTATTTACCATGGTCTTACGGGCCTGGTTAGCAAGAGCCTTCATCTGATTGGCGTATTCGGCATATGCTTCCTCCTTGGGGTGGCCAGATGATAGTTTATGAACATCGTCTATGTTTAAGATTAGGCTAACATCAGACCCAGCTTTTACAGGATTCCCGCTCTTATCTCTACGATAGTCACCGGTTTCCTTATCCCAGATTAGCCGACCAGACTCCTTGTAGGATACCTTACCAGTCTCAGGGTCAATGATACCAGAACCTTTACGTTCAGGAACAGAAACAGTCTGCTTATGCCGAGAGATAACGGTAGATGCGCCACCAGTATGAAGATTACCATCAAGATCTGTCCAGACTTGCCACTTTTGTTTCAATGCGGCAATGTCATTATCTTTGGCAGATTGACGATAGTCATAGTTATGCTTGACAGCATCAATAACAACCATGCTATGCTTTACTGCTTTAGCAACATCTTCTTCTGGCGCGCCACGCAAAGTCATGTCTGTGATAAGGTTTGAGACGACACCCATTTGTTGCTGTTGATACTTCTTGCTCATAGGCTTAACAGATGAGCCTTCTGGAATGGTGTAAATATTCGGATCAAAGTCTTCAAGTTCCTTCAAATACTTACGATGCTGAATATTAATGCCATTTTTTTCAGTAGGGATCGCAACAACAAAATCGCCATCGAAGTCTGCACCAGACAACTGTTTAGCAGTTTTAGGATTAATACCGATTGCATCCGTCACAGAAGGACCAAGAAATTTCTCTCCCTGAGAATTATTATTATTGACAGTAAGAACAGGAATCTCAAACGTGCCAGCATGAGGAAATCGAACAAGAGCCAGCTTTTCACCAGTATCATAGTTTGGTGCATAAACCTCATTCTCTTTAATTTTTGGAAGCGGAAGAATGACTTGTGTTGTTTGCCTAGGTAGAGCGGCAGCTTTCATATGGATTGCTGCGCCATCGCAAGAGTCAGCAAAGTCACCTAAAAGCTTGCGCTTGATAGTTGGATTGGTGAGAGCATTAATCTCATCAAACTCATCTTTATGACTCTGGTATGTTTCATTCAACTGGCGATTGATAAGTTCGAGCGGCTGCTTAGAAAGAAACTGAGAAGACAGACTTTTTGCCTGTTTCTCATAGTCGCCTTCTTCTTTCAGTTTGTTAATAGCAGATAGATGCTCTTTTCCATCTTCGCCAATGTAATGAGACTGACCACCAGCTTTAATCAATGCGCCAAACGGGTTATCAGGATCATCTTTGATAGGCTTCAAGACCTTCTCCATAGGAGTGCCAGACTTCTTGTTGGTATTAAAAAGAATATCTTTACCTTCAGGAATGTCATCAGAATACATAGCCATACCCTTCAAGTAATGAGAGTTATCAACCATGATTCGAACCTGAGCATAATGACTATTTCCGAGATTTAAATCGGCGACACCAGGACGAAGCAAAATTACACCATCCATATCTTCGCCACCTTCATCGCCATATTTAATGGCAACTCGAGAGGAATCAATGCTTGCAGGACGCTCGCGCTTATCCCAACGAACACCACCATCAGTGGAATGATAGTCTGCTACAGAATCGATCTCGCCAATATGGTTATATGCATATTTTTGATCGATATCAGGCTGAGCAAGAACCTCAACAGTAGTGCGAAGTTTATTATTGGTTGCTTGCGCAACGCCTACACCAAACCGCTGATAGCCTTCGGCTTCAAGCATCCTGATTGCAGTATCAAGAGTATCTCTACTAACGCCAAGTTCGGATTCAACCTGAAGACCAACATCAAGCATCTTCTTGTTCTTGAGTTCTTCTTTTAGAATCTCAGCAGTTTTGGTAGGAGCTTCTGTTCTCTTACGAGAATCTTCATTCAACCAGCTACGAACAGAGCTTTCATTTACGCCCATATCTCGAGCGATCTCGCTCACACTCTTACCATGATCCATCATAGACCGAACAGTAGCAACACGATCCATTTTACGCTCATTGTTTGCAATACGAGTGAGTAATCGAAGCTCTTTGACAGAGTCAATCATCATAGCATCGCAAATCTCTTTTTCATTCATGCCGGACTTCTTAAGTTCATTTACTCGAGAAATCCAGTCGCCGCTACGTTGATAAGGATTATCTCCAGATCCCCAAGGGTAACGGCCGGAACGGCGCTTGATGCCATAATGCATTAGTTCATTTTGATCCGCAGCGCATCCATAATAGCTATAGATTTCATCTGCAAGCCCCATGCGCTCATCCCTCCTCTAACTGAATTTTGCAAAGTTCTGTGTCAAACTGAATGATCTTTTCACAGATCCCAATAATGTCAGTGGGATCCGGATTACAGCAGATTGCCTGATCATTTTGATAGATTCTAAGTTCAGAACCGTCCAACGAAGTTGGTTTTATTTTGTACTCCAAACAGAACAATGCTTCATAGATCATTAACTGATCCATACTAGCAGGAGTTTCTCCGGTTTTGAGGTCATGAATACGAAGGAAGTTCTTTCTGAACATAATCGCATCAGCATGTCCAAAACAATTTGGAGAATAAAATAAAAGCACTTCGGGATCCATGCAGTACCCAATTGAATCGTTTACATACATGTTCAGCGTCTTAGCACTTTTCGGTAGTTTCTGTCTAAGCCTGATACATGAAGCTGCAAACTCATGCAATTCGGTACCGCGTTGTTTAACTTGAGAATTGTAATAGCGTGTCTTAAGCGTGTCTGTGTCATATCTGAGCCATGTGTGTTGACTAGGACTTAAGAATGCGTGTTTATCTTCGAACTTTAAATGCTCGTTCCATTTCATCGAGGACTGCCTCCTTGTTCTCGGGGTAGATGAAACTGCCGTAGCTCATCTTTTTTGTAAGTTCCACATAGAAATCTTGATTGGGTTGATGCACTTCATTTTGACTCCGTTTGCATTCAAGAACTGCCCAGAACTTTTTCCAAAAGATAGTAAGGTCCGGAAAGCCTTGCAAGTAATTCGCATCATTCTTCAAGATGATACAACCAGGGAACCTCTGCCTAAGTTCCTTGATTAGATCTGCTTGGAACTTATTCTCCTTTCTCGCCATTTTGATTCACCTCGCAAAAAGATAAGAAGAGGATTTATCATAAAGTCGCTCTTTACTTCTTTCCTCTCCATAAAAGACCATGATTTTTTCGCGAACCATTTTGAAGAAAGAAAATGGAAAGAGAAAGCAATCAGATTCGAACTGATCATCTTTTGAAGTTATCAAATGTTTTACCAAATAAACTATACTTTCTCTCCATAAAAGACCATGATTTTTTCGCGAATTTTAAAAATGCTCAAATTCCATGAATGTTGGCATAAACCAGCATCACAAGAATTGCTGCTACAAACCCGAGCGAGTAACTATATGCTCGCCCACTTACTTGGTCATTTGTGTCAATTGCAATTAATGCAAGCGCCAGACCAAAAAGATAAACCGCAATAATAATTCCAACCCACATCATAATTTATCCTTCTCCTTCGAATCATCCTTCAAATAGATATATTCTGTTTTTTCAGTCATTCTATCAAGATTCTTAGATTTTGAAATCAGCAATCTGGAGACAGCATCCGTAATCTCGCCTACAATTGCCAACACAAAAAATGTAATCACATAGGGCATTCCAGAAGAGTCTTTCGCAACGATGCAACTAATCAAAAATAGAAGTGCAACAACACAGTTAACAAAGCACATTTTGACCTCCAAAATCGTATATTTTTACCCTGCATTTTCTGTCATCATTTTCAACCTATTTTTCACCCAAAAACACACTTTGGGCCAAAAGGCCAAAAATATTCATAAGTTTTTTATTATTATTGTTCAATTTCTGAGATAAATTAAATTGAAAAATAGATTTTTGGCCCAAAAAACCCTGAAACCCTTGTGCCGCAACGGTTTGAGCGTGGGCCAGAAATATTTTGTGGGCCAGTTTTTTGGCCCATAAGACCACTTTTTAGGCCAATTTTTGCGAAATTTACGAGCCGTGTTATTTTCGCGAACGACTTTTAGACCACTTTTTTGGCCTATTGGGCCACTTTTAAAATATTTTTGGCCCATAAATTTACACAAATCCAAAAGCCACATTTAGCATGAAAATTGCCAAAAATACGCCCAAAATCCACAACGTGAATGCAAGCATACTTTGAAGCATTTTTCCTACGAAAATAATGATCCAAACACCCAAAATTAAGGCTAGAAAATTCATTGAAACCCCTTCTTATCATACACAAAAAGTGCTCATAAAACGTCCCTCCACACCACCAAAATGGTATCATCATACCACTCTTTTGTGCCATTTGAGTCCATCGTAAGCAGGTAAATTCCGTCCGTACCCAGCCCTTTAGAGCCCCCAATTTGCTCCAAAATTTCGTCATTTACCTCGTAAACCATGCCATTTGACCCACGAAAAGCGATCCATTTTGACCCTTCCGGACCCTCCGAAATCAGCTCACCCGGCATATAATACGTCCTATCATCGGCCCAAGCAACCCCCTCATCGAGAGTAAAATCGCATGCTTTTGCATGAATACTTCCTAGTCCGAAGAGCCCCAAAAAGCCGATTCCGACCAGAAAAAGAGTCGCTAAAACCCCAGAAATCACTCTCAAAACCGTCTTTTTTGTCCGTTTTTTCATCGTTTTCACCTCTAAAAATGGTCGTTTTGACCATAAACTTTCGATTTTTATGTAATTTTAAAAGGAAGAGAGCCCGTTTCCGAGCCCTCAATCCACATATTTTAGTTGTTTTCTTTACTCAAGACTACCATTCCACAGACATTTTCCGTGTTTTTAGGATCCGCAAAGTACTTCACAGCCTCCGAAAAGCTATTCATATTGCCATTAAGACGATCCCGGTTGAAGAATTGCTCAACATGATAGTGGCCATCTCCGCATTCAAGCTTTCTTAAGAGCTGACCCATTTTAATCTCAGTCTCAAATTGCTTGCAGCAAGTTTTTATGCCATCTCTTTTGCCACCAATTCTTCCCCAAAGATACATCCCAACGCCGTAGACGAATATACTTCCGCCAACTGCAATCGCCTCCTTGTTCTCCTTCACGAATTCGATGCCTTTTTCCTTCATTTCTTTGATCTCCATAAGAAAACCTCCTTAAAATTTGTGGGTTTATCCCATTATAGGCCATGATTTTCTCACGAAGACTCATTAGAACCATCGGGATCTGGAGAACTCTGCCCAAAATCAACTCTTCGGACATTGTCAAACATATCCAGAAGGATCTGGTCGTCACCATATACAAGATACATGAGCTGAATTGCCTCATTGAGCGGTAAATTCGAGAGGGCTTTCTTAAAGAGCTTTAAAATGTCCAGATCGTTCTCACCAAGCACCCGATCATCTTTATATTTGATATAATCACATAAAGCATCTTTCCAGTTATCTTTATGAGAAAGCACGATACTGAGATTATCATTTCTGTTTCTTTCCGCAGTTTTCTTTCTGTAAATGAACATGTACATACTAAAACACCTCTATTTCGTATTTTAAGGCCCCTAGGAGGCATTTTGACCTCCTAGAGGTATACCTATATTAGTCATATATAGGATTGCCATTCTGATCGCGATAGACTCTATAACAGCCTTTAGCATCTGTCATTGGTGCCTTGGCAAATTTCGGATCAGAAGTTCCAGAACCAGCGTCACACTTTTCATTTCCATCACTCAGCTTCATATGATCCCATGGATTAAAGCTCTGGAGTACATTCATAGAATCCGGAACTGCCTGCTCAGCTACATTGGCGCTCTCTGCCTTAGCTGCATTGCAAGCGATTTTATGACGTTCCTGCTGAGCCTCCCAGGCCCCACACATGCAATTCCAAATGAATGCGCGATTATGCGGCTCGTCCGTCATCCGCCGGCACCACTTCATGAAATGCCGCATGGCAGAATCGAAGTAAATCTTTGGATCCATGCCTTTTCGCCAATTGTTTTCAGAATACTTTCGAGCGCCATCCTCATAATGTTTGGCAACTTCAAGCATTGCAGAAGCCCATTCATCATTCAAAAGCGTAGTGACTGCTCCTTTGTCGTCAAAGCTAAACGACTGGTGATTAAAGCCATTTTGACCATTCATAGGATCGGGCACAAGCTGCTGGAACATAATGAAGGTTGCCGCCATTTTGATGAATGTATTCTCAATTTCCTGAAGCCGATTGATGGGATTCTTATGATTTCCGCATATGGCTTCTGCATCATTGAGCTCTTTATCCATCCATTCAGCATATTCCACGATCGGACCAATGCACTGGTAAGCACTGACTGCTTGGTACTTACCATTTATAACTTCATAGCCGTAATGTCTGATATAAAAGAGGTCACCCATTGCCTCTTTGATACTCAAAGCAATTCCCCAAGGAACAAGGTCCATCCGCCCCTTCCCTTCCTGCATATCTCGCACAGCGCCCGTCTCAAACTCTCTGCGATTGCCACTATCTTTCAACTCTGCCATTTTTATTCTCCTCTGTAATGTATTTATTCATGGTCATGTTGTCTGCACATGCATTACGTGCCTCATTTCCGAAACACAAGTTAATCGCCTCAATTGTGCGATTAGTGATTGCAGAATGCTCAACCGGGATGAATCGTCTGCAAACAAGCTCGACAGAGAAGTTTCCATTGCCATTTTCAACGATCTCATCAAGTTTATCTTGCGTGTTACGAAGTGCAGTTTCAAGTTTGCAGATATCTTGGCATCTGCACCGATCGCATTTGTAAGTTTTATCCATTTTGACCTTACCTTTCTTTATTCCATTGGCGTATTTTTTGATCATATAGAACCAATTCCATTGCTTTTTGAACAGCCCAAGGAGTCTCTAAAGGCAAATTGTAGCCAGTGGAATGATCGAAATCCTTGAATCCCTCTGCAAGAAATGCATTTTGAGCAATATGAGGATATTCTTGAGTAAGCTGTTCGAGCTCCAAAGCCCATTCGGCCCATTTTTCGTCACTGATAAGATTTTCATCTAATCGATAATAGATAATTGAGTGTACCAAAAGCTTCTTTCGAAGATATTCAATACGCTCTTTGATCCATTCAACATCTGCTGGAGCGAGATTTTGCGTTCGTGCTCGTTTTTGCACTTTTTGCCTCCTTAAACTCCGTCGGTACTCGACTATGGAGATTTACCGGGTGCTGAAGGCAGTCGTGGCAAGGGTCTTCGCCGTCGTCTACCTTGTAGAACTTGCATTTCGGGCAAAATTCATCAAATCGGACGAACTTTTCAGGATACTCCATATTGGCCTACCTCCAAATTGTTGATGCCGCATGATTGCCAATTACCATTTTTACAAATGACATGATAACTTTTCGGCAGATCCTGATCACCGAATGCGGCCCACACCAGATCTTTGAGTCGAATCTGTTTTCTTCTACGTACGTAATAGTTTCTCTGGTCTGCAACAGAGACACAGGAAATATGTTCATTTTTGTGAACGCTTTCGAACGGGTGAATTAATGTGGGAAGACCGCTATAGTCTAAAACGTAAAGATCTCCGGTAGAAACCAGACGATATCGAGCACCTCTCCAAAGAAACTCCACAGTTCGATAAGACACATAATTGTGAAATGAAATATCATGCGCTTCTGCAAAGAATCGATCGATGCTCGTAGTCGACTTTCTAATAATTCCCATTTTGATTCCTCCCGTATTTTTCATTCAGCATTTGCTTGGTGATGAAACGAGCTAGAAATGCACAGCGATTTTTATCCTCGCATTCGATGAAGACGGTGGGATTATCCGGCATTTTGACAACAACAGGAGTAATGTTCCTGCAATTCTGACAATATGATGCCAGACTTAACTCAATCGCCATGAATTTCACCGCCCATCGCGTTACTGATGGACTTACGGCCATCCAAAATCGCCATCAGAAGATCAAGATCATCCTGAGCAAAAGCATTTACGAGTGCAGAATCTAAAGTATTATCTGTTCCTTGTACATGTTTGACAACTGCTGCTGCGCGAATACCATCTTTGTTAGTGCGAACTGTTATCGTATAAATTACCTTCTCTTCCATTTTGATTCAATCTCCTTATAAATCTTTGAAATTTTCAATCCAATACTTCATGTCATCTGCATTGGCAAAGCCTGCGAGTCGAACTGCTTCTTCAATTTTTATGTCAATCTGTGTCATCATATGATCTATAATAATTTTTGGAAGAACCTGACGTTCTGCCATAACTCGAATGATATCAAGCTGCTGATTAAGCTCCTGAAGAATCTTAAAACTTTCAATAGCATCTCGCAAGCCAATTGGTTTTCGGATAACAACTCTTTTAATGTTACTATAATCAGCCATTTTCAAGCTCCTTTATGCGATAATAGTTTTCTTGCTCGATCCATTCCCTCTAAAAATGCTCCATAATCATGTTCATTTTTTTCTAGTTCGTTTATGCATAAATTTACTAAACTCTTGCAAATATCATTGGCATTTGTTTCATTTAATGGCGCGATTTTCTCGATCCATATTTCGGGATTTAATTTATTCCCAACAATAACATCAACAACTTGGCGAGCTCTATCAACATGCGAAATGATTTGATATTTTTCATTTTCCATTTTCAAGCTCCTTTATGCATTTTTCGGCCATAGTTTGTGCAAGAAATCTGTATCCAATACGTGGTTCATAGTCATCAATGGATATTGTTAATGATGCCCATTTTGATGGATCGTCTACATAGGTTACACCAACTCTAAGCGTATTTGTGTTATGATCAAAAATCTGCATAATAGCAAACCTTGGATCATTTAAAAGATCAATCTCGCCCATTTTGAACCGCCTTTACTGCTATTGCGCATGCCCAATACGGACAATTAACGCAGTCCTTGTAAATATATGGTTCATTTTCAATATTTTGAATCTTTCCACTACACACCCCGTATATTGCTAAACCTTTCTTTGCCATTTTATCATAGCAATCTGCGTAATAAAAAACTGGTTTTGCCTCCATAAGCCCTAGTTCTCCTTATTATCGAATTGAATCTGCATCTTCCGCATATAAGCACCCTCATTGAATTTCTTTTTGTTACTCAATGCGCGGGATATAGCTGCGTCAATTCCAGATCGGGATTTAAGATGGAAGTAGTACAAGTCCACGAACCGCGTGTTAAGTCGATCGATGCGTCCGCAAGCCTGCTGGAGTTGCTTATAGCTATATGTCTGGGAGAAAAAGACAATGGTATCGGTTGTGATGCAGTTCCAGCCCTCGGCTCCGGCATTATACTGTACCAAGTAAACCCATTCCGGTCCGTCCGGGACCTCATTATGAGCATGTCCATTCCATTCTCCTATCTCGCATCCATCTACATTCTCAAATAAGTTTAGAAGGATCTCGCGTTCGTAATCGTAGTTATAGAAAATAATGAGCTTTGGGTGATCTTCAAAGATTTCCATGAGCTTTACTTGTCGATCAGTATCCTCATTCACGATTCTACGCATACCAAAGCACAATTCCGCCGCGTTTTTGACCGGCTCATTCGTCCAAATATTGAAGCGCTCCTTGATATATGTTCTATACTCGAGATGATTGTAATTACAATAAACATCTTCATGATGTTGAACCGTATTACGATTGAAGTCCATATCAATGAGGATAGAATCTCGGAGTCGTTCAAGTCGCCTTGTGTTCATATATTTGTCGATTTTCGGAAATTTTGCGAATCGACTCCAGATAATATGCTGATTACAGAAGTCTGTTTTATTTTTATAAAACCCATTTGCTATGAACACGGGCATATAGTCCATCCAGGTATCACCCGGAGTTGCCGACAGGATAATCCATTGATTTCGTCGAGTGATTTTCAGGAATGATTTAACCCAAGCTCCATATCCGGTAACACGGTCTTCGTCAAATATGAAGAAAGCTCCTGAAATGTCAACGTATTTGGAGATGTTATTCCAGGAATCGATTTTGACCGTATGAGAATAGATAGATATATTGGGATTTGTTGTGATAAGGTAAGGCGCCATGTCTCCAAGCCATTCCTGCCGGTCTCTTTTTGCCGCCGTAGTGATAATATATAAGTCCATAGGATTCTTCCGCATTTTCGAATCCCTACGACGCAAATCGCCGCCATTAAGCCGGAAGTAGTACCCAAGTGCAGTCCGGGATTTACCGCTTCCAGTTCCGCCATTAAGGATGGCGCCAGTGTGTAATTTTCCAACAGCTTCGAACTGAAAATCATATAATAGCGGAGAGATCGTCTGTAGAAATCTAGGATCTCCATCTCTTGCCATTCGTCCATTTTAACCTCCTTTCAAAAAGAGAAAGAGCCCGATCATTTTGACCGAGCCCTAACTCTTCATTTCCAAATGAGATTGATCGCCATCAAGAATAGCAATGTCATTCCTGTCAGCAAAACCAATGCTGAATTATCATCCATTTTCATCTCGTATTGGATCATCTCCTTCCATAAAGGAAGCAGTTTTTATCGCGAATAGAGTTCAGAATAATTTAGGGAGTCTGGAGAGAATTTTTTATATTCTCAGTGAATTTTTTAGCAACTCCGCTAAGAATCTCTTCGAATGTTTTCTCCGAACGAAATGATTGACCCAGGCCATTGCCATGAACGACTTTTTTAGAATCAATAAGCCGATTAATGGCATTTGCCCCACCATACATTTTCTTAGCAACCGCCGCAACAAAACCAGCATACTCACTGTATTCATCGTTCTCGTTGCATTTCACAACGGTCTTTGTACCGTCAGTCCAGTAAACAATTGTCGCAGCATCATTGTAAATGATTTCTTTTGGCATAAACTGGAACTGGCGATAAAGTGCCGCAGTGAATTCACCATCTTTCTGCATGTAGTCATGCACATCTCTGCGAGCTTTAGAGCATTCATTAAGCATTCTCTGAAAGACAGGCCGAGCAATGGATACAACTTGATCAGGATCGAGGAAATGCTGAGTTCCGAGACTGTCCATATCCGTAGATGCATAGATTTGCACAACCAGACGACCATCAGGTTCGATATACTTAATATAACCAGGACAGCCATTATCTTTGCGATTAGCGTCACGAATCATAATATAATTTGCCATTTTATTCACTTCTCCCTTTCAAAAGCTTTTTTCTTTCTACCAATCCACTCATCTTGAGTAATCTGCACCCATCGACCATTTTCCTCTTTATAGTAAAGATTAAGTGGCCGAGCATCCCCGGTAGGAAGTTTTACAGAAACCAAGTTCATTGTGTCGAAATCAACATTTGCGGGATCCATCAGGAATTCTGTAACATAGACAATATATTTTTCTTTAGTTGGCATATATGGGAATTCAATGGGGAACATCCCATCAATAATCTTTGTAATGAAATTACTATAGAAATAAGCAGAGTCAGTACCTAATAGATTTTTGCAAAGAATTCGATCATGGTCTGAAAATTTGACAGCCCCAGTTTTTTTATTTACCATTCTGAATACGCTTGGCATACGCTTATGCTGGAAGATAGCCTCATTTTCGTGATCGTATATGTGCTTCCACATAATTTCGCTATCTTCAACGGGCGTCAGAGGAATCTCATGCATTAGCTTTTCTAAAATATCACGAGTAATCGCGAAGCTCGTCCCGGTATGGCCATCATTAATGAGTTTTTCATAAGCTCTTAATGCTGAGTCATAGCAGGCAATCATATATTGTGCTTCATCATTTTTATTCCGTTTTAACTCTGCCTTTGCCAATTGAACTTCCTGCCGTGCCCAATCGTACATACTCATTTTAATTCACCTCATTATTTTATTAGAGCCGCTATTTATGTATCGAAGGGCGGCTGGTCCTCCGTTTGGTGGCCCATCGGGGACTTGAACCCAGGACCGATCGGTTATGAGCCGACTGCTCTAACCAGCTGAGCTAATGGGCCATTAAAATGGGCTGCGTTTATGACATTTGACCTTAAGAGATGGTTTGCTACAAAAATATTGAGATTGCCTGAATCCCTTTCAATTCAAAAATATGATTTGAAATATTTTTACCATCTATAAGGCACCCAAAAATCACTTACATATCAGCGTACTTCGCAGCAAACCGGCTTCTATGAATGGTAACATAGAGTTCCTGCAGATAAGCCTTGACACGAGTTTCTCCACCGTCATCCCACATGCGAGGACGCACCACAATATCGGCAGTGATGATATCCGCGCCGTCGAGAATATCGAGATCCTCTTCATCCATCCGAGTCTTATGGCCATCGCAGATCATATAGATCTCGGGCTTCTTCCAGAAGTTGAAGTTGATCGCAACATCCAGGCAGTGAGCAGGCTCGTCATCCTCATTGCGAGGACGCAGCAAACGAACGTTCCAGCCGTCCTCAACCAGCTTGGCCGCCATATCGGGGTCGTCAATCTTGACAGAGAAGGAACGGACACCGCCCTGCTTGTTGTAGCGAGTCTCACGACCAGAGAAGTTCTTGAAGATGATGTCGGCATTCTCGAAATAGATGTTTTCAACGATGTTCTGCATAATAGTAGCTCCTTTAAAATATAGTTTTATTTTGATCGCAGTTAGCGTACTGCAAAGAGTTTATCGGCGTGGTCGTCCTCATAAGGTTCACCAGCCGTTTGCCAGGGGTGCATTTCAGGTTTTGGTTGCGGAATATAGGGATCATCAGAAATGAACCATTCTGCATCGCCATACTTCGAGATTTCCTCGATCGCAGCATCAACCTGAGACGTATAGAATCTCATGTCAACATGCTTCTCGAGCTCAGTCCCTCGAATAGACTCAGACTCTAGCCAGCGATAGCCATCGGCTCCACCAGCGGAATCGTACTTAATATTGCCAAATCGATCGGTATTTTGACGGAGAAGAATACCTCCGCCACTACCAGGCTCAACAGGAGTAAACTGGCCAATCCGTCCAACAAACTGTAGACTATGGCCAGCAGAAATAAGGTCATCGAGTTCTTTTACTCGGTTCAGAGCATCCGAATTATCGAATTCTCCAGTTTCCTTACTTCTAAACTTGTCAATAAGCTTCTTACGTTCCTTCTCATATTCACTGACATCTACCATAGACTCATTAAAGTCCAAGAAGAGTGCAGAGTTAGATACTTGGAATGTCTCACAAAAGTCATTGAATGTAATCTCCTTGTGTGAGAAGAGGGTCTTAAAGACATAGGGAACTGCAAACTGAGCACCGGTTGCTGTCCACCAAATAGGCTCACCAGTCTTCTTATCTTTCTTAGGCTCCTTAAATTTAGCAACATAGACAGCATTGTTTACAAGGCAGAACTTCTCGAATTCAGCTTCCGTCTCGAACTTGTAGCCGTACTCCATGCCAAACTTGATGACAAAGTCGCGAATCTTCTGATCAGCGTCAGGGATTTTGATCGAGTCGGTCTTAATATGCGCGACTGTATAACCAAGATTCTCGACTTCCTGCTTCAGAAGTGTCATGAATAGAGCGCCACGTTTAGCAACAATGTTGTCGATATTCCGAGGATCCCTAAAGATATTGGCAAATTTTGCACTTGTCAGGCCATAGATGCTGTTGATAACAATCTTCAACGCCTGTGCTAGGTCGTCTGCCAGCTCTTCGGTGAGATAAGGCACGAGCGCACCTTCCAGATAGGTGGATGCAAGTTCAAAGTCGTGGTGCTTGATTGCAACACGCGCATCGACGATTTCCTCGAATCGTTTGGTGAACTCGGGGCCGAAAAGGCACTCAAATATTGCGCTGTGGGGGTGCATGGATGCAACGTCTCCATCCCAGAGATCCCCGTACATACCCGGATTGCCATAGACTTTTCCTCCTTCGCCGATTTCAACACCTAAATAGGTAGATATGCCGCGTTTGAATTCGTATCCTTTGAAGAAAGGCAAGATCGAATATCCATCGGGGTATGTCTTTGACGGGTCAAAGTCCTCATAAAGCGGAAGACCCTCATCATCAAATACTCGGAAATGATAGTCAGGTCCAAATGCCTCACGATATTCAGGATATTTTGACGGCGGTACAGGCTCAGCAAGATTACGGTAGTTGAAGTGGGATTGAGGTGTTTTGTTTTTACCAAATATAATACGTCCGGACAAAGTGTTCGTCGTATCGTTGACGGTTGCACGCATCCCATGAAGCTTTTTGACGAGTTCCACCTGAATTTGACGTGCCGCAAAATCACCTTTGTTCTTATTGAATACAGCTTCTGTCGCTAAGACATCATTGTCGCAATACTCGGCGACCTTTTCCCAGAGTTCTTCAGGAACAGGCTGATCCCAAGGCAGACCCATCTCCTGATGATGAATGCCGAGCTCAATCTCCCACTTCTTCAAGCTCTGTTTTTTTACACAGAAGTCATAGACATCCGTATAAGATATATCGTAGGCAGAACCGAACATGACATTTGAGCGCTTGTTGGATATGATCGCTTGACTGAGTTCAAAGATCTGCTCATTCGTATATCCAAGCATTCTCGCATAGAGAATATGGTTATCGTAACGACGGCAGTTGAATCCAACCAGTTTCATGTTCATAAGCGCCTTGACTTCAAGAGGAGAGGGGTTAATCATCCGAGTGATGGTCTTGCCTTCGCCGGCTTGCTTCCAGTTAATCAAGAGCAGATTAGGATAGACCTCGCAGTCGAAGAATACGAGCGGATCAGAATCATCTGTACTCTCGTTTTCCATCTCGACAGGCTCTGCAGACTTGAAGTGCATCTTGTTAACCAGTTTGATACAGTATTTTGACTGATTCGTACTGGAAGCCGCAAGACCTAAGACTGCATTGCTGAGGTCCGAGACATCATACTTCATGCCGGATTCGTAAGCATCTTCCAGGATCTTGTAGATAAAATCCACACTGGATCTTGTATCTGCATGAATCTCTTTGTTGATGTTACGCATCACCATGATTCGAAGTCCCTTTTCTGTCTTGATTTTATCAAGATTTACCACGGTCTTTTCTCCTTTCAACGGTAGTCCACTACTAATTGTAGCAATCGGCAGATCATTGCATTTTGTTAGCATACGCCGAAGTGAGGAACCACCATTGAATACTTTCACCTCAATGTATTCGTCATACACTCGGCTCAAACGTGTGGGGTCGCCAGAATATAAATAGTGAAGGTGAATGCCTTGACCAGACTTGCTGAGCTCTGCATACGTAGGAGGCCACTTACTCGCGGCTTCGAAGTTCTTCTTGAAGTTTTTTTCTCCATTTTCTTTGAGATCGAAGTCAATCACAATGTGATTTACGGGAACTTTTACATAATGTAGTTTCTTCGGATCCAGATCATGGAGTTGTGTTTTGACTTGTTTCCAAGCAAGCGCTGGCGTCTCGTTGGTTGTTGCATACTGGGCAGGACAGGAAGCACAGTCTTCATCAAATATAGAATGTTCATGGTCAGAGAATGTAAGCCATTTTGACGGTTCTTTTTTCTCTTCTTGCGCCGTCTCAACAGAGCCTTCTTCGCCATTGAGCATACCCACTTTGATGTTTTTGAGATATTGCCGGACACGAGTACCGTCTTCCAGATAGTAGCGTTCGTAATACTCGTGAAAATATAAGCAGATCTCCTCCTTGAATTTGTTTCTTGGAAGAGGTTTATAGACATTCGCTTCCTCACAGAATCCCTTGTACATATCCCACGCATCCTTCATACAGATGCCATCCTTACCTTCCATCGCCGCATACAGTTCCTGCATGAAGTTATAGAAAGAGTTAGTAACGGTCATCATTGCTTTTGGAATATACGCATCATAGTAATCGGGATTTGCCAAATATACTTCTCGACAATGCCACGCGATTGCCCCTAACTCGAATGCAACCTGCTTTGTGAGCTTGTTATATTCTTTGAGAGGGACTTTCTCGCCGCTTGGAGATACATCAATGAGTCTTCTTAGAATGCCAGATCGCGCGTCCGTAATTTCTACCGGCTTGTTTGAGCCAAGAAAGAGGAATGAACGGAATCGGGTTTCGTACAAAGATTTATGTTTTTCATTGACGACCATCGTCTCATGAGAGACAAGACTATTAAGCCTTGTATTATCCTCAATACGACTCAGATCGCCATCATGCTGAATGGCCACTAAAGGATTCGATTTAAACGACTCTAGCGCAAATTGGTTGCTCGCACTCGCAAGTGCCTTTGCATCAAATACACTATAATAGCCTTCAAAGAGTTCTTGGACAATGTTGAGTAAGGTAGACTTACCAGATCCAGGTGGACCATACAATACCAAAAACTTTTGAATTTTTTTGCTGTCGCCTGTTACTATCGAACCGATAGCCCACTCGATCTTATGGCGTTCCTCAGGTGTATACAGGGTGCCAATCAGCTTATCCCAAGCATCATATTTACCCTGCTCTAAGGGATATGGGAGCCGCTTACTAATATAATCAGACTTCTTAACTTCCTCATTTGAGAATGTCAAAGATTCATCCAACGCATGGTAATTATCACGACACTGACGCTGGCAATATGCATGCCAACGATCAATCATACCGTTTTCAGCATCCCACATATAAAACGCTTTTGCACGAGACTGAAGATCGGGAGGCATTTTGTTGAAATATTCTTCAACCTCTCGATCAATCAATCTCAATGCGTCAAACTCATCCGTAGACCAGAGACCGGCGTCTTGAATCCAGATCGCATAGAAGTCGCTACCACGAATCATTAAGTCCGTCGATCTCTTGACTACGAATTTAGGGAACACTTCGATGCCTCCAGCTCGATTGGTTCGAGTGGCAACCATCATGAAGTCGAGCATGAGGCTCATGTCCTCCCTTCGTTAATTGTTGAATTCAGATACTCACACATCTGATACCAGATCTCGATGTTCCGAAAATCTTTCTTTGTTCCAGGGACCCAAAAGAGGCTTCCCTGACCGTCAGGCGCATATTCCCGGTCTAGGAATGCATTGATCCGGTCGTCGACGTAATCGGAGTCATAATGATCATCTGTCATCCCGGAAAGACCTAGGGAGATAATCATATACCAGAACCACTGACTTGTTCGATCACCAAATTCCGTGCTTGCCATGGTCTCCTCTTCCATACGAAGAGCAAGAGCAATCATGACTTCCAGCACACTGCATTCATACCGATTCAGGAGAGATTCTACTTGCGCAGGCGGATATCCTGCGTAATCGGCGAATCTGTCTCTGAGATTAAGGCCATCCTCCAACCGGTTTCCATCCATAGAAATATAACTATAGCGGAAAGGCACCGTGAAGAGATGCCCAATCAGCATACTCCAGCTGATGTTTTTAAGATTTTCGTCACCACCACAGACAATCTGATATAGATATTTGTAGTATTCTACCCACATCTGATTATCCGTCAATAGGAACACCCTCCTCATCTACCAAGTCGTTATAAGGCAGAACTTTCAAGAGTTCATCATAGTCTGTGAGACACGCGTCGATCTCATAGTCGGTCTCTTCGACTTCGTTTCGCATATAGACGGTGTCCTTCTCCCAGTCATTGAAATGATCTTCGAAATCGCCAACGATGTCGTGGTAATTGTCAGGATCAATCGTAATGCGAGGATTGTTGTCATATGCGAGAACTTTGTTTTTCTCATACCATACCAGCATGATTTTTCGATACCCATTATCGGCATCGAAGTCTTCAGGCGGAATAGAATATGGTTCAAGCTCTGCCTCAGTACCCATTTTGACCAGAGTTTGAGCTTCAAGCTCGCCATCCTCATTCTCATGCATCTCGGTATCTACCCGGAACGGAACTGGACGACATTTGGTGTAGTCTTTATAGTCTTCCTGGGTATACTTCCGGATTGGTTCGCAAGATTTGCCATCAGTGAGTTCATCCGTAACCGGTGCATCATTTTTGTTTTCCTGTATAGGGTCATCTGCACCGTAATATTTTCTGAGGCCTTCGATTGCATCAGAGACTAACTCAGTAGTCTTACGTTGCATATAAATATACGTAGCGCCGGCGCCAATTGCAGCACCGATAACGCCACCGATCAATGCATAAATGGATTTATTCATTTTTTCACCCCTTATACAAATGGATCTGGAATTAGATGATTGTATTCGACTCCACCACCATTAGATTTAGTGGTAAAGTGATTATGTCGGCCATCTCCATAAAAATATCGGAATATATGTGGAAGAACACGATATTCTTCTGTTCCAGTTGCCCAATCCTCAATCACGAGTTTTGCAAGATCATATAGTTCATCGGTGACAGGATTATCAGGCTTGTAGCCGACAAACTGTCTCTTGGCCTTGATGCAAGTCGAAATATCGCCATAACCAGCGTCAACTCGGTTAAGAACTGCCCACATAGCTTCGGCACTTTGATAGGTCGCGGATCGATCGCCAAAATCCGTATGAAGTACAGGAAGATTCATACTCTCACCATAACACATCTTGGCCATGTTGACAACGTCTTCTTCCGAATACCATTTTTTCTTAATTTCTGGCTCCTCGATGATAACCTTAGTTTCCGCATCCGATTCTATTTTGACCTCTTCTTCTTCTTTATCAGAAGCGATTACATAGACATTCACAATGGGAGGTTCCTGAGGTTTTTCAGTAATCTGAGTATACCAAAGCATGACTGCCATGCCGGTCAAGAAGCACAATATGCATGTTAAAACTGCATCAATTACGCGAATTTTCATGAGTAAGATTTCCTTTCAGATTTTCTTTGGGAAAATATGGGCATTTGGTCCAATTGCCATGAGGTGCAAGCGTGCAACATTCTGCAAGACAGTTTGTATCCTTATATTTCGGATGATTACATTTTGGAAAATTCGGATATAGTTTTTCTCGAACCCCGAAAACAGCTGCCATATAAGGCCCAATGGTCATGATTTTGCAGTTCTTGAAGTAATGCTCAATTTCTTTTGGAATTTCTGTAGGATCTGTCCAAAGGTTTGTTTCTGTGGGTCTAACACCCGTATTTCTGCAATAATAATAGATCTGATTCTCGCCCTTTTTGCGAAATACTCTGCAACTAAGACTCATAATTAGCCCCCATTATACTGATCCCAAACGCCACCTTCAGTAACGAGCGTCAACACATCACCCTGGACATTGAAATCCAGAATAATAGAAGGTTCGTCCCCCGCCAGGAATTCAGCCGCTTTCTGCGTGTTAGCAGAGAAGACACCGAAGTCAATTCCCTCATAATCGGGATCATTAGGACGATAAACCCAGCCAACGATACTTCCTGCCTTAGTCGGGCGGAAGCCAAGCCGTTCGTACACCTCGTTCAGAAAAATATAACCGCGAGTTTTGATGCGCTCGTTAAAGAAGTTCTGCTCCATTAGGAGGAATGCGCGATTATGATCTGCAGAAGGCGTCCACTGAGTAGATTCAACCTCATCGAAGATTCGAGCATACTGACTCAGCTTATTACCCTCATAAGTGAGAACTTCTTTCTGTTCTTCCTTGACTTCACCAGTTTCAGGATCCACGATCTGATGTGCAACCAGCTGCTTTTCGAGGCCGTTCTTGAGCATGAAATCGGTTTCTTTACCGTACTTCTCAATGACCCGCTTGCGATAATTTGTAAAGTCAGTGCTCAGAGCAGAAAATGCCGCAGCGAGAGCCGCATTTCTCTTCTTGAGAATATGATTGCTTGCCAGAATGCAAGTGATAGAGAATAGACCGAGGCCGACAGGAAATGCATATGTCTTCACGATATCAACAGTCGTCTGAATGGCGACAGTCTTACGATCATTGGCTTCGTCTTCGTCCGTATAAGTAGCCTCGCCGTTCTCGACAAGGTTCTTAACTTCCTCGATATCGCTCAGGCTCTTCTGCGCATTCTGAATAATCTCAGTTGCTTTCACAGTCTGCTTGCAGGCGATAACAGCCGCTGCAATCCCGGTGATAATACCAGCGGCAGTCAGAATCTCGGGAGAATGCTTCTTGAGACCCATTTTGGACTTCATGATAATCCGGCTAGCCTTTGTAGCCAGTTCAGTTTTCTTCATTTTGATTTTCCTCCTTAATCAATCGGCAACGGACGAGGTAGATGAAGTACCCAACCACCACGAGATGCCGTCACATATGCATTGCGAAGATCGCTCCAGCCAAACCGCTCATTAGACGGATCGATGATACTCGTCCGGCCAATAATGTCATAGAATCCATTGACTGTCAGAATATCATACTGAGCGATCGCACCATTCATCTCATCAAGAACCCGTTGGGCATCAGCTCGGGACTCAAACCAGACGTTCTCAATATCCATTCCGGTGTTCTTGCCAGAATATACATAGTTGTTTCCACCATTGGGCTTCCCGCTTGAGATGCCATTGTAGTTGATATAGGATTTACCGAATTTCTGGACATCCTTACGATCAGCATAGGCATCGCCTTTTACGAGAAAGTTAATGGCGCCTGTCACACCTTCCACAACTGCTCTCTGGATCAAAGGAGTGACGATTTCATCGAATATAAACTCCTTCATGGTCTGCCCGGATGTCGGTTTAATACCAACGAAGACCTTGGACCAGATGCTTTTTGGGACAGGTTTACTCTTACCGCTTACAACACATTTGAGTTCGGGCTTAGGCTTCTGCTGTTGACCCTGCGGTTTATTCCTCTCTTTGAGGGTATTACTTGGATACTGTTCCATTTTGACCTCCAATACTTTCAACTTTGATTTGAGCCGCACCAGACAGTACAAGCCCAATCCCGAAACTGAGAAACACAATTCCCGTATAAATTCGATTTGGAGGATTCCCGATAAGCCCCTCCTGAATAGTTTTATTTGCTTCTCTCATAAGCTTAATCATTGTAAACATATTTGAACCTCATAAAAATGAAAGGGAAGAGACCATGTAGGTCTCAACCCTTTATAGAATCCCAATCACTTCAATTCGGCTTCTTGAAAGCCTGGCTGTTACGCCTCGGTTTCAGTGTCTCCCTCATTTTCCTCGGCAGCTTCCTTTGCGGCCTTCTTGGCAGCACGCTTAGCCTTGATACGTTTGATCAGTGCGATTCCGCCCAGGATTACACCTGTAGCGATAGCACCGCCAATCATACCAGAGCCAATACCGTTACTGCTTTCGCAGGTCTCGCATTCGCAAGTTTCCTCGGGAACCTCGGGGGTAACATTCTCAGTAACCTCAGTGTTCTCCATAACCATATTGTCTTCCATTTTAAAGTCCTCCTATAAAATATGATTTTTGGGTATTTCTACTCCATAAAGTGGGATGAAATTTTCGCGAAAGAGAAGAGGCTTTGTTAAGCCTCAACTCTTTTAGTCGGAATCTTTCAATTCCTTAGATAGATCCTCAAGCAACTTAAGGTTTTCTTCCAGCTTGTTCTCGCAAAACTCTTCGATAGCCATCCAGGCATCGAAGAATTCGATCTGTCCCAATCCGACGCATGTACGTGCATTCTTCAAGGACATATCGATTACCTGTCGATACACAGATGTCTCTGCTTTAGATTTGCTAACAGTCTTCTTGATTTCCTCAAATCTCTCCAGATCGATCATATTTGATCAACTCCTTTCCATAAAGGAGCCAGAAAAATTCGCGAAGCCCAGGATTACCAGGGCTCTCGATCATAATATGTTGGTGCGAACTTAAAGTCCATCACCAAAACAGGCCGCTTCTTAAAGTCCAACTGGGAACTGAAACTCAACTCGATCATTTCATGATGATTGCCAATTTCCCAAGCGAAGAAGTCACCGTTTTTTGTCTGCGGGAGATCAATTCGATCATAGAAATCATTGAGTGTAACTGTCTCATCATTCAAAACAGCCCGACTTAGATCCACTGCCGCTCTACGCAGAACCTCGATATCTGAATAGAAATATCGACCGTTCCAAGCGTCCATACACAATGTATCGCCTTGCCCAGTGCTGATAATCTCACCATCAACCGGCTGATTGTTGTTAACACGGTCTTTGTCGATCGCATTGCGGACTTCTTTTTCTTTCTTCTCGCCGACAGTCTCGAGAACCTTCTCAGAATACTCTTTCAGACGAGATTCGGAAATGGCATAAGCCGCTGCAAGAGCTGCATTCTCCTTACGATCAACCTTGTGAGCGAAGATAATTGCCCCAGCAGAGACCGTAGCGAGCGCAATCGGAGGAAGATAATACTTCCACGTTACCTGAATATAGTCCTTGATGGTGAGCTGAGGGTTTGCCTCAGTATTCTCGAGATATGCATCATGCTTCGAGCATCTGCGTTCCTCCAAGAGCATACTCGCCTTGGGCGTGACTCTTACCGCAGTAATTCCCGCAATGACCATGCCAGCAATACCACCGCCGACCATGAGACTCGTGCGATGCTCAGATGCAAATAGTGTTACGACATTTGCCGCTTCTTTCAGCTTCGTTAGCTTCATTTTGATCTTTCTCCTTTTAAAAATGGGAAGAGCGTGTTAACGCTCCTCCGTATTGTTTCGGATGTTCTTCTGATTCGTTACGAAATCCAACGTTGCTTTTGCAATGGTCCCCACGGCAATAAATGCCGCTGCGGCGATCTTCGCAATTTTCATACCGTCTAATTTCTCACTCATTTTGATTCACCTCCATAATAGGAATAGATTTGTTCGCGAAATGCTATGGAAAGAAGAAGACTGCAATCAAATCTGACTACAGTCCTCAATCTTGGTCTCGTTAGACTCGATAATGAACTTACCGAATTCGTGCATGAAACCACCGATCAGGCTAACCATGGTAAAGCCGCCAATAGTAGCAACCATAATTTCCATAGCAATGTGTAACATATCTCATTCTCCTTTAAATATTTTCATTATTGTTTGTGTCTTTCTATTCCATAAAGGAGCATGAAATTTTCGCGAAATGAAGAGGCCATTTAAGACCTCTTATTTAGGATTACCCATGCGAGTACCCCGATCGCCAATCCGCATAACCAACACAGGTCTCGAATATATGGATCTTGTACAAACATATCATCACCTCCATAAAGGAGCATGAAAATATAGCGAAAGGGAAGAGGGCATAAAGCCCTCAGTTCCCCTTCTTCTTTTTGAGAAAATGCTTTACGATCATAGTGATGATGAATACTGCGATGATAACATCGCCAAATGTTACTAGGAACGCCGCACCTCCAGCAAGAAGTGTAAACGCCAGTACAATTGCAATGATTAACAACGCAATTATCAAAATCGTTAATGTGATCATATAGATCATCTCCTTTCCATAAAGGAAGTGGTTATTCTCGCGAAAAGAAAGAGGGCATAAAGCCCTCAGTCTTCGAAGTCACCATCCTTATTTTCATAGTATTTCCAAGGCATAAGCTTGTGCTTGAGCGCGACGACTTTGTCGCAAACCCATTCCCATGCGCCGTCTATGGTAACCAATACATAACCGATGCCGATCAGCATTCCTGCGATCCAGCTCCACCAGCAAAGTTTTCCATAAGCGCCCCAAGTGATAGGCTTGCTTCCAAATTCCTTCAGCTTCTTAAACATAATCAAATCCTCCTAAAAATATAGATTTTTGAGTGGTTTTCTCCATAAACTAAGAGGATTTTTTCGCGAATTTATTGAACGATCTGCCCGATCCCATAATTCAAATAATCTTCAGTCGGGAGAAATGGCATATCAATATAATAACATTCCAAGCCATCATCTGTAGTCTGTAACCGATGCTCAAAGTCGATCCAGCCATACCCATAGAAGACCATCCCCGCATCCTGAGACCAGCCGATATCTTCTCCGCCAACGATTGGATATAGTCCCAATGCATCCAGAAGCGTATTGAAACTGACATATCCAGCTAATGCGAATTCCCGATTAACTTGATACTCGGCATCAATAACTTCTTTCATGGTTCGATTGAAGTACTTATTGTAGAAGGGGAGATAGAAGAGAAGCTGATCGTCTGTATCTACTTTGTTAGGATGCTGCATTTCCTCCAGATACTCCTCTTGGATTTTGCAGTAGGTTTCTTGATCCACATTTTGACGGACAGTTTCTTTATACCGTTCAAATGCCTGCCCCAAAGCCATATATGCACTCAAAAGTTGCGTCTGTGCCCGTTTATCAAGAATATGAGCGCACCACATGCATCCAATCGAGGCGCTGGAGACGATAGCGACAGGCCAATAGATACTCGCATAAGCTTTGACCTTTTCTATTGGCTCCATTGCCTCCAAATTTCCCTCATTTTGAAGGATTTGCTCCGCTTTTGTCGCTTTTCGAGTCAGATAGATACTGGCTCCGACCCCAACCGTTGATGCGATTGTAAGAATTTCCGGAAGATGCTTCTTCAGAAATCTGCCGCTTTTCTTTACCAAATATTTGGTATTCATTCTTCGACCTCCTCGTAAGTTGATTTAAAGAGATTCGCATCACAAGTACGAATCTCGCCATCGGCAAACTTAATAATATAATCGCCAATAGATGCATATTCAGCTCCCTCAAGAGTTGGAACATAGACTTCTGGAGGGTTGGTTCTCTGAAAATACGCATTATTGAATCCAACAAAATCCTGAATCTCATCGAAATTATAGCCTGTCCATCGAACTGCCTCGACAACCGGGACCTTCTTGATATATCTTTTAACCATATTTCACCTCAAATATAAAGGCTAAGAGGCCTTGATAGACCTCTTGCCGGACTTTGTCTTACTTTCCGATTTTAATCTTACTGATCAGTCCACGGATTGTTGGATGACTCCATGCGCCGGTATCCTCAAACTTGATGCATTCTTTCACAAGTCTCGTGTTCACAACCAGCGGCGCAACAACGCCCAATGCAGTGACTGCCAACGTAGCCATCTTATAAAAGCTATCTCCCGATGCTTCCGTAAGATCTTTACGCAACGCAATCAACTGATCGAGTTCATTAATCGCCTCTGCTCGTTCAGCATCAGACTCAGCATTCTTCATCTTTCGAGTTGCCTTTGCAATCATCTGATCCAACATCATCGCACTATAAGCCATTTTGATCTTTCCTCCAATAAAGTATTAGACATAATGTCCATAATAGGACAGGATTTTCTCACGAAAGAGAAGAGGCCCAGCCATTTCGACTGAGCCCATACTCTTAGATCTTAATTTCAAGACCCTGCTTCTCTAAAATATCTAGGAATATCAGTGCTTTCTCGACGTCTCTCGTTTTAATCGACTGTGCGCAAAGTTTGGCCAGTCCTGGTCTATTGTCAATTACGAAGAATCTCCGAATCGACCGATAATGCATTAACATATCAGTTGCTTCATATCTTAACGTAAGTGCCGACAGATCAGCTTGATCAATCTCGCGATAGCGGATTACTCGAAATCCATCTTCTGCTCCACCAATTCCATAGAGATATAACTGTTTCATAAACAAACCTCCTAAAATATAAGTTTCCATAAAGGAGGCTGTTTTTCTCGCGATTAACGGAACTTATCGTTTAACTGATGAACATCAATGCCAAATTTTTCTTTGAGCTTATGCGTACAGACCCAGAGCTCATCTCCTTTATCAGTAAGCTCATAGCGTTCGCACATGGCGTGAAGATCTTTACTGAAAGAGTTATAGAACTTCATAAGACGCTCCTCACCAAACCCAAAAATCAGATGAAGATTCCACAAGACCATAGCATCGATCTCATCGACATTGTTACGGTCGTATTCGGCAATACGTTTCTGGATCTCCATATTGAGAACTTTAGATTCTTCATTCGTAAGATCTGCACCTAACAAGATCTTTCCTGCTTTTCTAACTCGCATTCAGATTCACCTCAGACGATGCCATCTTTTGAGAGTTCCTGGACAACTTCTTGGTATGTATCTCCAGAACAATAGAATTGACGGTCCACGTATGCAACGTAATGGCCATGCTCCTGGACAATACTTATGAGGTCTGCATTGACTGTCCGTACCCGACAATGACTATGGTTTTTCATAATGTTAAGAATCGCTTCCTTCCCCATTAAGAGCCTCCTCTGCGGCTTCTAATCCGCCGCTAGCACAGTTTAATAGCTTCTGAGAGCATCTAAGCGCTATCTGTCGAATATATTCATAGTCAGTCTCTGTAAATTCATCCTCACGATCGAGAAGCTGAGACATGATGTCCTGATTGCGAGCGAGTTCATCATTGAATGCAGTATATTTATCAATGTATTCTGCCTGTTCGAGAACATCAAGTTTGAACCAGTCATTCATGAACTTGCAGTATTCATCGATTGCTGTTTCATATCGTATCATAGCACTAACGACATTTGCCGAGGGTCTTGGCTTGGATTCATTGTCAAATGCGCTTGAAATATCAGGAGATTGTTTTGTAGCCTGCCCTCCACAAGCAGTTAGCAAACAGATAGCAAATGCCATAGCAAGCATTGTCCATATTTTGATCTTTCTCATGATAAAGCCTCCTTAATTAAAAGCGAACCAGTTCCCTTGAGAATCCTGCATAATTTCTTTGCCGCAATGCTTGCATCTACAATGAGAACTACAGCCATCACTCCAAATTTTTGCATTTTTATCAGGCTCGTGCCATCCAAGAATATCATGATAAATAAACTTTGGATGACCAGTCAGTAAATATACAATTTCGGGAACCCAGATCAGGACCAGGACAAGAATTACAAGCAAAATTTCAATACAGTATTTTGTCATTTCGATTCCTCCTCAAATTCGCCGGTAATAAACTCGGAATATGGAAGCGTCTTAATCCAGTCACAGAATGTAATACGCCATTCATCCTGCTTATGGTTTTTGCGCTGCTGGTACATATGTGCAAGCACCTGATAGTTAAGCAGTTCTGTACGCTTCTGATTGTAAGAGCTCGGAAGAAGCTGGATCATCTGCCACCAGATATCTTTCGCAGGGAGACCTGTTTCTTCCTCAGTTTTAAGCGCCGTCAAATATTTTTCACGTTCATAATTAAGAGCATCGCAAGTCATCTGCAGAAGACCTTTAGGCGTATAATAGCATGTTGCGCCATCAACATCAACTGCTGTCAGAGCACGATCCTTAGAAATATCGTCTCGTTCTTCATAAGGAAGCATGTCGTCCGGTCCAAATAAATGCTCGTGACTGAAGTCATCAATGGTGAATTCTTTTGCGGCAATCTTGTGCATTGTAGAACAGGAATTGCCGACCGTGCCGACTTTATAGGTGTCAAATTCTTTCCACCAATAAAGCGGTGCCGTAATATCGCAAGTCACGATGATCATACGAAACAGTTTTGCGTGTTCGTCACCAGCAAGTCGGAGCTGTTTCATACGCTCATAGTCATTCGGTCCAATAACAGGAAACGGCATACAGGGAGTCCATTGGTATGCAGTCACACCGGGGGCGATCTCATTGGCTTTTAAGACCATATTCTTCATGACGGTATCGCTACGATCCCAAGAGTTCATCGGATTACGCATACCGCGGATAGCCGCTTCCCAGCAATAAGTTTCAGTTTTTTCAATTTTCAGCATTTTTAGTTTCCTCCATCCATTTCTTTTCACGTTCGACTTTTTCCATATCAGTTAATGCATGTGGACATTTATATTGATTGAGTTCACAAAAACAGCACATGACCCCATGCGTTAATACAAAGCACCGATTGATCAATGCACGGCAATCTTCTTTTAAAGCACTTATATTTGTGCATGCAACTCTATGATCTCTTTCGAGATTTTCCACCATATGACGCAGTCGTGCGTTTTCTTCTTTTAATTTTTCATTTTCCTTTGTTGCATCGGATGCCATGGCTTCTCGTAGTTCATTAAGATTCATAGTTACCTCCTCTATAGCGGCATTCTTTCCATTTTGACCGCATTTTTTTAACAATTAGACAAACGTTGGATCGTGTCATCCCTAATCGATTGCTTATGTATGTCTGATTCTTTCCAGCCATTAAGTATCTAAGCACTGTAATCTCTCGTTCATCAAGACATTGAACGAATTCTTGAATATATAGCGGCGTATAGTCATCCTCATAACTGAGAACGTCTTCGATTGCGAGAGGATCATCTCGTGTATCGCCTTCTGCAAGAACCGCATGCAGCGAAATATCTTTTGCATATTTATTCCGCCTTCGTAAATCCATAGCAATCTCATTGAATATACATCGAGATGCATAGGTTGAAAATGTATTTCCCGTAGATTCGTCAAATGAGTCGACCGCTTTAATTAACCCAACATATCCATTTTGAATATTGTCTTGATTGTCTATATATAGCGGAAAATATTTATGGAGAACATAATGAACTAAACCCATATTATCTATGATTTTTTGTTCTCGATCCGTCATGGCGTTTTAGCCTCTTGTTTCTCCGTATAAAGATGTTTTACGTTCATTAGGACACATTTAACTGACTCGTCATCCATAAAACCAGAGTATCGCCTATCGATTGCTAAGCATGTGTATTTTTCGCCATCGCTATCGTGAGCGATGTTAAGCGTCCCTACAAATTTTAAAGTTTTTGTTGCCGCATTCACGCCAATGATGTATCCAGCAACTGTGCAAATAATCATGGTTACACCAATCAATAAAATCTCAAGAATCAATTTTATTCGCCTCCATCCATTTTTCAAGTTTTTCATAACATTCTGGACAAAGATCTATAACAGAATTTGGTGCATCAAAAAAGCTGGTACGTATATAATAGACACGCTCGCGTTCACCATATTTTTCTTCCATATCTTTGTGTTCAAAGAATTTGCCGCATCGATCGCACTTTAATGCTTTAGACATATTATTCCCTCCATGTTCTGTATTCTTGCTCAAGATTTGGAAGTTCATTCATAATATCTTGACGAAGATTATTCATGACTTCCCATATTTTCATGTAGAATTGGACAGTTGTCGAAACCGGAATGATTTGATAAGAGTTTTTTCCACATTTTGAAATCTGAATCAGAAGATTAGTTCCACCATTAAGTGGATGGAATGTGACAGCCCAACCAGTTAGAATACAGTATGACAACTCTCGCATAACCCAATCTCTTGCGAACTCCATGTTTTTCTCATTTATTTCTTTTTCATCGTCATCCATGTAGAGATCTATAGCATTCTTGAGATTTTTGATTGGGACAGGTTCTGACAAAGTCTGTGTATGAAGTTTGCAACAATCCGAGCTAAGTTCATCCCAAAGTGAGATACCGAGCAGTTGTTCTTTTTCAGCATGCAAAATTAACTTCTCAGTTACAAAAATAGTGTCCATTATTTCCTCCAGAAAGAGGAGAGACCATGATCAGTCTCTCCAAATTATTATTCGGATTCCTCCACGTCGTCTTTCTTTTTCATCTTTGCAGTAATCTCTGGCATAACTCTATCCGCCAGTGTCTGAAGTGTGACCACTCCAACAATTGCCCCAATAGAGTACCAAAAACCTTTCTTAAAATCATTGAACATAGTAGAATTCCTCCTTTCCATAAAGGGGTATGAAAATATCGCGAAAAGCTAAGAGGCCGTTATTACAGCCTCCTGCTTTGTAAGAGTTAATTCTTCATCACAACAATGTTTGCATCAGGATACGAATCCTTGAAATCCCTCATGATGTCCAGGAATTCTCGTCTCGTTGCAGACAGTCTTACAGCCGAAGCATTCATACCGCCGCAAGTATTCCATTCCTTCGGTCCAATGCTTACAGCATCATAAACCGAGTTAGGAACATTATACTCGTCAGCAATTCCCGCCAACCGGTACCTATCCTCCGTCAGAACAATCCAACCCATTCTCTGAACATTCTTTCCATTATTTCTGATACCCATACCTAAATACCTCCATAAATATAATGTAGAGTTTCTCTCCACAATACAAGCAGATTTTCTCGCGAAAAGAAAGAGGGCATAAAGCCCTCAATGAAATTCCTCTAAAATTTTTTTAAGATCTTCTTTAGAACATGTTGCCGCGACCCATCGCTCAAAAGTTTTTTCCTCACGATCTCTAATGATCACCGTGACATCTTCTGTTTTTGGGATAAATCCTACTGCAACATCTGAATTAATTTTCTTAAAAATCATTTCGATTCACCTCCATAATGGGAAATGATATACTCGCGAAAACAAAGGGAGAGGATATGTTAATCCTCGTCCTCATTGAATTCATCGTCTCCTTCCAGACCATATTTTAAAACTCTGAACGCGTCTACAATCATATAGCTAATCAAGCCAATGAGTGCAATACATGCCCCGAATCCAAATACTCCAGATAAAGTCATTTAATTCACCTCCATAAAGGGATATGAAATATACGCGAAAAGAGAAAGAGGCCATTAAGCCTCAATCTCAAGAAAGTCCTTTTTAATATTCTCGATGTTGATTGTCAAGGTCATGCATGCCACGCCAAGTCCGAATACCACTGCAGAACCGATACCCATATAATAATGGATACCAATCATACCAGCAATAATCAAACTAATGCTAAGCATAGTCACAAATCTTTCCAAAGTAGTCATAAGAATACCTCCATAAAAATTTATTTTCTTTCCATAAAGGTATATGTTATTTTCGCGAAAAGGGAAAGGCCATGCTTTCCCCATAAGTGTTTAGATATAATTCTGAAGACGCTCAACAATGAGATCAGAATCAATACTCATAATACCAACCGCCTTACCATCTGCATCGCGTGCTGTGATGTTCCAGAAGCAATCACCAGTAGCCAAGTGCTGAGCTTCGATCTCAACAGTAGTAACCTTGTCACTATCGTCGAACACGTTCTCAGACTTGATATACTTCATAACAGCTTCGTCAGCATCATAGTAGCTGATGTAGTTGATAGTAGTTGTATCAATGTCAGTATTCTCCTCATTATTGTTCATCATAGTAATTACGCCAATAACGCTTACAGTGATAACCATAACCATACCCAGAACAGTAATAACCTTTTTCATAACAATTCTCCTTTATTAAATTATAATATTTAGGGTCTTTCTATTCCATAAAGGAGCTTGAAAATATCGCGAGATAGGGCAAAAAAGAAGAGACCATGATATACTCACGGCCTCCTCTTTTCTATTTATTCCTCATTTTGATTCTCGCTAGAAGCGTTGGTTCCAAAGATGCCGCCATTGTTGTGCTCGAAAATATTCTCGACAACTTTAGCGGAGAGAGTCCCTAACAGGACGACGATAGCCTGCTCAGAAAGAGTCTCGATGGGGAATGGCTGTTTCAAAACAAAGGTCGAATAGGCGGCAATCACATAAGATATACTCACCCAAATAAGTGCCGCGAACTGACTGGTAATGAAGAGAAACCGCGTGATTGACTTGAAACGTTTACTCATTTCTGAGTCTCCTCAACTTTCAGCACAACGCTCTTTTTCTCAGTCAGTTCATCAATGGGAATCGACAGCTTTGTTTTATACGTGGCGCCCTGCATTTTGATTGTGCCATCACCAGGATACTTGGCAGCACTCAGACCAAGAAGCATACCGATAAACACAGTCACGGCAGACAGGGTACCGACAACCTGCTCGCAATACGGAAGGCCCCAGATAGAAGAGAGGGCAAAGTAGAGGGTGCCGAGGCCGGGCAGGAGGATCTGAGCGATCCACTTCAACGTGTCATATGCTTTATTGCTAAGAGTCATTTTGAAACACCTCACTTACCAGAATTAGGTTTCATAGGGAGAGTTCTGACTACGTCCATAACACGCTTAGCAGAGCCGTTACCTCCGGCTTTCTCGTATGGTGCGAACAAGTAGTCATTGAGATTTTCGAATTCGTCTTGGTAAATATAGCCTCGTTCAATATAGATCATGCCGAGTTCGACAATCCGATCATGAGCAAGGCCAACCAAGAGTTTTGTTTTGGCGTCATTTTTGTCATACCGCCTTTGAATCAACGTCCAAAAGCCACCTGAAGCGAGGACCGACGCCAAAATAGTAAAGAACATCTGAACATAGGGATTCATCAAGAGACACTCCTCACACAACCAGTCGCTCCAGTTCATAAGGAATGAATGACCAGGCTTCATCGCCCAATACGGTGCTTGCTATCTGGAATATCTGACGTCCGTAGTCCGCAATGAAGTTGCAAACCCATTCCTCAGCGTCTATCCAAAGATGTTGCGGAACTGCCCGATGAATATCACCGAGCAGCCCGTAACTGAACATTGCCACATGGCCAAGTTCATGCAATAGCACCGTGTTGAGAAAGTCACCATCAAGCGTGTCGAGTAAATAGACAGTCCGACGTATTGGGTCCGTTGTTGCGACGACTCGCGAACCGGTTTTCTCAATCAGCATCGGGCTAGAATAGGGAACTCGTTCTACACGCCATAGGTATCCATTCATCAAGAAGCTATTCATGACTTGGTCGTTAATTCATTTCCTGAAGTAAAGCGGAGAAATCCTTCTTCATCTTCTCCCTCAGGTCGGAATCGGCATCATGCCACATATCACGCAATGTAGCAATCGTCTCCCCAATATGCATTTTCGCACTTGTGGACATTTCCATGCGATCGGAATCAGACTTCGTGGCATTGTAGTGCCGACGAGCATCCAAATACCGATCCCAGTTGCGTCCCATATTGCTGTGAGGAACTCTTCCAGAATATCCCATACGACCATAGATGTCGTACTCATCAGGATCGAACCGCTGATCCCGACGATCGTATTCAGGAAGCACTCGCATCATACCAGAACGCCCCATTTTGAAATGATCCGCGTCGCCATACTCGTCCATCGCCTCAGTAACAGACTCATAGTACTTTGTCTTAGCGCAGTAATACTCGATCTGGTAGATATCCTTGATCATGTCGATTACTTCGCCAAGCTCTTGCGTATCAACAGAGTTGGGGGAGCCGCTCATAGCCTCCTTGGTCCACTCAATGAGCTTTTTGCGCATCTCGCAAATATCGTAATTCATAATTGCACCTCCTTAAGAAATTCTCTTCACATAGAAGAGAGGGTTCGTGGAGATGACGACCGGGAGAGCACCCGTGTTAGTCACGGTGATCCGATCGAAATCACAGCAATTCACAGAGATGAGATCCTGAAGAGAGATGCTGTCAAAGGCATTCGCTGTAGTGATCTGGCGCACCACAGTAGACTCAGACAGTACATCGCCAGACAACGCAAAGGAAAGCTGGGCAATGCCAACTGTCTCAGTCGTTACATTTGCCTGAAAATATGCTTCGTACGTAGCCGGGCGTTTGCAAAGTTTCACACTGCCCGTTCCAAGCCGGAAGCATTCTGCGCATCTGCTCTTTCTCATGATTGTGGAAAAGGTAACAGACTCGCCAGGCTGAACCGTCTGCGCCGTCAGATTCGTGAGTTTAATCATCGAAATATACCTCCATTTCACTCATTTTGAATTTTTAAAGAAGGGCCCTCCGGAGAGAGCCCCTCAGTGCAAGAGTTAGTTGCAATTGCAGTTGCAACCGCAAGTGGTCTTAAGCTGAGAGACGATGTTCTCAGTCTGGTTACGCTGGGAAATGCCAAGGTTCAGCTGATTGATTAGGAGATCCTTCTCCGCCAGCTGAGACTTCAGCCGATCGATCTCCTGCTGAGTCAGTCTATCACTCAGAGCACGGTAATTCGCATTATCGTTCTGCATGATCTGCTGACCCATTTCGTTGATAGCAGTCTTGATTGCGCAAGCATCCGTCGCCATGTCATAGCGAACCTGTGCAATAGACTGCCGATTCTCACAGCAGCAATCAGCAAGCTGCCGAGAGAGGGAATTGGTATCCTGCATGTTTGCAATACCCATCTGAGTAATAGCATTCTGGATGCCAAACCCAGTCGTGGATACGTTCTGATTGACACTGTTCATCTGGGCGAGCTGGTCATAGCCCAAGGAGCAGATTCCATTGTTGATGCCGTCGAGCTTACCGACGATTGCAGAGGTATCAAACCCACGCTGAATATCGCCAGCAGTTGCGCAGCCACAACCACCATCGGAACCGCCGCCATAGCCATAGCCGCCTCTTCCCCAGCCAAACAGAGCAAACAGAATAATCAGAATCCACCAGCCATTGTTTCCGCCCCAACCGTCATTGCCATCGTTGTTTCTGGTCACCGCCGCGATATCGGCCAAACTCGGTGCGCTCATGTTAAACGATGTACGAAAATTAATCAGGGAATCTTGAAAAACGATTTTGCCTGTTGGAAAGCTTCCTGTTCAGATACCCCAAAGGACTGGCAAAGGTTTCGTGCCATTTGCTCGCCCTGGGCTACATCTCCTCTTTGCATAATATCCATAAAGGCTTTTGCTTGAGGATTTCTCTGAAAATTAGGATCCGAGGATATACGGTTCATCGCCATTTGAGCTAACGCCTGGATAGGATTATTCATCTGACTTTACCTCCTCGTCATTTTTGGCTTTCTGGGACTGTGAGGATTTTGACCTTGGAGAGGACGTAAGCATCTTTTCGAGCCTGTCCAGCCTCTCATTTAAGGCCATTTTGAATTCTTCAAACTTCGGATCTTCCTGCTTTTCAGCATTCGGATTAACGTGCTGGTAGATTTCCGTTTGAATAGAGCCATTGCTGTTCCATGCCTTCAAGACTACATAGGAGTAATCGGAAGCGGGAAATACTGCAACTGTCCCATCCATAGGGATCTCACTTGCACGGATATCGTCTGGAGAATTCACGACTCGACCTGGGAGATAGGTTGGTCTCGGAGGAGGAGTCTGGGGTTGCTGCTGAAAGATACGCTCGTTGATTTGAGGAGTTTGTGGAGTAAACGCCATCTGCCTTTGAGCGGCCGTCCAGCCTGCTTCGAACGCTTGTCTGTCATTCATAGGAGCTGGACTACCTGTATTGAACCATTGGTTTTGATCCATAGTAACGTCTCCTTTGAAGGGTTCGTATCGGGTTTTTTAGACCCGAATTGCGCTTACGGGGTTACCGTTTTCGTTCCAGGTGACCTCGAACTTGCCGCCATGGTCATAGACGATCTTCTTCTGACCGGCCATGTCGGGACGGAACTTCATCCATTCCTTCAGGCCCTTGGGGGTCTCATCGGGGGTGTCGACGACGATGAAACCTTCCTCCATCTCCTTTTCAGACCAGCCAGTCTGAGGACCATCCGTGGTCATGGTATAATCCAGATGGAAGGTCGCGCCCGCCGCCTTCAGCTCAGCATTGATCTCGCTCAGCTTCTTACCGTTCTTCTTACCTTCGTTAATGATGTTTTCGAACTTCTTTTCCATAGTTGTGTCTCCTTTCAATTAGACCTTTGTACCACCATACTCCACGGGAACCAGCTCGGGCAGACCGCAATCATTCACCAGAATATCAGCGACCTGCTGCTTCAGCTTGCTAGGGACGGCGTCAAACTCAGTCTTGCCGAGAATGACGCGCTGAGCAAACAACATAGCCATCATGATTACACCTCCTTTTTTCATGTAGGTCTTTATGCAAAGCTACAAAAATGTAGCTTATGCGCATTGAAACAGCGCTGTTTTTGAATCTTAGGCGTAGACAATCTGCGCCATTTCGGTAATACAATCTTCTAAAAAGTCATTTTGATTAGTTAAAGCCTGAATTTGAGCTTTGAGAAGGACATTCTCATTCGTGAGTTCTCCAATTCGTATGGCTGTTTGATCAGGAATAGCGTTTCTAGTATTGTCTGCATCTCTTATTTTAATGTATGAATAACCATTTTTTGAATAGTTTTTTTTTACATACATTTCTGATGCTCGAATACGATTTTGAAAAACACCGTTCATGAAAATCTCATATACTGCCATATGTCACTCCTCCAAGTAAAAAATCGCAACGCAGCCATCTCCGCCATCTTCGCCTTTACCATACTTTTTAGTATGCTTTGAGTCTACACTTTCTGCTCGGCCGCCATTTCCACCCTTTCCATGAGACATATACGATCCACCGCCGCCTCCGGATTTTCCATCAGAGAAGAAACCTCCTCCTCCTCCGCCGCCACTACCAGAATAGACTGACCCGTCTCCTCCGTTTCCATAAAAACCACCACCGCCGGTTCCAGAATACGTAGGCCATGATGGTTTATCAGTATATGTTCCGCCAAAACTTTTGTAGCCACCTACACCATAAAGTGATTCATCAGCTATACCATCATACTTTTTGATTCCATGAGTAATTCGATCACTATATCGGATCGCATTCAGCATTAGAAATAGCAATTCAAACCCGATCCCAGCATTTGGGATATCTCCATTTGCTCCACGAGTGTTTCCTCCTCCACCGCCGCCATACATACCGCCGGCACCGCCAGAACCGCCACCATAAAAACCACCACCGCCGCCGCCATACATACCGCCGGCACCGCCATTTTTATAATTCGTAATCTGATTTCCGGCTCCAGCACCACCGCCACCACAGCCGTTAGTCCCACCAGATGCTAAATTATAAACCCCTTCATAATCGGAAACATCTATATCTGCATCACCGCCAGGTCCACCACCATTGGCTGTTAAATAATCGCCGAATGAAGATGCTCCACCAGCAGTACTTTTATTTAAAATATTACTCGCAACGCCACCAGCACCAACAACAATGTTAACGGTTTCATTTTTTGAAATATGGATACTATTGCTAATGCGAACATTTCCGCCAGCACCAGCGCCGCCAATCAAATCGCCAGAGCTTGTTCCAGGCATTCCATAGCATCCAGCTCCACCAGCACCACCGCCACCAGCACAAATGACATAAAGAAGTTTCTTAAAATTAGAAGGTGGTGTCCATTCTTGACTTTCAGTAAACTCTTTATATATAATCTTTCCAATGTAAAAGTCATTTAGGAGTTTAAATACATCATCTGGGGTTGCATCAGCAGGTAACCCATACATTTCTTTGGTTTCACTTTTCAAATGATTTTTCTCGGAAAGACTCAAGGCATCAATCTGTCTCTGAAGATTAGCAGCGATATCGCCAGAGAGCTGAGATTGAACATTCGCAAACCACGCACTAAACTCAGCATCCCACTGATTAAATAGATCAGTAATGTCGGTCTGCTGAAGAACAGAGGTAATGAACGGGCAAGTTGCTTTACCAACATTCACCTCAATCTTATCGGCAGTAATACTAGTCGCACCCGCGGAAACGGTCACATAACCAAGTGCATACTGATGCAAATGCTCACTATTGGCTAATGTAGGTTTTGCAGGGTTTGCGGAAGGTGTTCCCTTCAGGATTTTGATTGTGTTAGCACGAGTACCAATGGAGGAATCGATCTCCACAACAATCGCATCGATTCGAGTAAGGCTCACGTCAGCGGCCTCGACATCCAGCGGAAGCAGAGCATCATTCAGCGTCCAGGTGCTATTAAACCAGCACTTACCAGTCTTCACAATCACCTGCATCCCGGTCCCAGCAATCGGCATAAGCGCATCTCCGATCGTGGAGAACACGCCATCAGTAATAATTCCATTAAATATGGAGCTCATCTGTTCAGCGTTATAAACTCGATCTTTATTTAGCGAGTTATAAAAGCCATAAGTTATAGCCATAAAGAACCTCCTTTACTCAATAGTCTCATCCTCTGTGGATGTAAAAGTAGGAGTAATCGTGATACCATTTGCATCCTGAGAAAATACAATCTCAGAAATATAAACGGTTCCCGTAATGCCAAATTCGTTCTCGACTTGCACAATATCGCCTATGGTGAAATCCTCGCCATAAACGTACTGTCGAGTAGCTTCCAATTCACCTTCAAAAGCTGTGGTCGTCTGATGCCCACTCAGTTCCGTGATGGCTTTTTGATGATTAATGGTATTCCAAGCATCAGCGCTGCCGCCTTGTTCACCATCATTCACACCGCCATTATCAATGAACATCTCTCGACGAGTTAGACCACTCGGAGTATTGCTTTCAGAATACCCCCAAGTAGTAACCTCAGCTTCTTCATATGTTGTTTGCTCCTCGACGACCCAATCACCCTCATCATTTTTGTACTTGTTCTTGACGATGACTTCTTTCTGATATGTTCCAACTGCATAAATCGCATTCTTGTAAGATTTAAACGATTTAATATAGTTAGAATTTAGTAGATTCTCGAAAGAAGGCGAGAAGACAACGTAAGGATTCTCATTTTGATTATAGGATCGGTCAGCTCCCATATAAAGCTCAAAATTGAATCCGCCTTTACCATGAGGAGTCACCTTAAAACCAAGTTTGTATGTTTGGCATAAGCTGCAAATCGTGTCGTAGACATTCTCGCCTCGTGCTGTAAACTCCACATTCAAACTCGTGATTCGAGGATCTTTTGTCCTCGTGTAGATAAAACCAGGAATTTGTCTGACCCCAGATCGTATAATTTCATTACTCAGGATTTCCTCAATGACAACAGGGAGGGAGCCTGTTAATGTCGCAGAATTTGTAATAACTCTCCGATCCAGAATACTTTCAAGACTTCTTCCAGTTATGATCAACTGGGGACCTTGCTCGGCATCAGTCTCGATCTCAACAGTCTCGATAATCATGAGTCGATCACTATCTCGATTCCAAAGATAGTTACCGATCTGCATAGCCTGAAGATAATCAAGCCGAACTGGTGTATAGATCTCGAAATCGCCAGCCTCATCATATCGAACTGTCCAAATAGCCGAAGTGAATGTATCGATCATGGCGATACCGTCATAGTTCTTATCCAAGACCATGAATTCCATAATCAAATACCTCCATAAGCATTTCGATAAGAGAATGTCATCGCAATATTAGAAATGCCTTCCGTTACTGTAAAGTTGAAAATATTCTTTCCAACAGAGATCTGAAACCAGTCGGCAAGCTTCTCGATGGCAGAAATTGCATTGGTATACTTACCGTCATGCAAGACCTGAACATACTTATCGCCACTCACCGTTGAAATAATGATGTCATCACCATTGGCGTATTCTCGTCCGATCAATGTCTTAATCCGATCCAAATCGATCTTAATAGACTCGTGTGTCTCAACATTGTAGATCGTAATTGGCCCGGTTACTTTTCCGAGAGAATGGATCGTAATAAGAACACCGGTGTCGACATCACCATGATAATCAAGAATAGATCTTGTATCAAGATTGATGATGCCAAACTCAATCGCATTTTGATCAACAGATTCATTAGACCATGGAAACTCGAAGGTCGGAGTCACTGTCGCAAACTGAGTAACACTCGGATTTGGATCGTAGAAAAACGGGTTCAGACACAAAATCGAAATCTGAGTCGTTTCCTCTTTCGAGAAAATATCGGGGGAGTTAGACTCAACGTATCCACTCGTTTCAAGGCTCCGGTTATCAGTTTCCACTTCTATTTTGACCAGCTTCTTGAGCGGAAAATATTTGTAGGTTAACTGACGAGAATCCTCGATGGTCGGTGCAAACATAAACTGCAGGTTAAAGACTATATTACGGGTGCTGGCCCGTGCAGATGAGTAAAGAGCCCCATCTGCCGTGGCCAGATCCGTTGAATTGATGTTAGCTTTCGGGGGTCCGAGTCCAGAAATGCTTCTCACAATCAGTCCCGACTTCTCAGGATGGAAAAGATCCAGAACTAAAGACTCGCCCTTCGGGTTGGTTACCTTAATGGACTTGATCATACCCTAGAAATCGCCTCCTTGAAAGCAGTGAACTGATTATTTGTATTTCGATAGATCTCAGACCGACTAAGTGCCTTAGGAGAGTAATTGTTCTGCACAAACTCAACAACCTGAGGCCCATTTTGATTATTCTGAGGAACCGGCTGGTTGATGTTAGAACGCTGCTGATTCAAACTGGATGCAACCGCAGAAACCCGAGCACCAGTCACATAGGTTGTAATGACAGGGGTCTTTATCGCATTCAGTTTGTTAAGGCCAGCCTTTGCATTCGTCAAATCTACCACCGGAGCAATCTGCGGATGCAGTGTCGGATCAGTGTCGATGATGTCAGCGATCTGACCAATTGTCTCTCGTGCTGCATCAATTGCACCTTCCGATACCGCAGAAGAACTTTTCGCAACATCATCGGACATCTGTTCGAAACCAACAATCATACCCATGTCCGCATAACGACCGATATTCATAAACAGCTTAGAAGGAGAAGCCGCACGAATCGCAGTCATAGCCGCAGAATATGCTGCACGAGCGACCTCAGCAGCTTCGGCAGCAACCTCATCGATCTGATCTTCCATGCCAGCAATGAACCCTTGCGCAGCAAATTTGCCAGCATCAAACATGAGACTATTGCCATTCGCACTAGCTGTAGTGGAAGCTTTCACTGCGAGATTCTTAGATGCCGCTTCGACTGTAGATGTCGTAGTCGCCATACCATTACCAAGAGACTCTGCATACTTTACGCCATAGGATTCAAAGTTGGTAGTAAGAGCGCCAATGGTGCTCTCAGCAGTAGCAGCATAGGTCGAGGAGACAGTGCTCATAGCGGTCTGGACAGCACCAGTCACAGACTCTGTCATGTTCTGGGTCGTATTTTGGAGGTTGTATCCAGTACGTTCCGCAGCGGCGGCAGAAATCTGCTCCATTGTAAAGCCAAGTTTCAGAAGATCATCCTTCGATTCGCCAATATACTGTGCATAGGCAACCATTGCATCGACAGAGTTATCGGCAACAGAATTCTGAGTCTTGTTCACCTGATTCATGAGGTTTGCAAGATCAATCTGCTCCTGGAGAAGCTCCTGATAGGCCTTCTTAGCATCCTCGCTTGTCTTGCCCATCTTCTTGACAATATACTCATACTTCTGATTTGCCTGGTCAACTTTCTCATTTTGAATTTCAATCTTCTTCTTGATAACTTCAGTTTCTTTGGCGTTCTTATCGGTTTCAGATGCGGTCCGTCCGATTGTCGCTTCCCAAAGTTCCTGTTCAAGGTCGATCGTCGAAAGATCAAGATCTAGATCAGAGAGCTTTTTTTCAAAAGCTGTCAAGAAAGTATCAGCGGCTTTGGTGCCAGCAGAAGAATATGCTCCGCTTGCCCCGGTCGTCGCGGCGCTGATTGTATCCTCAAGTGCGCTCTGCATCTCAGATGTAGCCGCATTTGTTTCTTCCGTATCAAGTCGGAGACCAACCATGTCAAGAAGACTATTCGCAGTACTATCAGCGTATTCGTCTTTTACTTCTTTTACCTTAGCAGTTTGCTTCTTAGCCCAGCCTGTCAGATCTTTGGAAGCGCCTTCCATGCCCTGAAGCATGCGACTACCAAGATAGCTGCCGGCAGATTCCGCTGTATCACCATTTTTGACGGCACCAGCAGCTAGCTCATTTGCAGCATCAGCAGCCTTACCTTCATAAGCACCATCAGCGACTTTGTCGTATCCATCGAGAGTCTTCTCGGCGAGACCGCCGCCAACATCATCTGCAGGAGCTTCTTTGACACCAGTGAACAGACCCTTAACAGCATCCCAAGCAGCGCTAATCATGGTAGTCCACGGAGAATGCCATCCTGTCACAGTCCGGAAACCTAGCAGGAATTTCATACCGAGTGTCTCGCCGCTTGTACCAACCTGGGTAAGTGCGTCATCGCCAGCAACACCTTGCAAGAAACCAGCGACACAATCTTCGCCAGCCTTCTTGAATTCATCCACATAGAGATTAAGCGCGGCAATTGAGGAAACAACGTTCTGACAAAGCAGATCAAGCGGAGTCGGAGACTCAATCGTAGCAACATCAGCGAAGAACTCAACAAGTCCGCCAGAGAAATCAGTGAGTTTATCACTAAAACTGACGAGCCCTGCCATATCAAGATCAGCAACTCTCGGGATAAAATCAATGATTCGGTTCAAATTTGCAAGAATAATGCTCGTCTGGGTAGAATCAATTGTTGTACCACTAATCGAGTTATAGTATTTAGCGAGACTCTTGCCGAAGTCTTCGAGTTTATCACCAAAATTATCGAGACCCTGTTTACCCTGCACCCACTGAATAATACCATCATCGGGAAGTGCTTTAGCAACCTCAACGAGTGCTTTAGCAGCATATGCAGAAGCCAAAATCGATGCTGGGTTAACATTCGCAACGGAATTACCATACTTAACCAGTGATTCACCAAACATCTTAAGCTGTTCTCCGAAAACTGCAAAGCTCTGCTTTCCGAAGAACATACCAAAAATGCTCCAGTTAGGAATCTGGTTTGCAATCGCCACAAGAGATTGAACTGCAGGCAAAGATGCATTGATCGCTTCGACATTGCACAAACTCACAATACCGGAGTATGCAGTGAGTGCCGCACCGAATGCGAGAAGCTGCATGCCAAATGTACTCAAGCTTTGCTGGCCGAAGAAGATGCCAAGAACGCCCCAGTTGGGGATTTGGTTTGCGATAGCAACAAGACCCGCCGCACTTGCTACAGATGCAATGATCGCAGCATTATTGCAGGAACTCACAGCGATCGAGTATTCAGTCAGCGCATAGCCGAATGTGGTAATGCCCTCTGCGAATTTGCTAAGATCCTGCTGACCACCGAAGAATTGCACCAAACCACCAGTCTTAGGTAGTGCAGAAGCGACATTTGCAAGAGCGGTAACTGCAGGAGTCGATGCGATAATCTTCGAGATGTTCGCATTTTGAATTGCGACACTATACTCAGTAAGCGCTGCACCGAGACCAGAAAGACTTTCTCCGAATTTATCAAGATTAGCTTTACCGACAATCCTTGCACCCAAATCAAGTGCGGACAGAACTAACAAAGCCTCACCGAACTTCACGATGCTATTGATCGCAGAGAGAACTTGAGCGAAGTCAATACCAGAAACAGAGTCAGCAAATGCCTGAATACCCTTACCGATAGTTGTGATGGCACCTTCAAAGACACCACCAGCAAGACCGCCAATCAGATTGCCGATCGCCTCGCCAATAATTAAGCACTTATCGGGAAGATCGTCAGGAATGAGATTTCGGAGTGCACCGATAGCTGCCAGAATAACCGCAATTGCTCCAATGGCAACCGCAAGACCAGGAATTGCAGCAGCCGCAGCCGCTCCAACTACAGATGCCATCTGAATAGCAGCCATCGCAGGAACCAATGCGACCATTAAGATAGCAATACCAGCAGCTGCTTGGACTGATTTATCAAGATTTGGAGCAAGAGCCAGTAATCCATACAGGACTGCAGCCATAGCAGCCGTTACACCAACCATAATTGCAGTCGAGCCAAGATCAATTTTTTTCGCAAGACTTGTAAGCCCGGCCATAAGACCAAAAGATGTCATAACCAAGGCCAGTGACTTGCTGATTTCTTTTATCTTTTCCGGACCTTCTTTAATCGCAAATACTAGTGCAGCGATCATCGTACCAAGAGCTACAGCAGCAATAGTCATGCTTGTAATATTCTTACTGACATCCGTTGCAGCTTTTGTAGCGGCAATCAGCATGATAAATATCGCAGAAAGACCACCTACATAAGCTAGGCCTTTGGCCATAACGCCATCGTCAAGGGTTCCAATAATACCACCGATGATAGCAAGAACAGTAATACCAGCAGCCGCAGCAAGAAGCGTCAAAGAGACTTTTGCGGCATGCTCGCCAGCAAGCTTCGAGAAAGCAATCAGCACACCCATAAAAATAGACAGTACTGCAATGGCCCCAATTCCTTTAGTGAGAGTTTCAAGTTTCATATGCCCAAGCAACGCAATCGCTGCAAGTAGAGCATAAATACCAATACCAAGACCTGTCATAAGAGCACCAGCCTTAGCGGCATTCCCACCAGCAAGATTACTTGCAGCAAAGAGCGCAGCCAGTGCAGTCATGATCAAAGTCAACTTGCCAATGACGCCCCAAATATCATAAATCTTAAAGTTCTCTAGTTTCTGAATGACTTTAATCATTGCAGAAATAGCGAGAACAGAAGATATGAGTGCAATAGAGCCTTTAATGGAATTTGTTCCATTTAGTTTACTCAGTGCAACAGACAAGGCAATAACAGATGCGACAGACATAATAACCGCATTGATAACAGAATTCACGTCATCGAATTTGATATCCTGGATCTTCTTAATTGTTGAAGCAACTAAGTAAACTGCACCGGCCATAGCTAAGAGATTTGCAGCACCGCTATTAAGTACACCAGTTCTACCAGCAGCAGCACTTAGCAAACCAATTTTAGTGTTCATTGCAATAACCGAAGCCGTTAATGTTCCGACAATCGTGATTACGGCCAAGACGCTATCTATTAGTTTATTCGGGTCAAGATTTTCAAGAACTTTGAATGCTGCAGCAAGAATAAGAATGCTGGTAGTCAATGCAACGACTGTTTTTGCAAGGATCCCGACTGCTACTGCACCAGTTTCCACAAGTCCGGGCATTAATGTTAGCGCTTTAACAAATGTTGCGAATGCAACCATAACACCAACCAACACAACCGCAGCACGTTCTAACTTTTCGGTTGGAAGAAGTGCCAAAACTGCCAAAGATCCAGCGAGAATTGCAATCGCCTTAGCAAGTTTAATATAATTGGGTGCATTGATATATTGCTTGACTGCATCAAAGACACTAGCAACAGAAGTGAGCACTTTATTAACGCCAGTCATCAAACCTGCAAATCCAGAGGTAAGATTGCCGATGGCAGTCGCCAAAGTGGTCATAGTCTTCACGAAATTATTGATTGTAGAGATAATCTTCAGACCAAAGAACACACTGATAAGCGCTCCCCATGGTACATTTTGAAGAAAATCTCGAAGATTTGTAAAGACTTTCGTTACACGGCTATTCAGATTCTCAAAAGATGCGCCAGTTTTATCGCATGCTTCTTGAACAGTACTTTTGAACTTATCAAGAACACCATTCGCGCTTCCGATTCGAACATCTAGATCCTTAAACCAACTTTGTGCGTCAGTTCCAATACTCTTGAAGATGCCGATTACGTTCGAGAAAGTTATTTGATCAAGCCCTGCAACACGAGAAATAACTTCTTTTATATAGGTCAGAAGATTCGCTGCTGCAGATGCGGCATTTACAAATACAGTTTGAATAATTCGGAAAGAAGTCTGCCCAATCTGGCTTGATCGGAACTGATCGAAGAGTTTCTTAAGAATCTCAAGAAGACTACTAGCAAACTGACCAATTTTTCCAAAGGAAACAGAGATCTTATCACCAGAGCGAATGAAATTCCTAAATGCATAAATGAGATCCCCAATAGTCGCTAGGATCTCAAGAAGCATGTCTCCAAAAGTAGAGAACTGAGGTGCAATCAGATCCTTAGCAGCATTTCCAACGCTCTTTAAAACTGTTAAGAAAATATCAAAGGCGGAGAATACACCGCGCATAATGCGGCGAATATTCGTCATCTGCTTCGAGTTAAGCTGCAAAGATATTGCCAGTTTCTTGAATGCGGTCGTAATATTCAAAAGATCCTGGCTCGTCTTAGCCGGGAAAATATCACGAAACGCATCTTTAAAAGGCGTAACTAGGCGCAGAATTGCTTCCATAGACTCATTAATTCCTTCAAGCAGAGTCTTACGACCACCGCCTTCACGCCATTCACCAAAGAGTTCATTACGTACGTCTCCAGAAGCAGCAAAAACTTCATAGAGAATATTCGCCAGACTTGTCCAGAGTTTCTTGGCTTCCTCATAGTCGCCAAAGATTAACTCAAAAGTCTTCATCCATCCAGTTGAGACTGCGTCAGATGTAGCAGAAATAGCTTCTGCGAATGTCTTAGCTTCCTGACCTGCCTGGAAGGACTTACGGCCCAGCTCATAAGTAGAACTACTCAGTTCATCCAAATATCCACGAAGTTCTTCAACGTCGACTCCAGTAGAATTCGCATATGCTTGCAAATCGAGTGTGCCATCAGCATACTTGTCGATTGCTGCAAGAAGTTGAGTAGCCGTTAGATCAGTCGCCTCAGAGACCTCATAAAGTTTATTGGTGAAAGAACCATACTTATCGAGGACCTGTATTAAGACATCAGACGTAAGCCAAGAATCAGACAGGGCACTGTTAAAATTTGTAACACTAACAGCATTGCCCTTCATGGTCTTGTAAACACCATCGCCAGTTTTCTTAAGTTTACCCAAAGCGACAGCAGTTTCGAGAGCATTTTCCTTAAATTCTGCAGTAGCCATGTTTGCATTCTCGATGGATTTCCAGTCGATCAGCTTCACAGCGCCTGTAGACAGTGCCTGAGAAAGGTTATACATAGCCCGGCTAGCTTCATTAGCATTTGCACCAGAGCGAGCGGCCCACAATGCAATGCCCTGCATAGCCGTGACGGATTTATCAAGTTTAATACCATTGGAAGTGAACTTACCAATGTTGCCGACCATATCAGTGAAGTTATAAGAAGTTTCGTCAGTAAACCAGTTCAGCTTTTCAAGCTGGTTATTGACATAGCTCATCTGGGTGCCAGTATCCTTGAAGTCTTTTGAGGTAGCCGCCATGATTGTCTGGACAGCGCTTGTCTTCTCAGCATACTTATCCCAGCCAGCATTCACTTGGCCGAGTGTCATACTGCTAACGAATCGTTTGGTTGTATCAATCAGGGCATTGGTGGCACGGTTTACGACAGTTGCCTTCGCAATCATAGTCGTCAAACCGCCATTTACGCCCTCGATTGCCTTCAGAAGCGGATTTGCATCGACTTCTTTAAACGATTTGTTAACATCATCAAGATTTTTAGAAGCGCCTGAAAATTTCAAAGCGTTCTTCAGTTTATCTAGGGTAGATATACTTTTATGTGCTTTCTTTTCAAACTCTTCATTATCGAATCGCATTTGTACGACCCGATTATCAACTGTGGTAGACATTATCTCTTAACCTCCTCCCATAGCTCTTTCGAGAGTTCATCAAATATCGGCCGAATGGCAGGATTTATGATGTCATAGCCCTCAACATACCCGCCGGTTCCGGTTGCATGACCGTACTGAAGGAGGATAATAACAGGGGTTCCCTTTCCGCCAAATGCATACCCATCAATTGTATTGGTGTTATACCACTCAATAGAGACCCCATGTGAATCATTTTGAATTTTGTATCCCCAGGACTCAGCAGTAATTCCTGTATCTACTGGAGTTGCATTAATGAGAGCTTCTAAGCCTCGTCTTGCATAAGCATCAAGGATGGGGCGATAGTCTTTAGACGCCAGACCCTTCAAATACTTCTCGGTATTATCGAAATTTCCACGCGTTCTAACGGCTATCACCCAGCATCCTCCTCTCTTAGATTCCGGACCAGCGAGCTTTCACTTCACGCACGTCGACATGAACAAATTTCTTATACTTGCCGATACCGCCGGTATTGCCGAGTAGACTGTCTACGTACGTATAGAGCGCAGCAGGTGTGACTCCACTAATGTAAATATCAGCAGCGGTGCCATACTTGTGCTGACTATAGTCCGCGCCACCAATCTTTTTGTTGTAAGGTTCCGTCCGATAAGCGGAGTTAATATTCACCGGCTTCTTATAGTGATCGCGAATCTTCTGAAGAAGCTCAACCAGTGCCGGCGCAATGAAGATCGTGTCAGTATTATCTTTGCAACGGAATTCTTTGACTTTGAAGTTGGCGGAGAGTGCCTTCTCTCCATCCTTCTTCCAGCTATAAGCATAAATCGGAATCATAGGCTTCTCTCCTTTCACTTCTTCTTTCTCAGCAGCAGGGAGTTCTGTAATCACCACATAAATCGAGATAGTTCGACTGGGTTTGATAATTTGTGTGGAATCTCGGAATGCAGTGGATGCGCCACCATCACCAACCAGGGCATATGTCCAACCCTTCTTGTAGAGACGATCCTGAAAATCCCACAAACCGATGTTCTTCTCAATGCCAAACACAAAGTTCTTACCCATAAACCCAAATGCAGGTCTACTAGTAAGTCTTGGCTTCGCTTTTGTACCATCGGCATCACCATGAGAGCTCAGCGTAGACCGCTTCTTACCATTCGGGATGACGACAGTATTTGTAAAGTAGCTATTGAAATTTGCATTCGGCAGAACCCCCCAATCAGGAGCACCATCTTTCACCCAGCCAATGCCATACTCATTATAGAGCGGACGATACAAAACTGTGCCATCAATTTTGGTATGGGTTAGAAGATTTCGAGTCTGCATGTTAAAGAACGGTCCATTCATGATTGTCACGTTCGGACCACCATACAGTTTCCACATCTGTTGAAGAGTATACTTAGTCTTCCGATTATCGACCAAACGGATTCGGCATCGGTCGATCGGAATAGATCTGTAAATCGCCATGCGTTATCCTTTCGTTCCAAGCGCTTTTCTACGCTCAGCATTTAGTTTCGCATAATCCTTAGCAGTTTGCTTCTTATTCGGCTTCTTAGGATTCTGCTGTTCATTACAGACCTCGATCAGCATCATGAGGCGATTAAGATGCCACTTCTGAAATTCGACTGGGATCTGGAATGCTACCATCCAGCCGTAAATTTCTTCAGAGGTAATTGCCTTCGTTTTACCAAAGACTGTTTTCTTCTTTTCCTCATGATGCGTAATCTTAGTCGCAGTCATCGGCGCTGCGATATAAGCGTCAATGTCTTTCATGTTTTGCGGAGTTAACCTCAAGTAGGTATCTTCAGGAACATTTTGTGTGAGTGTCATACACCGTACATAATCCCGAGATTCTTCTGGAGTTAACGTACTATTTAAATATGGCTTACACCATTTGGATTCCCATTTTGAAATTGAGACGAGACTATGCTCCAACATGATGGTCCGTTCCGGGTACGTCTTGAAGCGTTCTGCCTCTTCATCATAGACTTCGCTCCCCGGAATGACCAGTTTAAGCATTTGTCTTGGCCTCTTCCAGAGCAGGAGCAGCTTTTGCCGCCTGCGCTGCACGGACTTCCTCGATAACCTCAGCACGCTTATCTGCATTCAGACCGGGCATGATTCCGACAATGAAATTGATAATATCATCGTCATCACCGCCCAGCAGCATCATCAGAATCTCATCATGTGCCAGGGAGTATTCGAAGTCCTCACGAATTTCCTTTGTCTTCAGGAAGACATCGCTGTCAGGTTTACGGACACCATATGCGTTGATCAGCAGTTCGTCAATGAACTCAGCGATCGCGCGCTTATCGCCCTTCTTCTGAAGCTCAGTCAGGCCCTCGATCAGGCCTTTTTCATAATTCAGGCTCAGTTTAGCCAGATCAGAGCGGTTCAGATGGAACCACAGATCCTTCTCAACCTTATTACCCTCGTAGTCTTCATAGGAAACATGCTGCTTAATCATAGAATCTTTCTCCTTTTAAAATTTTTATAAAGAGGGCCAGGCCGCCTCAGACCCAGCCCTCTCATTTTGATTTCTTGCTTACCGATTAGGCGGCGTTCAGGATCTCAGCGATCTCATCGGGAGTAGGCAGAACAGCACCAGTCTCGGAGCCGCCGCCATACAGCTTATCCTCGATCTTGGCCAGCTTGGTAGAGTTGACCTTGGTGGAATCGAGAATTAGCAGAGCAGTGGGCTTCATGTTGGTGACGTTCACGGGGGTGGTAGACAGCTCCCAGCTGAAGGTCAGAGCCTCAGGAGAGTCATTTACGGTCTGATAGGCCTTCTCGGAAGGAGTGACCTGGCAGCCGTACACCAGATGCAGCTTGTAGCCATGATCCTGACCGTCGGTATCATTGCCGATCAGGGTACGATAGCAGAAGCCGAAGACGCCACGAGCCTGCTGACCGACGAAGACACCGGACTCAGCAACCAGCTCCTTGTTGCCATTGCAAGCCTCGAACTCCTCAGGATAGGTGTAGGCTTCAATGGTTGCGCCGAACTCCTCGGCGGAGATCAGGTTCAGATACTTGATGTTATCGGCATACTGACCGGTAGCCTCAGCACCAGAGGGAGATTCGGTCACAGAAATCAGACCATTCCAAGCCACACCGCCCTTATAAGCGCCAGAGGCATCAGGGAAATACAGGACACCATGGTCAACACCAGTCTCGTACAGATGTTCACCGGACTTATCCCAAACGAGTTTAGCCATAGGTTAATTCCTCCTCAAAAGTAGAGATCAAAGACATAGTGATAAAGATTATCGGAAGGATATGCTCGATTCATCGTGCACATTGGGAGCTGTGCAAGTTTCATCGGGAGTTCCGTATCAGGATCCTTGGCAATAATCATTACCACATATTTCTTTGTCAATGAATAAGGGTTATTATCCGCAAACTGCGAATCAATGTCATCAAGTTTGTAGATAATGCAGGGGTAAGATAACTTCACAGTGGAGGGCGGCTGAAAATATACGCGTCCACTGTCTCCAATAAGTTCATGAAGCTTATCAGATAACGTTTGCCGCGATTTCGCCATTATACACACCCCCAATTGAGATGATCAGACGGGGGGACTGGACTTCAACGGACTGAACATTCCAGTACCCACCCATCCATTCGACGTATCGCATGGCAAAGAAATGAGCGAAGGCAAACGGGTCGGCCACAATACTAATCTGGTTATTGACATCCAGATCATTATTCAAGCCTTCTCCGGAAGTTGCCTTCTTGACGTTACGGATGACATCACCCTGGTAATATCTTGCAATTGGAAGTTCGGTCCAGACATCTGGAGCAGTCTCCTCCTGCAAGACAAACCCAATAGCACCATAAAACTTTGCCATTTTGAATTTTTACTTAGTCCGCAATAGAAGCGGCACGAACGGTCGTGGTGGTGGTGCCAGTAGTGCCAGCATCCAGGCCCACGATGGTACCAACCTTAGAGGCTTCGGTATAGCTGGTGGGCGCAACCCAAGTACCAGCGGCAGAAACCAGTACGCAGCCCTTCATGAAGGCATCCTTCAGCTCGGAAGTCTTCATCTGAGTCTTATGGCCAGCGTCACTGTAGGCCTTAGCAGAGTCCACGTACACGATGACCTTCGCAACGTTCTTGTCCTTGGCATCCTGATAAACTCTATCCATAGATAATTCTCCTTTCAGTTATGAAAACTTTGCTCAGATTAGTCCTGCTGGGTCTCAAACGCGATAGCGGAATAAGGCCGAGTCAGAGCACCAGAGCAACGAGTCTCCATCAGATACTTGTACTGGTTGTAGTCGATGTCGAAGTCATCGAACATATTGACCTCGCCACCCTTGTCAGCGCCAACGTTGTAGTCGGTCAGGTTAACCAGGATAGCATCCAGCTTCTGAGTCTTGGAGTTGCCATCGGTACGCTGCAGACCAACCATAGACTCAACAGTCACGATGCTATTGACACGCAGAGCGGTGCGCAGCTTCTCGACGGTGTCATAGATCACACGGCCGGTAGTATCCTCGAGCAGCAGCATCTCAGTCAGAAGGTCCTCGGTAGTGTACAGGTCGGGGTTACCGGAGCCCTTATACTGACTGCGGGACTTAATGACAGCTCTGATGAAGTTCTTAGCATGCTCGGCCTCATCAGTGCCCTTGGTAACAGCATACTTGATAGTGAACAACTCAGCATCAGTCCAGATAGGACGAATGTTCTGCTCATTGATCTTGTCATCGCTGGAAGCCAGACGGCCGTCGCCGATCAGGATAGCGCGAGCCAGTTCCTCGTTCAGCATCATCCGCATCTCGCTCTTCAGCCAGGCGACGACATTGAAGTCAGTGATGTCGACCTGGTCGTCGCGATCCATCTTCTGCTTCTTATAGATCGTAGTGGGAGTAGTGGTTCGCTTCAGCAGGGAGAAGACCTCTTCCTTCTTCAGCTTACCCTTGATGTAGCCCTTGGCCCGAGCTTCATCCTCAGTGATATCAGCGAAGATACTCTTAATCCGAGAGAAGGGCGTACGATGGACCTTGCTCATCACCTGGGAAACCCAAGTCTGGTTGCGCTGAATAAAGATGGGCTCGTTAGTCAGTTTACGTGCATCAGGGAACAGATAGTCCAAGTTCTCCACGCCATAGTCAGCATGAGAAATAGCCTCATCCAAACCGGCCATATCCTCAGACTCAGCATGCTCCAGAACGGCTGCCTTCAGAGAGCCCAGACGCTTGGCGTCCTTCAGGATCTTCTGCATATCATCATGGGTCAGAGTTGCGGGGGCACGGCCCTCGTTGTCAAAGACATTGTGCTTCATTTCGTCATCGTCCTCCTCGTTGTCACTATGTTCAACATTGCCGCCTTCTTCCAGAGCTTTGCCGATCAGATAGGCAACGGCGGTTTTCTGCTCTTCATTCAGGGTATCAAGAACCTGCTGGACAGTCTTATCGCTGCCTTCAGACTTCTTCTCATCCTCGGGGTTAGTGTCCTCGTGCTTCAGATCTTCATCCTTCACGTCAGGATCCTCCTTCTTTTCTTCGTCTGCATGGATCAGTTCAACGCCGCCAGCAGTCCAGATATTTGCATCATCGAAATCGTCGCCATCGTCACTATGGGCCAGGTTCAGCTTCTCGATATATGCTTCGGGATTTGCCCCAGCCATAACAAGACTGACTTCCCGAATCATACCGTGAGATACAACGTTAGTCAGCTTGTTCCGTTTCAGGTGATTCGCATGAATGGAGAACGCAACCACATCGCCATGGTTGACAAGTTCCTTAGCAGCGATGCCGCCTTCGGTATTGTTGAAAGAAATCTTACCATACACGCCATCATCTCTCGCTTCCAGGTCAGCATGGCCAAGCACTGCTTCCACATCGTCATGAATATGCATCCATACAACTGGAACTCGAGAACCATTTTGATCTGCGAAAGCACCCTGACTAATTGTGACACCATCTGTGCACTTCACACCATAACGGGTCACATAGCCTGCGCAATCATACATCTGCGTTTTCTCCTTTCTGGATAGTTTTTAGGGTAGGTTGCTCATTATCCGCAGTATTGCCATTTTCATCCGGATGATTGAGATTCGAGTTTCTAAGCTCATCTGCCTTCGGATCGGTAGAAGGTTTCATACCGATAATCTGGCGAACCTCATTACTGGTGAGAATCTCATTGCGGGTAAGTTTATCGGCAAGATCAGCCATCTGAGCAGCGGGAGTCATACGGAAGGGCTCAGTGAAGAACATAATAGATTGTCCTTGGCTACGAGCGGTCTTGGTTAAGAACTTCCGCTTAAACTCATCTGTGATAGTTGATGCAATTGGTTCGACAATCTTGTTACTGTAACTCAACTGAGTTTGCTCGTCAGCAGTATTATCCAGAATGCTCTGATTAAGACCCAACTGGCTATACAGCATACTCGTAAGATACTCAACCTGCTTCAGGAGATTATTCTCGACAGAGCGGTTCAGCTGAATTACCTTCTCAGTACTGTCAATATATGCAATGCCGAGTTTATTCCCAGCGAGCTGGTCTTCAACAGACTTGCGACGGATCTCGGCCTGCTGCTGACGTGCTTCGCTACGAATCGTATAGGGAAGCTGAATGATCAGATCCAACTTACCAGACCCTGCCTGCTCATCGATTACATCCAAAATACGGAGTTTTCGAATAAGTCTTTGCAGAGTCGAATTTGGCGCATTCATAACTGCATAGAATGGGTTTTCCAGGATTGCGACATCTTTCTTACGGAATGAGATATCCTGATGTTGCCCGGTAACACTGTTATAAAGACGCACTTTTACATGCTGTGGGTACCATTCCACAATTGGGCCAACCCGCATCTGATAAATATCATAGGAGCTGGACACCTCGGGGTCTTCGGATGTTTCAACAGGAACTGCGGCAACTACACCTTCATCAATCATGGACAGAGCAAGATCATGAATGAATGCTCGTCCACTTTGGTCAATGTTTGCCTCAACAGATAGGACTTCATTGAGATTGGTCCCCATCTCTTCCTTAAATCGCCCATTCTCGTCAAGGCGAACATGCCGAAATTTAAGAGCCGCCACGTCGAGTGCAATACGATTGTAAATCGCATTCACAATGGTCTTTTCATTATTGGATGAAAGAACAACTCGGTCAGCTCTTCGAGAATCCCCATAGCCCAATTGCCAGGACATATCAGCTTTAAGATCTCGATTTCTAAAGACGTTCCATGCCCTTCTAAACCGAGAACCAATAGATAGATCCATGTGGGGTCCTCCTTATCAAGGATTTGCACTCATTTTGAATTTTAACCGCGGCGTCTCTCTCGAGCCTCCAGCAAACGATCGTTGAATGCGTCAAGCTTCTTTAGATACATCTCAAGCTCATTAGATTGATCCTTAGAGATCTTCATATTAACTTTTCCAAATTCCTTGGACATCTGCTGATACCACTTTGCGCCTTTCTGAGCACGACGAATCGTTTTAGCGCTTCTACTCTCGAGTTTCTTCTCAAGTTTCGAAGTATTTCGATGAGACCGGAATGGACTCATACGACGCTGAGAAATGGTATATGCAAGAGAACGCTCAGACTTCTCAGCTTTGTCGTACTTCTCACGATTCTTCTTAGCTTTTGCAGAGGCTTTTTCATATGCAGCGCGTTTATTATGCAGTATGCCCCATTTCATACCAAGGACGCCATAGTGGTAAAGCTCTTCTTGTCCAGCAGGACCATAAACAGCCATAGTATTCCTCCTTTCAAGAGAAATTAATCAAACAGATCGCGATTCAGTTTCCATGCAATGTAGCCATCCATCATAGCGGCTACCGCATCGATTTTCTGATCATATCTCTTTTTATAAAGCATTCGGTTACCGTTCACATCTTCCAATGTAATACAGTTACCCATGGAATAGGTCATCAACTGCTCGTCAAATAGCAACGCTCGATCCTCGGAAAGCTTCTTGAGTTCACCAAGAGGAACTGTCTCGGTCTTTTTGCCCTGAATGACTTTCTCAATGCCGAATGGGCCATTCTCTTGAGCCCAGCGAGCAATGAAATCCTTACAATTGTAAGGGTCATAACCAACAGCACGAACATCATAATTGTTCTGGATGATAAATTCGTCAAGATCCTCATAGATTTGCATGGGATCAAGTGTTGTTCCATCCAGGACAATCAAACTGCCCTCTTCCATGAACTCTTCATATTTCTGCCGCATCGCAGGATTTAGCTTTAAGACGGTCCTGGACGAAATATAATTTCGTGTCTTCACGCCGAATTGCATACCTTTAAGCGGAAACAGAAATGTAAATGCAAAGAAGTCATCGCCTTGAGATGCATCGATGCCCATTGCACAAGGCATTCCATAATACAACCGTTTCGGATGGCAAATTGTCTCCTCATATGGGAAGTAGTATGTGTAGCCCTCCATAGGAAGGCCAAATCTCTTTGCCAGGATATCATTCCGGGCAGATGGGACTTTTTCGGCTCTCTCAACATCCTGCTGATAAGCATCGTAACTGACAGAAATGCCGATGTTTGGGTTTGCCTTAATCCACATAGCGGGGTCAGCAACCTCATCGATGTTGTCCAGTTTATACCACCAGATAGAGACATGCGGATTCTGGTATTCACCCTTCAGGATTGACTGAAGTTCCATCTTAATCGAGTCTCCGACACCATTCCGAACAGTACCTTCTGAAGAAGTTGCCACGATCTGGTAGTCTTTCACTTTGGAAGCACCCTGCTCAATAGCGCCAACCGGATCTTCCCGAATATCACCAGAAAGCCACTCATCAATGGTTGCATATTTACAACGCAAACCCTGAAGCTTGTCGATTCGCATCGGGCGGATCTCAATCAGGGAATTCGTCATGAAATTCATGATACCCTTCTTGGTAGATGCCAACTGAACTCGATTTGCTTTGGAACCAGTTGTGTTCTGAAGAGACCCTGCCGTCAGCATTTTGAAAACTGGGCCTCTCGCGCGAGCAATCGCCGTTGCCAAAGGAGTCGTCGTCTCCTCAGCGAGTCGCATCGTCGGCGCGACCACGATCTGCTGAGTCGTTGATGTATCGCAAATCTGGCCATAAGATTGGACACAGGAATCATAAAGAGATTTCGCTGCGCCACGCCCCACAATCAGATATTGCTTATGGATGAGTCTTCGCTTGTACTTTCGAGTTACATAGCGACCACCTTTTCCTTGAGGATCAGGGACATAGACACTGCGCGTCTCGAAATAGAACCAGCCATAGAGTTGCTCACCCCATAGCTTGAACGAAAACATCATCTCGAGATCAGAGCCGTCAGTCAAGGTTAACTCACTTTCGCAGTATGCAATCCAACCCTCTACAGGTGCAGGATCGTAATACACGCCTGGATTCCGAATCAGCTCGTCAATACGATTCATTTCCATAGAGATTTCCCGATTAACAGGAATTTCTCCAGCGAGCACCTTCTCCCGGAACTCGCCATAATAGCGAGGCACCGCGGTATTGGATAGATACTTAGACATAGTTAACCTTTCTTCTTCTTGAGTTCTTCAGCAGCATCTATCATCTTCTTAATAGACATGACATTGGCATAAGTAGTCTGAGCACCCTTGGCAATATTACCAATATTGGTCGCAAGATCTGCGGCGTCTTTCGTACCAGACTTCATCTTATCGATCCAACGTTTGCCGTTATCAACAGCATTTCGGATTTGCTGGGCCTGTTGCTTTGCTTGCTGCTGGTTGTTTTGCTGCTGAGGCTGGCTCTGCAGATTCTGCTTCGGAGGCTCAAGCATGCTCAAATATGTCTGTTCGAGACGAAGACGATTGATAGCTCTCGTAAGCTCTTCATCGGACATTTCTTTGGCTTTCTGAGTAGCCGGTTTTGCAGCTTCTTTAGCTTTAGCCTCTTCTTCGGCCTTGGCTTTTGCAACTTTAGCCTTTTCACGCTGTTTTTCCGCTTGAGCTTTTCGACGTTTTTCCCAAAAAGTTTGCGGCTTCTTCTTAGCAGCCGCTTTCTTCGCCATAGCAGGATTACTCTGATAAGGTTCTTTGCCAGAGCCCCAAGGATAACGTCCAGAACGGTGCTTTACGCCAATATGATAAAGCTCTTCATTGTTTTCAGGTCCATATACGGCCATATAAGTCCTCCTTTCTTAGGAGAATTGGGACAAAAATATAAGCATCATGTTGCCATTACCGAATTGAAGAACTTAAACAGCCCAATTCGATATCGAGTATTTTGATCGCGTAGCATTGCTTTAGTATAGTCTGGAGCAAGTGCTGTAAATGCAGGATCATATGGCGTAAAACCAGCAGGCAAACTCCCATATTTCATATGTAAGGATGGCTGGTTAGTTGCATCAAGAAAACCCTGCAAATATACATTTCGTAGCATGGAGATGGTCACTATGTCAGCAGTAGGATCTCTGTAAATACTGAGTCCTGTGCCAGCATTGCCAACAACCGTGTTTGCCCAAATAAGGCCAAGAGAACTTACTCCATTTGAGTTAATTGGATCGCCGGTGATGAGAGCCAAATCATAGTAATGGCTCGAGTCAGTAATAATCCCAGAAGGAATCGTGAGATTACTAATTGCGAGGTCATTTGAAATCTCGGTTGCGCCATCGCCAGTATAGACAGCGGATGCAAACTCCATGCTGCCATTCGGGGATCCACTACCAAATTTTGCTGCAATTAATCCATAGAAGAGATTCAGTCCATCAGCATCAAGGAAGGCGGCCATAGAAAGTCACCTCCATCATGCACTTGTTCCAGCAACAATCTGGTCAATCGTATCATTGCTAATCGAACCAACCTCAATCTTGGAGCCGAGCGGATCCCAAGTACCATCGACGGTCCATGCATAGTTCATATCGTCTGCTTCAACATTCCATACATCGCCGACAACGTTTCCTGTTGTAGGAAGATCTTCATATGTGGGTTTAGAACCTTTCGGACGATAGATACTCGTAACATCAGACTTCTTAGCAAAATTCTCATTTGCATAGTCGAGACTCACTGCTCCAATCTCGGAAGCAGTGTAAGATGGCTTAGTTGGAGATTTCGCCCATTCAGGAACAGTCGGATCTGTTTCAGTATAAGACTGTAGTGCAGAATCCGCTTTCTCAAGGGAAGATTTCACAGATGGTGCGAGATCATCTTTCAGGATCATGCTCTTAAATGCGCAGGTTCCAAAGTCATTCATATACCTCAGGATTTTACCAGCGATCGTATCGAAAGCTTCTCCTGTGACAATCGGCTTACGTTGATTCGGAAGCGTGAAGTTTACGATGACTTTAGACGCATTACCGCCATTTGCCGCCAGGCGAGTTGTATCCGTGGGATGAACATGGTCGCCTCTTGCAAAGGCTGTCTCGGAACCAACATCGCCAGAGCCTTCATCAACTTTAGGAACGGTCGTCGATGCGGCGGCGCCTTCTGGCACTTGATCGATTGTGATGTATTTTAAATCATTCTCGAATGCAGAAACCTTTGTCGGGATCTTTGCTTCGGTGGCCTTGGCAGAAGTTGCGATCGCATCAGCAATCTTTGTCCAGAGATAGCTTAAGCCAGCTTGGTCAAGAAAATTAGGGGTAGCCATACTCTACCTCCTTTCTATTCAGTTGTAGAATATGTTCCATTCACAATGGATTGGATGACAGCATCCGGAATTCTAGACTCGAGTTTCTCACGGAGGCCGGTTCCATCGGTGTCAAATACCGCATCAATGATTGTCTGAGGATAGAGAATATCATCAGTATCATTGTCTTTTAGCGTACTAACAGTTGCCATTGATTATTGAGCCTCCTTTATGAGTTCTGCTTCCAAACACCATTAATTTTTGTATAAACAGAATCGATGTTTTTCCAAACACCATTAATTTTAGCATATACACCAGCACTATTTTTCCAAGTATTAGAGATCTTCGAAGAAATGTTTAGTGACTGCACTTCATTCACGGTAATACGAACATGTCCATTACCACTATGGCCGGTTTCATTTCCGCTGGAGACCGCGCCAAAAGAAACATTGCCTGCTTTAGTAACGGCATCCACCAAATGATACTCAGCTCCTAATAAATATCCAGAAGGAGCATTACTACCAGTCCAAACAAATCCAGAACCGCCGCCTCCGCCTCGATCATCATCGCCGGAGCTGTCAGGATAAGCACCGCCGCCGCCATACCAGCCCCCACCGCCAGCTCCGCCATATCCGGAAGATCGATTTAGACCTGCGCCACCTTTACCAAAAGTTCCGCCATTTCCATTACCGCCAGCTCCGCCGGCAGTTTGTGCACCACCGCCACCGCCGGTACCATAGCCGCTAGTGGATGCTCCGCCTGTTTTGCCACCGCCATAGCCACCAATTTCAGATGAAGCACCATCAGATCCTCCACCGCCAGCGACAATAACTCGAGCATACAGGCTATCAATTCCAATACGAATATCGGACGCACCGCCGCCACCGTAGTATGATGGTCGAGAACCTCCGCCATTAAAGCCACCAGAAGTACCACCAGTTCGGCCAGAACCACCAACATAAATATACAATATAGTTGGTTTAGCTAATGTAAGGATGCCATAAGATTTGCCACCCTTACCGCCATAACTACTGGAACTACGATATCCGCCTTGCGCGCCCCAGCATTCAAGCTGGAATTTTCCTTTTGGAAGTGTAATCGATTGAACAGCACCGGTATAAGCAAAGTTTAGGATATCACCGACTTTTATGCTCATATAATCACCTATGCTTCATACTTAATCCAGATATCACCATTGGAGCCATCAGACGTAGTTGGATCACTGGCAGAAAGTATAATATTTCTAATCTGTGCAACAGGTTCTGCAGAATCAGCCTTAGCGACTAATGGCCCAGCCATAGTCCCTCCAGATTTGTCGAGCTTATTTTGTAGATTTTGGTTAATCTCATTAACCGAGGTACCAAGTTCTGAGATGCTACTAGAATAACCACCAACTGTATCGCCAAGGGTTTTAATACTCAAAGTATGATCATCGACTTTGGTGCCCAACTGTGTAATAGCGGTGCCATGCTGAGCAATAGTCGTATCCTGAAGTTCATTATTGGACTCAAGGTCACCAACTCTTGTCTCATAGCCATTCACAGTGGTTTCAAGGGTGGTTACTTTTGGTCCGAGTGTAGCAAGCGTCTGTCCCTGTTTAATTACAGAACCGCTCAAATCACTCACATCGGAAGCCTTTGCAAAGTGACTTGCAGAGTATCCGCCAAGAGTAGTTGCATTGAGAATCTCAGTTGCACTGATGGACTGTACCGCAGAATACTTCACAAGTTTCTTTGGGAGTGTCACAGAAGCGCCTTCGATCTTCGCTACAATCTTCGCCCAAAAATATTCAAGGCCGGCTTGATCGAGGAAGTTACTCATAAGATCACTTCACTTTCTTCCAGCGTGCCTTGTTAATGATGTCATCGATCTGAGCCTGAGACATAGCACTCGACTTATTCAGCTTCTCGTTCAGACTGGTGTTTGTCTTCTGGATCGTCTCATCCAAATTCGTAATAGCCTTGATAGGATGCTGATTGGGGAGGTCACGATTCTTGAGCATGGAGTGGTCACCGGTAGCAACAGGGCTTGCAGGATCAAGATCATCATAGGGTTTATCAACAGCCGTACTGATACGAAACTCTGCTTCAGCAGCAGCATCTTTTAATGCTTGCATTTGAGCGGTCGAAGTTGGCGGATCAAAAATCATCTTCACTCTGGCATAAACATATGTCCTAACAAACTGGAGACGAGAATCGCCAGCGGGGATAAGATCCGTCCAGAGTTGATCGGCGCCATCCACGACAACACTCTTTGCAGAGTCTAGACCGAGTTGATAGAGATTCGCAATCTGGCTGTTGATATGCATAATTAAATCAGCGTCAAAAGGAGTATACTCGGGGGGTCCAACAATTGCTTTCTTGATGGAAAGAAGTATACTCGAGTTGATTTCGGCCTGAGTAAATGTGCTCATCAGCGAACCCCTCCTTTACAATTTCTTCCAAGGGCAAGTGTCATAAGGCTTTCGTTGAAGAGTGGAAAATATAGCAGTTCGAATACCGCCATAGTGAATGCAACGATGAGTACGACCTGAAACACAGACAACATTATTCTTCGAAAATATGATTGGGTCTCGAGTCTCAACTTGCTCTGGTGTGATTGGATTTAAATGATGGATGATAATATCCTCTGCATCCAAGTCATAGCCAGGAAGAGCCAGATCGCAACCCTCATCTCGAATAATAATGTCTCGTCTAAATTTCCGCCACTCATCAGAAGTATATAGAGCCTGATTCAAATATCGAGACCAGCCAAAAGTAGTCTCGCCAATGTTCGAATGCGTTTCAAGATATTCAACCCGACCAATATAGTCAGGAATCTCCAACAGCTCAGTATATGTCTTCATCTTCGTATTCCTCTTCTTCGAGATCGCCATTATAGCGTTTCATAGCCTTGAGTGCGGCCTCATACATCTCATCCTGCCGAGCTTGAGAGCGAATGTTCTCTTTCTTGGCAGAGGCGAGCTCGACCTGTTCGGCCAGAAGCTTCTTCTCAAGGCGTTCACGAGTAGATCCGAGCTTTAAATAGTGTGTAATCAACTGGGAGGAGGCTGTGCCATCTCTCAATTGCTGCTCAGCCAGATCTTCGGCCAACGCGATGAGCTGACTTTCACGTGCTTCTGTCGAAAGCGCAGGTCTGCTCTTAGACTTTGGCTTACTATTAGCAGCTTTTGCCAATGGTTTAGCCTCCTCTCAGATAGATTTGTAGAAATATGGAACACTTCTGCCCAGATTAATGCCGCTGGTTTTAGACAGGAAAGAATGGAACGGGAGGCAACCAGCAGGAGAAAGATCATGGCAGAAAGAACCGCTGCAGGAAAATAGCACAGGAGGTGAAACTGTGCAACCAGCGGCATTAGCCCGAGCAGAAATGTTTTGCCATTTTAACCCCCGGAGAAATT
>ERZ1034928.65-NODE-65-length-62248-cov-8.220684_pt1 | contig 62248 bp, 92 predicted proteins | sample MGYA00520627_ERZ1034928 | MGnify/ENA primary metagenome ERZ1034928 (study PRJEB33766, sample SAMN09781755) | gut metagenome | biome: gut microbiome | host: Homo sapiens | place: Madagascar | study: EMG produced TPA metagenomics assembly of the PRJNA485056 data set...
GTGTTATCCTGGGGCAGGGGCTTTTCCTCCTCCGGGGTCGCGGTGACCATTTCGTCCACCGCTGCGGCGACTTCCTCGGGATCGCGGTCCTTCGCCCATCCCGAGAAGAACCGTGCCAGCATAGAGGGCTGCTGATTCTTGTGAGACATTTTGTTTCCTCCTTTTTCTTTCCGGATGGGTTCCGTGTTCGCGGAATCCTTTATAGATACGCGGCTCCCGGCGCGACCGGCCTCTACGATCGCAACGTGGTTTCCGCGAATCCGGCGTTGAATAAGACGACCTTGCTCGTCCGGGACGTAATCGCACTCATAGCCGCAGGATACCTCCCGCAAGCCATCGTCGATTTGCCGGATCAAGTCGCGGTCGTCGATAAACAGGTCGGCCATCAGCAGATCAGCGTCCGCATCTTTTCCTCGGCGGACGTTCTGCGCGTGGCCCTTGAGATACATTCCGAAATTATCCGGCACTACTGCCGTAGGGGGATGGTCTGCCGTGACGGGCTTGCCCTCAAAGGAGGCCATCGCGCCGGGGGAAAAGACTTCTTCCTCGGTGCGGTAGACCGGGACAAGCTCCGTTCCCTCCTGCCCGATCTCCGCGGGCAGGTAATCCTGCCGTCCGGTGCGTGCAATGGGAACGTCGTGGCAGATAAGAAACCCCTCTGGGGTTTTCGTCATGTGCTCCGAGATGCGTGAGCCATAATAGGCGAGCATGGATACACCAGCTCCTTTCCAAAAATCATCAAAAAGCCCGGTTGCCTGTCCGGCAATCGAGAAGCACAGATAGCAGTATGCCGTTATTAAGCCGGAATGGCCTCATGCAGCGCCTTTAGACTGCTGACCCTTATAATCCTGCCCCCCACATGCACACGCGCAGGGAAGGCTATATCTGCCTCAAAAATTACGGGGAGTGCGATACAGCGGCAATTATAGATGCCGCCGGGGTGGTAGGGATGCCCGCTGCTCTTTTCTCCGGCGAGCGCTTCCGGGTCTGGCGGATCAGCCCAGAGGCAATATACGCCGTGCATCAGGCGGTGAGAATCGCGGACGCGCTCGTCTTTGCATGTATACCATTGGTACATGCGAACGTCCAGCGCTTGGCATCGCGCCTCCATCAAGGCGCTTTGTGCCTTGGCGCTTTCCGTGCGGGCGATGCGCGTCACCTGCGTGTTCGTCAGGTATGGGGCTTGCTTCTGCATCTTCCGGGCAATGTCGGCAGGGCGCACGCCCTTTACTGCCTGTTGGGCGGCATAGGCGGAAAACCGCGCCGCGAGCTGCTGCGGAACGGTTTGAATGAGAGTGGCGTTCTGGGTGATGATGCTCGCCATTGCACCGCCTACGGGCGTTCCTGCGAGCTCCTGCGCGAGGGCGTGATAGATTTCACGCCCTCGCGTAGATGCTGCGGCAGCGGCCCGCCAAGTGGCTTTTTGCCCTACTTGCGTAGCCGTCACCATGCGTCCTACGGCAAGATCAATCAAGTCGGAAAAAGCCTTTGACGCGGCATAAGCCTGTATGGCGCGGATAACGGCCTCCGGTGTCGTCAGTCCCGTAATCGCAAGGCGTATATCCCGTGCCATACGAGATAAGGCGCGGCGGTACTTGTTTTCCGCAATACGCCGGTTGGCTTCGGCAAGTTGTCCGGGGGTCATGCACGGTCACCTGCCTTTACTGTGCGGGCGGCGCTGGCTGTTCCGGCGTTTCCTCGGCCTGTCCTGGGAGCATGCTGGGCATACCCGGCATTTCTCCGCCCGGTGGGCCTTCTTCGCCGCCATGCGGCATATCGGATGCCGCAGCTACTTCTTCGTCCGTGATCTGGCCCCACATGCCGTAGGTGCTGCCGGACTGCCTCAGCTCCTTTAAGGCCGTCTGCTGGGAGATAATGCCAGCTTGGTACACGCTGACAATGGCGCTGGCGGTCTGCTGAATCAGCCCCGCGCGTTCCTCGTCGCTGGTGTCGCGGATGGGGTTGAACTCAAAGTCGAGGTCGTCCGGCACCGCGCCCCATGCGCTCATGCACATCACAGGCAGCAGCTTTTCCAGCACCGGGCGAAGCACGGCCTCCTGCCATTGCTTGACGGTATCGTAGTAATTTCGCAGGTCGCCCTCGCCCGTGGCGTTCAGCCCTGCAGGGGAGCGGCCAAACAGCTTTGTTACGGGGATTTCTGCCGCGCCCGCAATGTCCATCATAAACTGCTCGTAGATGTCGGATAGGCCGCTGAAAGTATAATCAAAAGTCTGGAAATCGTCGTCCTTGGACAGCACTTGCAGCGACATGGTATTCATCAGCATGTTTTGAGCACGGAGGGTGTTATAGAGATCGCGCTGGCTTGCTTCGTCCGCCATGGCGAGCATCTGGCCTAAGTCCTCCATTTTGAGGATACGCAGATGTGCGGCAAAGACAAGCTGTGCGATGTTGGCGCTGACCGTATTGCGCTTGTTAAGCTCCTCGTAGATATGTTCCAGCTCGCTCATGCCCCAGTAGCTTTCCGCAAGCCGCTCGTTATACGGCAGGTCGCGGCCTGTGAAGCGCAGGACGCGGCTGTGATGCACGCGCACGCCTTGTGCGATTCCCATGTTCTCAAGCCCAAAGGTGTAGTACATGGGGAGGCCGTAGTCCGGGTCATCCATCTCCGTCACGATCTCGGTGGAGGGGTACACGCCGTTCCAGCGGTCGGCGATGATAAGCCCGCGAAATGCCCCTGGCATCACCATATCCAGATCAAGCGGCTCCCCCAGCATGTCCTCCTGCCCCGCAACAACCATCACGCCCGCCGCGCCGCCGTATAAGCGGCCCCAGCGCAGACCTTCCAGCACACGCGCCTTAACGTGCGTCTTGCGCTGCTGCCGGTTGAACTCGTCCTCTTGGTCTGGGTTTACTTGGCAGGTAAGCTTGATCCAGTTTTTTGTCATATCCTCCGGGATAGTGTTGACGACTTTCCCGGCGATCCAGTCAGAGCGGTACAGGCTGTCCATGAGGCCGAAGTTCTGCGTCAGCCGCTCGGACATATAGGCGTTCTGGCTGAGCAGGTTATCCGCTGGCCCCAGCCTTGCAGCGGGGTTGACCAGCGAGTCCACAATCAGCCGGGACATGATCTGCGTCTCCGAGGGACGCTGCGGAACCGGGCGGGGCGCTGGCTTTCTGTCGGCTGCATACTGCCGCCGCCGCGCCGCCCTTGACTGCTTTTTCATTGCGCAAGCCTCCTTCGGTTGACAGTCGTCTTGATGATGTACCTTAACGCGTCCATGGCATGGTCATTTTCTTTCACCGGGCGCTCCTCGCCGCGTTGCGCGGCTTTCTCGTCCCAGACGTAGCTATCAATTTCTCGGCGGATATTGACACAACGCTTTTCCACCTTGATGCGGCGCGTGTGCATCATGGTGGACACAAAGCGTATGCCCTCCAGAACCTCGTTATCCGCGTCCATCAGCCGAAAGCCGCGGTTGCGAAGCTCTAGCTTGAACGCCTCGGCGGACGGGTCGACGATCACGCGCATGGAGTGATCGCCATGCACAAACTTTTCCAAGTCGTCTGCATACTCGCCAGCCGTCTTCTGCTGCTGCCGCGCTCGGCTGTCGTGGTAGTACTCCTGCGTAATCCAAAACGTATGTCCGTCGTCATAAGCATCGAGAAACACGGTGGGGTTGGTTGTGCCGTAGTCAATGCCGATATAATGTCTGCACCGCCGCGCAGAAAAAGGAACAGCTTCTCCGTCCTGTACGGAGAAGCTGTTCTCATCCTCGTCCCAACTGTCGTAGATTACGCCCTCGGCGGCACACCATAGGCCCTCAATGTATCGCTTGTAAAAAACGCCCGTGTACATGCTCCGATAGCGTTCTTTTACGTCCTCGGTGAGGGAAAGATTATCCTCCATGGTAAAATGGATATACAGGCATTTTTTCGCAAGATATTGGTTGATCCACTTTGTTTTGAACCAATGCAGCCGCCCCGCTGGATTGCAGTTGAACCAGAATTTTGAGCCGGGGACAGAGCATCGGCCTGTTGCCTGATTGACAAAACTCTCCGGCATCAGCGCCACCTCGTCCAGCAGCGTACCAGCAAGCGTAATGCCTTGGATCAGGTCTTGGCTTGCCTCATCCTTGCCGCCGAATAGGTAAAAGAAGTTCTCCCGCCCTGCCACGGCGACTGTCATCATGTTTTCGTTCCGGCGCTCATGCACCGTATAGCCCAGCGCACCCAGCAAGGGAATAAGGCCTTTGATGGCGTTGCGCCGCAGGGAGTTGATGGTTTTTCCACAAATAGCAAAGTTTTGCTCGTCAAAGCACTCCATCGCCCACATGCAGAAGGAAAGCGACATAGTAAGCGTTTTACCGCTGCGGATGCTGCCGTCCGCAATGATGCCGTTGCAGTCTCGATAGGGACTGTCTTGCGTCCACCACGTCAGCACCTTGAGCTGACGCTTGGAGAAAGGCTTAAACTCAAAGCTCGTCGTCCTCCGCCTTAGGCGTGTCGTCGATCCCGGCGGGGACATCCTCCAGAACTTCCGTGCCAAACGTGTCACCCGCCTTTTCGTTCAGGGCCTGCATAAAGGAGTTGTAGGCCGGTGATTCCTCCACGGGAGCGGGCTGCATCTGCATTTCCACCAGCCGCTCCTCATGCTCCATCTGTTCGTGCAGCAGGGTACTTCGGGCATCTTGCCCAAGTATCTCCGTCATCAGCCGTATGGCCTGTACATCGCCCTTGCTGCACTTGTTCGCCAGCGCCGCCATGGAGATGGTCATCAGGTCAAACACATCCTTGCCGCGGCCTTTGCCTTTCACGCCCATCTTCTGCATTACGGCAATGGCCTTAGGGGTCATTTCCGGGCAGGCCTTCATCACCTGTTCAAGTGCTTTCCGTGCGTCCCGCTGGCGGCGGCGTGTCTCCCCGGACTTCTTGCCGCCTTTGGTTCCCATCGCTTTGGCTTCGTCTTTGCTTCGTCTATCCATGGGGATAAGGTTTTTTGTCCCGTCTCTCGGCATGTCCACCACCTCACTGCTTCAGGCCATGAGGGGCGATTGTGCGGCAGGTCATCGGCCCCGGGAAGCGCGTTGTTTGAGCCTTAGCTTGGTATGTAATAATAAGCCGTATTACACCATATATATTATATATAATATACTGAATAATACAGCTTATAGGGGACTGTAGTTTGTCATTAATGCTTTACACTATTGTAACATATGCAAAAGGGAGCGGTTTATTTTCCGCTCCCTTTCATTGGAGTTACTCTTCTTTCGCTGCGTTCTCCGCATCCCAATCCACGGAGAACGTCAGCGTGCCCTTTTCGGGGTCTACTTCTTTTTTGAGAATGCGGCTTTTGCCATCCTCGCGGATGAAGCCAGCTTCTCGCGCCTCTCGACTTCCAACTGTCGCCAAATACGATGTGGTATAGTTTCCGTTTCTTCTCCGTGCAGTTAGGATCATCTTTACTTCCGCCCCTTATTCATACGGTAAATCATGACGACTAATGCCGCAGAGAGTACCACTTGGACAATATCGAGTGCCAATTCAAAATCCATACCCCTTGCGCCTATGAAACGGATGTGATACAATACTTCCAACAGGGAGGGGGGCTTCCGCCCCCGTCCCCTGCGGCTGATTACCTGTCGATGAGCTTTAGTACAAGCTCGGTCAACGCGGAAATCAGTTTGACCAGCGCCGTGATGAGAGCGATTTTTGCGAGGTTCTCATCACGGCGTTTTTGCATCCGCTTCACAAGCTTTCCTCCTTCCCTCCTTGATGATATTATTATACCATGGAGTTACTCCAAAGTCAAGGGGTTGGGTAGGAAAAAGTTGTTTTCTAATCCATTTTCTTTATCTTTCGCCCTGTCCTTTGCATTCACTCCCCGCATATTGTAGCATTTTGTTCTTTATGGCCGCATATATCCGGTCTACCTTTTTTTGATCACAAGACGGTTTTCCGACGATTGCGGCGATATCCGACGGAACGCTAACGATTTTAGGGCACTTCCGCAGCTTTTCAAATTGTTCTGGCGTTGGAACTGCGCACTGTCCGTCTTTTTTTGTGCATAGGTAATGGCTTGACATCTGCGTCCCCGTATACTTGTTCACTTCTGCCGCCGTTATTCCGGTGCTTTTAAGCCAGCGGGTAAAAGTGAGCGTTTCGTCTATCGTGTGTGCTGGACCTTCGCCGATTCCGAGGATTACGCCTTTATACGCGTCGAATAGTGTTTTTGACTGCATGACCTGCGCGAACGAGTTCGAGTTACACATGCGGGTACCGACCGTCGATTGGAACGCCGCTTTAAAGCATTCTGTGTTCCCTGTTTTGAGCATTGCCGGTGTTGGTGCTGACATGTCGCCATTGTAGAGGTGCGCAAGGTTGTAACGCGTCCCAATAAAGTCCTTAAGCCCGGCAATACCGCAGCAGCACATATCGTCCCCCATTGTTCGCAGCCGGTTTTCGCCGCAGAAAAACGCCAGCCCCAGCGCGTGCGCCTTTTCTCGGATTTCTTCTACGCGCGGCTTGAGTTGATCGAGCGGATAGCAATAATCGCCGCCAACGCGCACAAATCCGGGGTGTCCTTTGGCGAGCTTGATACCCTCGACTATTACGCCGTATGCGCCCGATTGCTTCATGGCCTCGAGGCTTTTGACAATCTCTGTATGCGCCTCGATCATATACGGCTGTATGCGGATGATGACGCGCCGGACGTGTGGAGCGACGGACTGAACCATGCGCATGCGCTCCAGAAATGGGGGTGCGCCGCGCTCGATGCGATCATAGCGCGGGCATGCGGCAGAAACCTGAACAACGGCGTTGCACCGCCGTAGCACGTCCACGTACGGATCAGCGGCGACAAGCCGCCCCTTTGTGCTGACGACAAAAGGATAGCCGCTATCGGCAAAGACTTTTAGTGCTTGCATTGACGCGCCGTGCGTCTTTTCCGCGGGCTGGAAAGGATCGGACATGCCGCCCCAGTGTAAAGGGATATCCCAATCGCACCAGGACGTTTCTCGCGTGCGGCTACCGGAAATAAAGGCTTTTAACGCTTTTATGCTGCTGTCCGCGCGGATTTCGCCTAATTCCGTTTTTTTGCGGGCGAAGCAGTATTTGCAATCGTGCGAACAGCCGGAATAGGTGTCAAATCGTATTGGAAGGTCGCACAAAACGATTTGCGATCCGCAGGAAATTCCGGTTTCACTCATTTCGAGCAGCCTCCCGTTTCTCGCAGAATCGCTTCAATCAATGGGGTTTTCCCGTTTTCCTTGATGTAGTCCTTTATTTGGGATTCGTACATTTTGTTAAACACAAAGGTTACGTCAAAGTAGTCCGCAACTAAGTCGTCGTTTCCCGCGCTCATGACGTCGCCGTTTTTGTCGTTTTCGAGCAAGTCGAAAACGCTTTCGTCCTGCGAAAAACCAAATTGCTCCATGCCGATTTTTGTAAACTCTGAAAGCTCCTCTTCAAGCGCGGAGAAATCCCACCCCGAAAGTTCTCCGGTTTTGTTATCCGCCAGCCGGTATGCCTTAACCTGCTCTTCCGTCAGGTCGTCGGCCACCACAACGGGAACATCCTTCATCCCCAGCTTTTTTGCGGCCTTGTAGCGCGTATGCCCGGCAATAATAATGCCGTCCTTGTCCACCACGATAGGCTGCTTCCAGCCGAACTCCTGAATAGAGGCGGCAACGGCATCAACCGCGCTGTCGTTCCTTCGCGGGTTCTTTTCATACGGCTTTACGTCTCTGATCTTCCACAGTTTTACTTCCATTGTCTGCCTCCCTTGTTGATTTTTGCGTAAAACAAAAAGGGCGATCATTACAATCGTCCTTTTTACGCAGTCCTTATAAGGCGCTATAAACCGCACCTCCAGCGGGAATATGGTACGCTGCTTACCGTCTGCGTTGGATGCGCCTAACACCACACAAGCAGATTCCCTACTCCGCGCACGATAATGGTAACACAGGTCTTTCCCCTTGTCAAGCGGCAAAAATGATGCAAAACCGGGGCATTTTTGATGCATTTCCGGGCGGTTGGCTATTCCGCCATGCGGTAAATCTTGTCCAGCGCCTTATCCCTGATTCTTTTCAGACGATCCTTGCTGCACGCTACGCCGAAGTCAGCGGAATACTTCCGCATGGTCTCCTGCCAAGGCAACCCGCCGATCACCTGATTTTTGACAACCCACGACTCAAGATCGTTCAAGCCGCCCATCCACGCATCTACATAGTGGACGCGGTTTTCTGCCGCGTCCTTCTGCACAAGCGCCCGATCCAGCTCCGCCTTATAGGGCTTTACGTAATCCGGATAATCGCCGTCGGCAAACCTGCACGCCACACGGGCCACGGGATTACCAACGCCGGAAGCGTGCGGCATTCCGTCCAGCCGCTGTCCGCCGGGTCCAGCCTCGTTCGCAAGCGCGGCGTTCCGTATCGCGTTAAATCGCTTTTCAAGCCCTTTGACGGCTTGCTCTAAATGCTGGTATCTACCAAGATTTTCAAGATATCCGGACAGCATAGCGTCTACTTCTTCCGGCTGCATAACAAGGCACCTCCTATGCTTTATCGTTCCCTGTGCGCTATGTCGCTAATCGCGGTGTAGCAGCTAGGGGATAGCTGTCCGCGTTCCAGCTCCCGCGCCGTAATCTCCACGATTGTATCGAGCTTCTTTTGATATTCACGTTCCACCGCCATGCAGCGGACGCCCCGATCATAAGCGCGATTTTCAAAAGCCGTTTCGCGCTCGGCTGCCGCATCACAAAAAGCGCCTTTCTCCAATCGGGATTTCGTGCGGGTGCGATGCTTTTCCAGCCAGCGGAGGAAGGAAAAATCGTCAAGGCTTACATTTTTCATCGACTTTCGCCTCCTGTTTATGCCATTGCAAGCGCTTTGCCACGTCCAGCGCCTCCTCCGGTGTATCCCGCAGTGGGAACCACAGCCCGCACTTACAGTAATAATGCCACTTCTGACTATGCCCCTCCACCTCGTCCGACGTAAAGGCATAGCTGAGGCGCAGTTCCTCGCCGCACAAGGGACAACGAGTTTTACCTTCTGCCATGATCTCACACCTCCATCTCGGTTTTTCCTGATTGCCTTTTCGTTCATCGGCGCGATGGCGACAGTGCGATTTTAAGATCCTCAATTCTCTTCTCGTTTTGTTTGAGCCGATTTTCTACGTCAAGTTTTTCCGTGCATTTTTGGCAAATATCTACATGTACGTTAAATCCCCTTGTCCAGCCAACAGGTCTTGTGCCGTAAGCGTCAGTTTGGTCATACCCCCTATAAACGATCTGTTCCGGCGCCTCCGCTCCGCAGATGTCGCAGACGTAGTATTCGCGTGCCTTTTTCACGGTTCACACCTCCATCCTAATTTGCCCCGGAAGCTGCTCATCCCCGGGCTTGTCCTTGCTGCCCTTTGACATCCACAGCACCGTCCGCTCTCCCGGCTCTAGAGGCTTCCCGAACCGCCCGCAGGCCGTCCATTTGCCCGCCCAATCGGTGGATTCTGCGCTACTCTCGCCGTATACGCTGCACTTGTAGTAGGCCCTGCTGGTAGGCGTTACACGCACCAGGCAGGAGCAATCCTTGCAGCGGCGACATTTCGTATCAATCCCAAAGGTGGCGTACATCAGGTCAATCTTTTTCATGCTGCCCTCCTCCCCACGGCGTTCTCTCCCTTTCCTCCTGCGTTGGCTTGCGGAGCCAGCAGCGCCAATCTACGCCGTAGTCCTCATCGTCGTACCACACATTGCTGTCAACGTCATCAGAATCACCAAATCCCCCCATGAAAACGCTGTGATGTAGGTACCCATTCGCATAAAAGATGGTAGGCCTGGGTGCGCCAATGTTTTCTTCCAGCCATACTGCCCGCTGCTCTTTAACTTCTTCCAGCGTCAGCATTCTGTTCGGCTCCTGCCAGCGTTGCATGGCAGCCTCATAGGCTTTGGCCTCGGTATCCTTGTCCGGAGCTACTGCTCGGCACTTAGGACAGCGGAAGAAGTGATCTCCGTACACATACTGATGCACCATTTTGTGTCCGCAGTACGGGCAGCGGGGAGTAGGCTTGTCCTGCCCCCGCTTGTCCTCTCCGCACACCCGCTGCGCTTCCAGCAGATAGTCATCTCCACGATGGGAGTATGTCCTATCCTTTTCCTCTGTCAATTTTTCCCTCTCCCTTCTTTTTGTTTTCCTTACCGGTCCATTCTGCCATGGCTTTTGCGATTCCGGGGAAAGTCTTTGCGCGGTTTCACGCCCTGCACGTTACCACATCCAAATGATGCCCTTGTCCCTCAATGTATCGAGCGATTTCAACGAGCTCCTCATCCCACTCGCCGGGAAATGGCTTTGCGCCCGCCTTGCTCTTTGTATACATGATCTCTCCCGTGCTTTTGCGCCCCATGACCCAGCCCAGATTGTTTGCGTACAGCTTAATCATCGTCTGACTTCACCTTTCTTTGATACGTCCTCAGCCTCTTCCACCTCCCGCATTGCCGCCAGCGCGTCAGAAAGCCGAATCAACCGATCTCCATAGGCTGCCATTGCTTATGCCTCCCTCTCTTTGCTCATATACGGGCACATCCCCATCGCGTCCGCGCTGCCCTCCATGCCGGGAATCACGCCGTATACGTCCCGCAGCGGGCACCTCCGCGCCTCCTGCTCGGTGTTGAGGCACTCATGGTTGCAGTAGTGCAGCGCGTAGTTTACCAGCGTGTCCACATCCGAGGCCAGCAGATTCAGCCGCAGGGGCATCGGACGCACGCTGACGGCGACCTTGGCATTTTGGCAGTTGGCAAGCACCGTGTCGCTCTGCCGGATGCTCAGGCGGCTGAAAAACTGACTCAGCGCCTTTCCGAGCATCCCCTCCGCGCTCCGCAGCGCGTTCCAGCAGCCGAACTTCCGCGCCGTAGGCTCGATCAGGCGGTTATCATCCTCCAGCAGCCGCAGGGCCGCCATCAGGCCAATGGCGCTGTCCAGCACGGCGGCGGGAACGCGCTCACGCCCCTCCCGCTCATCGATCTCCGCTATCTGCTGCCTGCTCATTCGTGCGTCCCGCAAGGTTGCGGGGTAGTTGATCTTCATGCTACGCTTCCCTCGTTTCACGTTTTTGTAATCAAGTATGTAATGCGCCGCATATCGATGTAATTTTTGTGCGCCATTGCTTCCCGCAAGCGTTCTGCGTCTTTTGCAGCATGAGGATCGCTGCTGTTTTCTGCCGCCTTCAACGCGTCCATGGCTCTGCTTTTGATGCCAGCAACATCCGCCATATAGTCATTAGATACTTCCGGCGGGACGGTTATAAGCAGATTATCAAGCATCGGGACGCTTTCGCCGAACATCCCTAATTGCTGCGGTACATTCGCAAGCTCTGCAATCTTTCTATTCGCATAGATAATGTGATTTCTGGTTAAATTCATGTTCGAACCATCGGGCCAAAGCGGATCACTCCCGCCGTATTTTTTCAACGCTTGCCAATGCAGTAATTCCCTTTGGGCTTGCTCTTGCAGTTCCTTCACCGATGGCTCATCTTTTTCTCCCTTGCGTCTTTTTCCCATAGTATGCCCCCCTTTGCCGTTCTTTTAGCGTTTCCAGCGCTTGAGCGTCTAACCCTTCCCCTGCTAGCACCAGCCACCGCAAGGCGGCTTGCTGACGCTCCCAGATGGCATAGCGTCGATCTACTGCGCTGGCGCGTTTCCCGCTCTCCCGAATCATCCGAGGTTCCCCCTCTCAGCGATACACGCGCCCGGTATCCTCGTGTACCAGCACCACACGCTCGCCCAAACGAAAACCAGCAAGCGCCAGCATATCCTTCACACAGCGCACCAGCATTGCCGCCTTTGCGTCCGCTTCGGCGCTCTGATGATCCGCTTGAGCGATTGCATCCAACGCGCTCTTTGCCGTCGGGTCAGCGTAATGCCCAGCATTAAAGATGCTGGCGCTGTCCATTGTCATCCGAGGCATTCAACTCCGCCTCCCTTCTTTGCTTATCGATCCACGTCACCGCGACCGCGAACGCGGCCCACATATCCTTCCGAAACCCGTAAAAGTAATCTGGAGATTTCTTCGTCCCCTTTCCGCTCCGCAGGTCGTGGGTGGCAAAGCGGTCGATCAGCGCCCGCATAACATTGGCGTCCTTCGCGGCGGCATTGCGGCAGAGGTTCAACTTCTCCTCCTTGCGGTAGATCAGCTCCACCCGCTTATATTCGTCCACCTGCCAAAACCGCCCGATCCACACGCATGTATCAAAAACCTCACGGCCTACGGGCATCCCGTAGGAGGCCACCATTTCCAGCACCATCACGTCCGCAAAGCTGGTGCGCACAATGCTCAGCATTTCCTCGTTCGGCACCTTATCGGCTTGCAGAATGCGGATGCTCAATCCATCCGTTTCCACCAGCACATAGGCGCTTTCGATGTTCCCGGGGTCGATTGCTAGGATTTTCATTCTGCGCTTCCCTCCCCGCGCTCAAAGCACATAAACCGCACATGCGGCTTGTCGTATGCCAACTGGATAATCCCTGTTTCAGTTTCCCGGCTCGCCGCAAGCTTTAACAGCATATAGGCCCATCCGTTGGCCTTGCAGAGTTGATAATGCTGCCATTGCTCCGGTGCGGCAGCCTGTGACGGCTCGTTTGGCTCATGCAGGATCAGCACCATATTTGCGTCCTGCTCAATGGAGCCGGATTCCCGCAGTTCCGCAACCGTCGGCATCCGGTGCATTTCGCCTTTCTCCGAGTCTCGGTTGAATTGGCTCATGCACAAGATCGGGACTTTTAGCTGCATCGCCAGCCGCTTCAAATCCCGCGTGACAGCGGACACGGCCTCGGTGCGGTTCCCCGTCTTGCGATCCGCATCCATGAGCTGTAGATAGTCGATAACGATCAGCTTTAAGCCCTTAGGCAGCAGCTCCCGTGCGGAGGCCGCCACTCGGTTCGGCGTATAGGCGCCCTCGTCGTAGGTAATGTGCTGCGTATCTACCCGCGCATAAGCGTCGCCCATGGCGATGAAATCATCCACGTCCAGCGTTCGGCGGGATATTTTTGTCAGATCCACACCGCTTTCCATAGCGATGCGCCGCCGCATGATCTCCCGCTTTCCCATCTCCAGCGAGACAAACAGCACCTCACCGCCACTCTTTGCGATTTGCTGGGCCATAAAGGTGGCAAGCGCCGACTTGCCGACCTTAGGCCGTGCAGCAAGCACAATGAGCTGCCCCGGCTGAAATCCGCCGATTACCCTGTCTAAGTCAGGGATGCCGGAGGGAAGCATATCATTCGCGCTGGGTTTTTGACTCACCCAATCCATAAAATCCATCAGCGCCTCGCGTGTATCGCAGAGCTTTCCGCCAGACTTTACTCCCGCCGAGAGAGTTTCCGTCGCCTCGGCAAGCAGCGCGTCCACCGCCGCGTCCTCCCTTCGGGCCTCCTGCCATAGCTTCCACCCCAGCGCCGACAGCATCCGGCGGATACGGAAACGATCTAGGATCGCGGCATACTCATCAAACATGCTCGGGAGAAAGCCCATGCTCGCGGCCTTGATAGCTAACTCCTCCGCGTTCTCCACGCCGGACTGCCGAAGTTTGTCCGACACCGTGACCATATCCACCTGTGCAGCGTTGGCAAGGCTCAAAATGGCACGATACAGGGCTTTCGTCCCGGCGCTGGTGAAGCAGTCCGGATTGACGCTTGATAATCGCAGGACACAGGCGCTATCCTGAAAGCAGCACCCCAGAAGCGCCCACTCGGCTTCTTCCGCGTTCAGCTTATCGGCAGTTGCCGGGGCAGCCGGGTTTAGAAGAAATTCATCGCGCTCCAATCCTCGTCCCCTCCTGCCTTCGGCTCAGGCTTCCGGCCCTCCGTCGGGCCGTCCGCCGCTTTCCATGCCTGTAAAATCTTAGTTATATACGCAAAAGTATTTGCGTTATGGTCGTCGGCCTCATCAATGGCCTTTAGCAGCCATTCCGCTGGATATTCGCCCAGCAGCTTTTCAAGCTTGGCAAGCTGCCGCGCATTGGATACAAGGCCCGTTTTCTGCGCCGCGTCGTAGACCTCCTGATGTCCCTGCGCGATGCGCTGCGCCTCGTCCTCGGTGATAAACTCCTCGTTCCCCATCACGGGAGGCGCAACCTGCGCCGCGGGAATCTCCGGCAGCTTCTCCGGCTCCAAAGGGGCCTTGGGCTTATTTTTACTGCCCTTGGGCCGTCCGCCATGTACGCTCGCCTGCTTGCGCTGTTGATACGCAAGCGCCGCGCGGTCCAGTCTCTCCCGGATCATGGGCCAGATCACCTTCTCGGTACCGGTTAACTGCCCGCTCTCGCCTGTCCTGTTGTACTGCAGCATTGCGAGTACCAGGCGACCCCGTTCAGCGTCACTCAACAGCCCCAGAGGCTCCTCCAGATCAGCAAAGAGCTGCACATATGGCATCATGCTCATGCCCTCCTCTTACCCGTCAAAACGGGAGTCCATCATTTACTACCGGGGTATATTCCTGCGCTTGCGGCGCTGCATTCTGCGCGGGAGCGGACGTTCCACTCTCGCCCTTTGCGGTCAAAAACTCTACGTCCCGCGCCATTAGCTCCAGATTGGCCTTTGTCGTCCCGTCGTTGGCCTGATAGGCGTGCGCGGATACGCTTCCGCTGACGCACACCTTGCGGCCCTTCGCCAGATACTTCTGGCAATTTTCGCCCGTTTTGCCCCACGCGGCGACGCGGATGTAATCCACGTCGTTCTGCCCGCCGCCCCGGCGGTTGACCGCAATGGTGAAGTTGCACACGGTTTTCCCGTCGCCTACAACGCGGGTCTCCGGGTCGCGGGTCAGGTTGCCGATGAAAATACATTGATTCATTTTGCCATCTCCTCGCCCCGCTCCGACGTGGTTTTGCGCCGGAGCGGGGCGTTTATTTACTCCTTGCCGTACATCTTCTCAAACAGCTCCGCCAGCTCCATCAGCGCCGCTTTGATGTCCGTCTCTCCGTTCTTCTTTGGCGGTTCGTGCTTTTCAACCGCCACGTCAGCAACCACCTGATCGAGTTCCTCTCTGATCAACGCCTCCATAAGCTCACGCTTATGCAGCGCGTCCTTGAGTTCTTCCGGCGGATGATCTCTCAGCGACTTATAGCCAAGCGTGCAGGCCAGTTTGTTCCCTGTAACGATCACGTTGGAGCCGTGCGTAACAACTCCCGTCGTTTCCTGCATCCGCTTTACCACGGCGGCAACTACTCCATCGCAGTCCTTATCGCAGATGATCTCCCCGTTCTCCCGAATGGTAATGTGTATCATGTTTCCCCACTCCTCTCAAAATGGTGTTTCTTTTAGGTCGATTACGTCTCCCGCATGAGCGGCGATGGTATCCACGCCTGTCAGCGCACGAACCTCCTCCACCATGCGCTTTTCGTCGCTACGTTGGTCGGACAGGTGGCACAGGATGATCTTCCGCGCTCTGTGCAGATCGTTTGCCCGAAACACATCCAGCAGCCGATCCAGCGACATATGGCTATGAATCAGCCGTCCGCGCATCGCCAAGGGGAGCGTCCCCGCCGTGAACTGTGCATCCAGCGTTTCTGTGCAGTAGTTGCACTCGATCAGCCAGTAATGCACCTGCGGGAAGGTGTTGCGCAAATAGTAGGTGTCCGTAGCGTACAGCAGAACCTCCCCGGTCTGCTCATCACGGATGAGGTATCCCAGCGGCTCGGCGGCGTCATGCTCTGCCGCAAACGGCAGGATGGTGAATACATCGCCGATACGATATGCCCGGTTCGCGGATACGCTCACAAACGCTGTGGGGCCAAGCGTATTCCCAAGGGCTTTACCTGTGCCTTTGCTCATCAGCACAGGCACGCCCCTTTCCAGCAGCTTCCCGGCGGCTTTGGCGTGATCCATATGCTCATGCGTCACCAGACACGCTTGCAGGCTCGACGGCTTTTCCAGCACCGCCGTAATGTCCCGGAGGGAAACGCCCGCGTCTAGCAGCAGCGTGTTCCCGCCGTTCGTTTCCAGCAGGTAGGCGTTCCCGGCGCTGCCTGTTCCGATCACCCGAAGCCGCATCAGAAGTCCGGCTCCTCTGCCAAGGCCTCCGCTTTTTCCGCTTCGGCCTGCACAGGCTCGCTTACCGCCGCAGGAGCCTCGATAGGCTCCAGGTTGTCCGGCAGCATCAGCGGCTCGGCATTGGCGTTGGCGCTGACCTCCGCCTCCGTGCGCTCGTCCTGATCCTGCGCCATGATGTTGGCAAACTCGACGGTCATCACACCGTACTTGCTGAGAAGCTGCCGCAGCACCGTCTTACAGGCCATGGCGTCAAAATCCGTCTGCCACGGGCCATTGCCAAAGGCCTTTGAGTAGCGCTGGCCGTGTGCCGCGACCTTCTCCCGCGTCCAGTAAACCGCCTTTTTGAATCCGTTCAGCAGCTCGAAGTAGGCGAAATAGCCGACCGCCTTGCTGCTTGTAGCCTCTCCCTCGATGGTCAGCGATCCGGTGACGCGATTGAAAACCGGGTGTTCGCCCTCGTACACGCAATCGGCATTGATGGCGCGATACTGCCCCGTGCGCTGCGCAAGCTGGATCATGCCGCGATAGCCCAGGATAAAGGTCGGGGTCATGACCCCCTTAACCTTGTAGGGCAGGATGTACGCGAAACCCAGCGACTTGTTGATCGGGAGCCGCATGGACGCTGCCTTCAGCGCCTCCGCCATGACTTTGTTCGGGTCGCATTGCATCAGGTAGGTGTCCGATGAGTACAGCTCCAACACGGAGCTGAGGAAGGTTCCCGGAGCCTCGCGCAGGGTGTTCTGCACGCGCTCCTGCAAGGTGACATTGCTGATCAGGTTCTTCATGACGGTGATGCTGTTTTGTGCCATTTTTGGTTCCTCCTTTATGCCTTGACGATTTCCACCTTGAGGGGATCGTCGGTTGTAACAGCCAGCGTAATGAGCTGCCCGTCTACGGGCGGCAGAACGTTGACGCGCTCCCGGTTATCGAAAAATACGGGCAGCCGGGTGTCATACCGCTTGCTCAGCGCGTCGATGATCTCCAAATCGGCGGTAAGCTGGCTTGCGGTGTTGGCGGTTGGATAGGGCACGTAGCAGCCGCCGCAGGGTACCATGCAGATGCACGTTTCCGCCATGCCGCCGTTGATCTGCTGGTCGAACAGTTTCCAGCGGACGGTAGGGAAATGCCCGTTGATGCTCTCCTCCAGCAGCGCACAGCGTTCCCGCATAAAACGCTCCACCAGCATGACGCGGCGCTCGGTCTCCGCAATACTATCCCCCAGCGCACGCTGGCGCTGTTCCAGCTCGCCGACGCGCTTCTTCGCGTCCTGCGCGGCTTTCCATGCCGCAAGGATTTCCTTGGCCTTATCGGTGCTGAGGACGATCTCCGCCCGCTGCTGCCGGAGTACTGTCAGCGCAGACGCGCCGCCGCTTTCCTGCTGCTGCTTTTTCAGGGCCTCCCATTCTGCGGTCAGGGCCGTCAGGCGCTCGTCTCCGTCGTAGTCCGGCTGTGCGGGGAGCTGTTGCGCCTGCGCGTCCCGCAGGGCCTTTTCGGCGGCCTGCACGGCAGCCTCCTGCCGCATCGCTTCCTTCTGCGCGTCCGTCAGCATCGGCTCAAGGCTGGCCGCAAAGGCCGCAGCCTCCTTGCCCTGCCGGGAGATGTCCTCCAAGCGCTTGCGCTGGGAGGCGGTAAAGGCGGCGCGGGCATTATCAAGCACCTGCTGACGCTGCTCTGGGGGGATGGCTTGATGGCAGGTGGGGCAGACCTCTTCCACCTCCGGCGGCTGGAATGCCTCGTCTCGCACGGATTTCCACTTTGCGCGGAGCTGTTCCGCAAGCTGCTTCTGCGCATCAAGCTGCTGCTGGGCTTTTTGCACCGCAAATCGGCGATTGACAAGCCCCTTCTGCGCCGCGTCCAGCTCTTGCTCCCGGCGAGCAATCAGCCCCCGCGCCTCGCAAAGCGCGGTGAGGTGCTTCCCGGAGATTTCCCCTCGGCGCTCCTCTACCCGGCGCTGTGCATCCAGCACCCGCTCGGCAAGCATTGCTCCCGCGTCATCCGCCATGGCGGCGGCAATCTGGCGGTCGATGCTCTCCAACTGCGCGTCCGCCTTGGAAACAAGCTCCTTAGCATCGGCTACGGCGTAGTCCTCAAAGCTAGGCATCAGGCGGCGGGCCTCGTCGATACGTGCGGGGATCAGTTTGAGGTCGGCGTTCTGCAACTTGAGTTGATCCTGCAAGACTTTTTTCAAGTCCTCGGGACGGATATTCCGTGCGGCGGTCTCATCGGCGATAAAGCGGTACTCCTCCCGCTCCAGCAGCTCGGAGGCCGCATCGTCATCGCTCATGCCCACCAGCACGGAGCGGCGATCCTTTACGTCGGCGCGGTTAAAGGCCGACAAGGAGGCAATATAGCCAAAGACCTCCTCGCTGCACAGTGAGGCCACGGCGGCCTTGAAATCCCCGGCCTTTTGCTCTACACCGTTGATCCAGTAATTGCTGACGTTGCCGGAGAAAACCGCCTCGCCCTGCCCACGCTTTTTGACCCAGTTCTCGCTTTGTGCGCGTTTGAGGGTAAAGGGCTTTCCGTCCAGCGTGCAGGCCAGCTCAATAGAGGTCGTGAGGTTGTGCAGCTCGCTTCCGTCCGCGTCCAGCGGCTTTTCACGGAAATTGTTCGTGCCGGGGGCGTTTCCGTGCGAATCACGGCCCAGCAGCACCCAGAAAAAGGCATCGGCAATGGTGGTCTTGCCCAAGCCATTGCGCCCGCTGATGCGGGTTTCCTGTCCGAAGTGTACCTCAAGGAATTTCGTCCCCTTGAAGTTTTCAAGGGTCATGTGTTCCAGCGCCATTTTCATGGCTATCACTCCTTTTTTGCGAAAAATGTCGATAGTTGACACGTCACACGCTCTGTGGTATACTATGCACGGTTTTAGTCCTGTATGCTTCCCTTGCGTTACAGCGAAACCGGCTGAGTGCTGATGCTTACCACGTCAGCGCTCTTTTTTTGCGCCCGGAAGCGCCGGGGGATTCCATGCGCCCACGGGGTACTGGCCCGGCATCAGGCGCTTGCGGCCCTCCTGCGCGCGCTGGGGCGCGGTCAGCCGCTCCATCCGGCAGCGGAGACGGGTCAGGATCCCCTGCGGCTTGTAGCAGGGCGTTTCGCTGTACTTAGCCATTGTCTTTCCCTCCCTTGGCCTTTACCGTGATGCACGTCCTGAGTGCGTCGTAGAGCCTACCCAGGTCGATGTCCACGCGGTACTCGCCCGCGCCCTTAGCTTCGATCTTCACGCCCGCCTCTTGTGCGGCGCGTTTTGCATCGCGCCCAAAATCTCGCTCCATCCCCTGCTCACGCAGGATCCGCGACTTTTTTACGCTTCCGTCCGGCAACCGATGGACTGCCAAAGTCATCGTGCCGTTGCTGACAATGACCAGCTTTTCGAGCGGCAGCTTCGGGAAAGCCTTACTCACACGCTATCCCCCTCTCGATTTTTTTCAGTCCCTTCCGCGTCTGCCCCGGCGCCTGCGTAAAGATCAGGCGGAACGTTCGACCCGTTTTGGTACTGCGCCCCATGGCGTGGAAGTACTGAATCTTGTCCTCCGTGTACTTGTACGCCACAAGGCGCGTATCGTACACCACAGGCTCACCGTAGCGGTTGTACATGATCGTGATCTCCATGTGATTCACTTCCCTTTCTTAGATCATCCCCACCAGCCATGCATAGGCTGTGACCAGCGGCAGCACTGCCGCCGCGCCGACGGTCAGCACCTTGACGGCGAGGATCAGCACCCCGCCCCAGTTAATCGCGTGCATCCTTCGCCCCCTCCTTTCTCGGCTTCCAGCAGCCGCACAGGTCGTGGGCCTTGCGGGGCTTAACGCGTAGGAAGGTGCAATGCCCTAGCTCGATTGGCACGAAGAATCGGCCATGGAGCCGGATGTAATGCCGGACGTAGTATGCGCAGTTCGCGCAGGATTTCCCGGCAACCCAGCAGGCCCGGCAGAACGTCGGAGGCTCACAAAGCATTTGCCTCCCCCTTTCGATGGTGTTCTTTTCGCTCACTATTATAGTGCACACTTTGCTCACTGTCAAGTCTTTTTTTGAGCGAGTATAATTTTTTATTATTGCCTTTGGAGGTGGTCGCAATGACCTTTGGCGAACGTCTTAACCGCACCCGCAAGGCTCGCGGGCGTACAGCGCAAAGCATGGCAGACATGCTCTGCATTGCCATCCGCTCCTATCGGGCCTATGAGAGCAACACCCGTGAGCCGGACTTTGCAACGCTAGTCAAAATCGCAGATGCACTCAACGTCACGACGGATTACTTGCTGGGGCGTGAGAAATCTCCCGAAGCACCCGCTGATTGACGCTAAGCAGGTCTTCCAGCTTGTCCCAGTAGTAAATGCCACCGAGACGTTCACCCGACTCAATGGCCTTGTAGTACCGTAGCGCAATGCCGATACTGTCAGCCACCTGCTGCTGGGTCATCCCAGCAGCTTTTCTTGCATCTCTCAGGTTTACCCTCACAGTCTCTCCCTTCTCGCAGCTAACGGCTGCTGCGGCTGCTTCCCTCGCGCGTGCACGCACGCGCTATATATACTGCGACAGCAGTATATATATATTCTTCTTCTTTATATTGGTTTTTTTCGGTTCCGTTTGGTAAATCTCGTTTGGCTTTGGTTTCACTTGGTTTTTTTCGGTTATGTCTCGTTTTAATCCCGGTTTTATTCCGATTAAACCTCGGTATTTTTCGGTATTTCCCGTTTTTGTTTCGGTTTAATCTCGGTTTTATCCCGGTTTTTTGAGGAGACGGCCTAGAAAACCATCGCTAGCTGACCCTGAATCTGTCCGTGAGCTTTTGCGTCTGCAAGCTCGATGACGGGCATCGGCTCGGCGATTGCAGACGCTGGGGCTTCCTTGGGGGCTTCCGGGGCGTGGACGGTCATGGGCTGGGGTGCATCCAGGTCGGTGCCGTGCAGTCCATGGCGCAGGATGGCAAGCTCTCGGCGAAGCTGCCAGCGCTGATGAAAGAACATCGGCGTGTACCAGGTATCCTCATCCTCCGGGCCGAGAAGAACGCTACCCGTCATCGGGTCGGTAAGGGTGTTGCCCACGCGGACATAGCCCGCGATGCCCAGCAGGGACATCTGGATGTAGCACATCATGGCGGCGGTGTAGTCGAGGTCTTGGGCCGCAAATAGGGCGTTTCGCTGGTAGTCGATGCCGCGCTGGTGCAGCACCTCGGCGGCGGCTATAAGCGTCGCCCCGGCCCCGCAAGCGCAGTCATGGATGGTGATGTAGCCGTGGGACTGTATCATGTCGCCCACCGTGCCGGGGATGCTCATTTCTGCCATTGCGCGGCACACGTTATAGGGCGTGAAGAACTGGCCCGCGTTGCTGTTTCCGAGATTCAGCTCCATGTACTGTTTGCCCAGAAAATCCTGAAACGGCTCTTTTTCAAGAGCTTGCACCATCAGCGCCATAAGCTTGGGAAAAACCTGCTGCTCCTCGGGGGTGTAGGTGTTGATGATCTGCAAGTAGCGCTCCTCGCGCTTTTCGGCGCGGCGCTTGTCCACGGCGTTTGAGAACGCTGCCGCCGCCATATAGCAGAAGTCGCCCCAGACCTTCGAGGGGTGATGCCGCCCGCAGGCGGACTGAAATGCCTTGGTAAAGGCTTCCATGTGGTTAGCTGCCTCCCTTGCGTTAAATCATCCCACACCAAAGTCGGAATCCATGCAACCGATCATCTGCCCGGAGTTTATGCCTAAAATCAACCGATCGATTGCTTTCGCCGCATCTTTTGCGCTCTTGAAGATTCCAAGCGGAATAAATGGAATTTCTTCACCCAAATCAGCATTGACGCGAGTGCTGCCTCCGGGCTTCTCCTCAATTACAATCCGCCGGATATGGGCGCTGTTGATGGCTTGCATACCATCTATACTCACGATCCACATATGCCGCATCTCCTTTCACGCATCGCCCAGCGCCTCCTTTGCCTTGGTCTGCGCCGCGCTCAGGGCGGCTTGCAGAGACTCAAGCTCCATTAGGTACGCCCGGAGGGAGCGAGGATCGTCTACAATGCCGTCGATCGCGTCCCGCTCCACCAGCCCCTGCCAGCGCTGCATGTCCTCCATCTGGTAGCGCACCTGCATCAGCGCGGAGGGGAGCGCGTGTAATTCCAGCTCTTCGGGGTAATGTTCGCGGTAAGCGTCGTCATTGGAGCGCATCCAGCGGTGCCATAAGCCGGGGAGCTTGTATAGATGTTCCATGCGGTTCACGTCCACGCTCTGCGGGACGCACTCGTCATGCTCCCAGCGCTTTAGGGTGGATTCTGCCACGGCGAGGGCCTGCGCGGCCTGCCATAGCGGCATTCCAGCCGATTCGCGGGCCTTTCTGAGGTCAATCCCGGTGCATTCTGCCATGATGCATCAGCCTCCTTTCTGGTATACTCATTTCCGCCGGGGGATATGATAGGGGGAGGAGGAAGCGGCGCGGCGGGCGCGGGCCTCGGACATCAGCACAACACGCTCCGGCTCCCGGTTGCAGTTCGTCAGAAAGCGATTCACCTCGGAAGCACGGACGCGGACGCAGCGGTTGATACCGTTGGACAAGTCCATGTAGCTCATGCGCTCAAAGATGATGCGCTTTGCCTTGGTGTAGGAGACGTTCATCAGCTCGGCGACCTGCGTAATGGTCAGGAGCCGGTCTTCCGGGGCCTGTTCAGCCGAACGCTTAGGGGCGGTTGTCATAGGGCTTTCCCTCCTTACTGCATGTACTGCGGCCCGAAGACCGGGTCGTCCGCGCTCTCTTCCAGCGCAAGCAGGGCTTGAATCAGCGCCTGTTCGCTGAGCGCCAGATGCTCAATATCTCCCGCGAGGGCATCCGGCGCGAGTATCCGCTCATTGATGCGTCCAAGCTGCGTCATGAGCTGATCTTTTAGGGATTGCATAGGCTCGGCCTCCTTTTTACCTATAGCATAAGCGCGTTAGGGCGCGGGCTCGTCGTAGAAGCGCGTCCAGTCGATGCCTAAAATAGAGGCAATACGCTTCGCGGTATCCGGCTTCGGCCGAGCTTTGCCGCTCTCATAAGCCCAATATGTGGGCTGCGTAAGGTGTAGGCGCTTACTCATATCAATTTGGGAGAGCCCTTTTACCTTTCTCGCACTTACGAGCCACTCTCGCATGGCGTTCACCTCCTTTACTTAACGTATGGCTATATTATAGCCATACATAAGGGCTGTGTCAATAGTTTTTTGCTATATTTTTGTGCTTCTAATCCGATTTTTTCTGCTATATAATAAGCAGGGGAGAAAAAAGATGAACAATATTAGGGAACTCTGCAAAAAGAAAGGGCTCAGTCAAAAGGAGATCGCGCTGACAATCGGCGTTACCCAGCCGACCGTCAGCGACTGGTTCACCCAAAAGAAAAACCCCCGCGGGGAGAGCCTGGATAAGCTTGAGAAGCTCCTAAATGCTAGCAAAGCCGAAATCTTGGGATATGCTCCGATACAGACTGATGAATCACCCTCTACCACAGAGGATGATGAGCCTGATGCGAACCGTTTAAGGGAATGCAGGAAAATAAAGGGACTTACTCAAAAATGTGTTGCGGATATGCTAGGCGTTTCCTCTCCTGCGATCAGCCAATGGGAGAAGGGGGAAACATCCCCGTCCAGCGAAAATCTCGCAAAGTTGGCTAAAATTTACGGCGTATCCACAGACTACCTGATGGGGCTCGACACCCCGGAAACAAGCGCTGATATAGCGAAGTTGAGGAAAGATCATATAAGAGATACGTTAATGTATGGAGCTGTAAGAAGGACGCTCAACCTCCCAAGTACCACGAATAGACTGCAAAAACTTCGCATGGAACGCGGACTTACACAAGCAGAGGCCGCGGATTTAACCGGAATAGACCGTGTATCCTATACGCGATTTGAACGAGGTATACGGGTTCCACCAGCTGATAAGCTTGTTATACTGGCGGACTTCTTCGGGGTTACGACGGACTACCTGCTGGGGCGCTCTGACATCCGTTGGCCCTATACGCACGCGCCGGACGGCATGGTGATCGGCATTCCCGTCGAGGCGCAAAAAGCCCCGGCCTCTGCTGAAGCCGGGGAAAAGCCTAGAACGATCAGTTTAGGTGCCGACGATGTTCTAGCAGGGTCTGACGAGCCCCTGCGAGCATACATTCAGCAGCTTGTGAGAGAAGAGCTGGAGAAAGCGACGCGGGAAAAGTAATATCTACTTGATCTGTCTGGGGGTTGTAACGGATGGTAATGGTGACGTTGGGATCCTTTTCCATCATTCGTCCTCCTGCTAGATAAATTCATCCACACATATCTTGATGCCTATGGTATGCTTTTGCGTTCCATGCGTCAAGCGGCAAAAATAGGGAGGCGAACCCCATGCAGCATTATTCGACATAAAATCGACACTATGCAACAAGGGAAGCGAACGGCAAACATGACAATCAGCATCGACTTGGATAAAGTCTACACTTACTGCAAAGACTTACAAGCACGAAAGAGCCTCACAAATGCGGAGATCGCAGATAGGACAAACATTCCCAAATCTACGATTGATAACTTCTTCTACGGAACAACGCGAAACCCCAGCTTCCAAACCCTGTGCGCGATCATCGTCGCCATGGAGGGAAGCGTAGATGAAGCAATCGGCCAGAAAAGGGAAGAGAAACTGCCATCCATGGCAGAGCCTCCGCAGCCCGTCCAGCAGCAGCCTATGCGGCTATCGCTGGACATTAGCAACAGCGAGCTTGACCGCTCGCACGAGCAGACCATAGAGGCCAAGGACAAGCACATTGACAACCTACGGGAGAACAACCAGCGACTGCGCGGCACGAATCGCATGCTGATCGCGGCGCTGGTGCTGGAAAATCTTGCGTTTGCGGCGGTGCTTGTGCTGGACATGTTCAACCCGTCGTGGGGATACTTTCGGTTTCAGGGGATCCTCCCGGAAGCCGTGCGGAACGTCGTGCGCGGGATGGCCGATGGAATCAAAAATGTAATAATGAAGGGATAGAAGATGGGCTTACGTTTCCGCAATACAATCAAAATAGCCCCCGGCGTTAAACTAAACATAAGCAAATCTGGCATCAGCACGTCCATTGGTGAGCGTGGAAACACGGTAAACATCAGCAAGCGCGGAGTGCGAAGTACTATTGGCATCCCCGGCACAGGGATTAGTTACAGTACGATGCTTACCGGGAAGAAGAAGCGGAAGACAGCAGCCGTCCCATCTACTGCCCGCCGTGGCCCTATTGGGACATTTACCGCAGAGGGTGGATATAACTGTGCGTCAGGTTATGTAAAGCCCGAAGTCGTTGAATTTGTCAAAGAAAAAGAATGGTGTGAACATTCCAGAGCGTTGGCGTGGTGTGCATCGGTCTTTGGCATCTTTGGCGCACATAGGTATTATGTCGGCAAAGTAGGAACGGGGTTGCTATATACATTTACACTAGGGTTCGGCCTGATTGGTTGGTTTATTGATTTGCTTTCAATCCTTTCAGGTGGATTTCGTGATAAAGACGGTGCCCCACTAATAGACGAGAACTCTTACGAGGAAATCCCGTTCATTCCTCCGATACCTGCGCGAAAGTTTTCTTGGGTGCGTTTCGGGTTTTACGTCCCTATCTTCGCGGCATTGGCTTACTTTGTGGTGACTATGCTTCCGGGGGCTTTCACAAAGCTAGTAGAGCGCACAAGCTATGTATGGACGATAGTAGACATCGCGTTGATACCGACGTTTTTCTCCGGGCTCTACCTCTTTTGTAGGCGCAAGCTAAAGGCGGGAGAGGAAGACCTTGGGCAGATGGAGGTTTTTAAGCCGTCCCCTGAAGCCGAAAAAAGCGCGGCAAGATGGAGCACCGCAGGTAAATGGTCGATCTTTGCGATGGTGATCTTTTTCACACTTGCAGTAGCGCTGACGCAGAGCAACCCAAGCATGGCGGGGACAAGTGCTTTTGTGAGTGCATTGGCGCTTATCCTCACGATTGGATTTTTCACCGTCTCGCATCAAAAGCTGCAACCGCCGGAAGGGTATGTACCCCATGTGAAAGCTAAGTATGCGCCGCCGTCTCCTTTGGTGGACGATCCGTGCTTTGGGCCGAGCCTGCCCGAAGAAAGAGAAGGCGCCGAGGCTTTTTCGTCCCTCTTTGCGGAGTACAAGGACGATATTCGCCGCCACAACTGGCTCAAATCGGCAATCCATAAAGGATACATCGAGGCAAACCAAGGATTGCATGATTACGATCAGGTTGCGGCGTGGATAAAAGAAGATATGCCGATCATTGATAGGCTAAATATCTACTTAGGCAAATGGTCGGCGTTGAACACACAGTATAACGGCGGGACGGATAATCCGACGCTTGATGCGGTGCCGCTTTACAAGCGTCTTGCCATTATTTACGAGAAACAAGGGAAGTATGATGAGGCTATCCAAGTCTGCCGGGACGCTATTGCAAAAGGCCTAACAGATGATAAGATGCAGGGTGGCTTTGAGAGCCGCATAGAAAAACTGGAAAAGCTAAAGTAAGTTCATCAATGGCCGCGGCAACGCGGCCATTTTGCAACGCCGGACAAGTGGTAGGAGGTGAACAACGTTGCCTAAACAGCAGCTAAAGCAGCGGGCAGACGGGCGCTTTGCCTGCAAGTACAAGGGGATCTATTTTTACGGGGAAACAGCAAAGGAGGCCATGCAGAAACGGGATACCTATAAGCTCGAGGAAGCTCAGGGCATCAAGAAAAAGAAGGCCGGGCAGACCTTTAGTGAGTATGCGCTGGAATGGCTGGATATATACCACGGAAAGTCCAAGGCGCGGACTTATAACGAATACGCAGTGCGAATTGAACGCATGTGCAAGGAGATTGGCGGCATTAAACTGAGAGAGCTTACACAAAGCGACATAAAGCGGGCGTATAACGCCATTGAAGATATGTCGGACAGCTATATCAAAAAGTACGCCATGACTCTCCGCAATATCTGCGCCTGTGCTTATGCGGACGGGGCTTGTGCCCGCGATCCAGCGCAAGAGTTGGCTGCGCCGAAGGGGGAGAGCGGAACGCATCGTGCGATGACCCCAGAGGAAATCCATCTAGTGATGGAGACAGCACCGTATCATCGCTTTGGGGCGATGGCAATGACGATGCTTTTTTCAGGGTTGCGGCGCGGGGAAGCGCTGGCGCTGGACATTGATAAGGATGTTGATTTTGTTAATCGTGTGATTCATGTGCGGGGGGCTATATCCTTTGAGGGGAATAATCCTGTGCTGACGCAAGGGAAGACGTACAACGCCATTAGGGATGTACCGCTGCTGCCGCCACTTATGAGCTTCTTGATTTCTCGGCATGGGCTTTTGCTGTCTGGGGCCACGACAAAGTACGCGACGGAGACGATCTGCACGGGGCAGTTTACGAGCTTTATCCACTCAATGGAGCGGCAGATCAACGGCACACAAAAACGCTGGTATGGGCGGACAAGAGAGCACCGAGAAATCGTTGCGGCAGGTGGCAATCTTCCGCCGTGGCAGGACGTAACAATCCGTATGCATGATTTCCGGCACACCTACTGCGTAATGCTCTTTGATGCGGGGGTTGATATGAAAACGGCACAGAAGTGGATGGGGCACGCGGACGCAACGATGATCATGCGCATATACGATCATCTATCCAAGATACGCACGGACAGATCGACCGATGCGATGATGCAGCTTGTGGAAAAACTTGTGGAAAACGACGAAAGGGTGTCAAAATGGGTGTCAAGCGAGAATATTGTGCCGCTGAAAGCCTTGAAATAAAAGGGATACAAGGGATTTTAAGTGTTTGACTACGAATCAAAAGGTCGTGGGTTCGAATCCCGCCGGGCTCACCAAGAAAAAGCCTTGAAACGTAACTGTTTCAAGGCTTTTTCTTTTTGCTTTAGGGTTTTACTTTTGCTTTTTGATGCAGTTTTTAGGGTGTCAAAACGGTAGTCAGAGGATGTATGGGTGTCAAAACGGTAGTCAGCAAATCCGGCGCTTTACGCTGTTTTTATCTTCTCTACCTGCGCCCCAGTAAAGAGATGCGCCGTTGTCATGTAGTAGCCGCTGTCTGCTTCCATTTCCTCACTGCTGTCTTTTTCGATCAGCTTTGCGATACGCTTCCGCCAAAGCCGAACAGTCAGTGCTGCATGTTCCCCCTTCTTGACGCTGTAGCCATATTTTTTCCATTCCGCGAACGTGTGGATTGGAAGCTCCCAGCCCTTCTTGAAAAATTCAGCTGCTTCCTTTTCGGTAAAGATGCCAGCACCAACGGATGCTTTGTAGATGATCTCTTCATTTGTCATATTGCTTTTTCTCCCTTCTTTGCGGCTTCCCGCGACGCCTCTCGGCGTTTCGGACCGGGGCCACCGGGCCATCGTCAGGCGGGTTATGCGTGGAGGTAGAAGGTTTTACCCTTCGCCTCGATTTCAAAGAACACCGTGTCGTCGCTGCGTGTGCGGCGGATCATCCGGTCGATGTCCTCCAGCTTGCAGCTCTTCATGCGGGGCTGGCGGCGAAGCCAGCGAAGGGCGATCGATTTGTAAGCGTCGCCGAGTTCCTTGCGGTCGTTGCATTTGCGGTTGCACCAGCGGCTGTACCTTACTTCCGCCATGCGCTTGCCTTCTTCGAGGGTGGTGTAGAAGTTCTCGCTGATCTTCGCCAGCTTGATTTCGGAGCGTGTCTCCAGCCGATTGTTCCAGATGGTGTGCCAGCTGGCGCTAATCTCGTCGGTGCAGCGTCCGACTCGGATGGTCAGAATGTCGCCGTATGCTTCGCTGTAGCTGCAGCGGCTCTCGATCAGAACCCGCAAGATTTCAGAGCCGTTGGTGAGGTCGATGTGTGCGATCTCGCCCTGTGAGCCGCTCATCGTCTCGGGGTGGATTTGGTAGCCCTGAGCAAGGAGCTCGGTTACCTTCTGGGTGTAGATGCTGCGGATATCGTTCTTCGTCATGGTGGTGTACCTCCTCTTGATTTGAAAGCTGTGTCAGTTGTGGCAAATGCGGGGTTCGAGGTTCGCCTTCTGGTCGGCGTCGATCAGCAAGTAGGCGATCTGTTCGGGGCTGAGCGGCTCGGCGGTTTGGCTTATTTCTTGTTATCCCCTTTTATTCTTCGCAATCCCAATAATCTGCAATATCGCAAAGTTCCTGATATTTTTCCCAGTCAAAGTCTTTGGTTTCTTCATCCCAAGACTCATAGATGTTCTGTTCCGTGCGTGTCATTTTTCTTCCTTTCTGCCGGGGAACTGCCGCCCCGGCTCGGCGGTCTATCGTCATTTCTTTCTGTAGAAAAGCACCCAATCGTCCACTTCCTGCTCTGATTTATGGCCTTTCCAAACCTTTAAAACCTTGTATCCGTTCCCCCGAAGGTCGTCTGCGAATTCAGCATTGGACTTATAATCGTCATACCGCTTTATTCGCAAGCTGCCATTGCTGTCTCGTACAACCGCCGTTCGTATCATTGTTTTTGCTTCCCTTCTGTTCTGCCGGGGGTTTAGCCGCCCAAGCTCGGTATATATCTTTTTATGTTCCCCCTTGGAACAATTACATTATACTACTAACGTTAGTAGTAGTCAAGCATATAATTAGCCAAACTTCTAACGTTATTTTTGTATGCTTCTAACACTATTAGTCATGCGCTTTTTATGCTACAATTTTTATGATCTGAAAGGAGTGCTTTATGTGCCGAAGAAACAAACGGAGTGGACGAGGGCTTTCAACGAAAAAGCGTATGATCGATTGGCTATCACGATTCCGAAGGGAAGAAAGCAGGCGGTGGAGGCGTTTGCAAAAGATCATGGCAAATCAGTAAATGGTCTCGTAAACGATCTTTTGCAAAATGCTCTGGGAATGACGGGCGAGCAGTGGAAAGCAGCAAAATAAAAAAGTCGGGGCATTTGCCTCGCCTCTGAAGGCCACAGGTTCGAATCTTGCCGGGCGTACATTGGAAAAGCCTTGAAACCTAAGCATTTCAAGGCTTTTCCTTATTTCTCGCTTTTTGCTTATTTCTCACCGGTTGCCGTATTTTCGATGGTCAAAACGAGGGTCAGCGAAGGGCAAAGGGTCGAAACGAGGGTCAGAAATTCGCCGCAAAAGCAGCCTCATGCAGCCGTAAGAAGCAACATGCAGGAGACTTATTTTAGTGATTTTTTCAGATAAGCTGTCCAGGATCACATTTGAATATTTTTGCAAGAGCAAGCAGTTTAGATCGCCGCGGGAACGAATCGCCTGATTCCCAGCGATATACCGTTGTTTGGGTTACACCGAGCATTTCTGCAAGCTTTTCTTGCGTAATCCCAGCTTTAAGGCGACATTGTGCAATACGATTATCATTGTTCGTATTCCGAGGCAAGGAAAGATTAACGTTTGGCATATTGTTTATCTGGCCTCCAAAACAAATCGGTGCGCCGCCCGATCTAACAAGTCTTTTGTCGAATAAGTTCCGTAAATCGCATTTAATTGTGAGTTATAAGTTGCTTTATCAAAAGGTTTATTTTTCAGCCCCTCTATCTGCTTTTTAATATATTGTGATGTGACTGTATCTAGCGATACAATTCGCTGAACCTTTAATACCCCCGTGCTTGTATCAAACATACAGATATGTAGCGCATAACCCATCCCATCAGTAGCATCAGGGAGATTCGGAATCTCACCGAGATGCGGAGTATAAGTGCAGTCCATCCAGTTGAGATTGCCAAACTTTACACATAAATATAGCAGATCAAACATTCGCCCTGCTGCCACGGACAGGTCGGAATGGCGATTAAAAGCTTGCGTCTCCTTGCTGGTGGGCTTATTCAACAAAGAGATCAGCATTAGGCCGCTTCCATCGATAGATAAGTAAAGGCTGTCTGCCTTATTCCGCATTTCAGGGTACATTTTGCCAACTTCGTAAATATTCATTTCATTCGGCCTCCTTCTCAATCCAAGAGCGTGAAAAAGATTCGTCCTTAAACAGTTCCGCAAGTCCTGTAATCTGCTTTAGCCGCAAGATTTCGTCCTGATCCATGCCAAGGTGCTTCGCGATCCATGCATCGCTGCGCCCAATCTTGTGCAGCTCCGCAACGATGTTACCCATCAGATCAACATCATGCGTTCCGCGGGCACGGTTATGCCGGATGGTGGATGCCATGCGCTCATCGATAGGCTTGTCTATCACGCTAACAGGAAGCATCCCTCCCTCACGCTCCCTGATGTCCTGATGCTCAAGCATGACGCGGTATCGGTGAAACCCATCCACGATGTCATACATATCGGCATTTTCGTCATAAAAGCACACTATCGGCATTGTGTACCCATCCTGCTTAATACTGTCGTACAGCAGGCGCATTTCGGGTGGCGCAACGCTATTGGGGTTATACTCATTAGGCCTGATTTTTTCAATCGGGACAGGGCGAACCCCATATACAGGGCTTTTCCAAGTCATTCCATGGTTCCTCCTTTAATAATTGTTCGGTATTTATCCTTAATAGCATTGATACGCTTCTGCTGCTCTTTGTTCGGGCCAAATCCCATAAACCTGCAATAATGATCATTCTTGAGGATGCAGTAGCACATGCGTTTCCAGCTGGGGATGTCGATCGTGCTTTTCACATTGTCCGTATCGTCCGGGATTTTCCCGTCAAAAACGATGCGTGTCTTCCCGTCTTTGGTGAAATTGGATATTCCGTTCTCGTGGACAGCATACCCGCAGTCTTTAATCTCCTGTATGACCTCAGGCGCGAAGCCCCCACCTGTGTTGTGCCAGAAGTGATTTGAAAACCTGAACTTTTCAAGATAATTGTTCCTGATTTCCTCTGGCAACGTGGAAAGGAGGAACATGGTGTAGCTCTGCCATGTATGCCCCTCCGGCAATGTGATTTCGCGGTATCCCATCGCCTTTGTACTCCCGTAAATCGCGCCGAAATTCGCCCCCTGAACGCGGCCAACCAGCTTCGCCCATGTCTTCGGCTCAATGACACGGTACAGATTAAGGGACTGAACTGCCCACTCATTAAACGGGCTGGCTACACGCATTTGGTCGATAGACTGACCTGCCTTGTAAAACAGGTCGTACAGGCGGTTGTAATCATATCCAAACTTGCCATTTGCAATCCAAACATCCTGCACAGACCAATCGTACAAAGGCGATGCGGAGTACACATCCTTGAAGGAGTTTGTGATCCATGATTGCCCTTTATAGGGGTGGCGCTTATTGATGATGGCATTATAACGGTGCAGGCTCTCATCCGCTCGGACACCAATAAGGCCAATCGTGCGCCCTCCACCGCAATGATCTCGATACCACCGCCCGAACTGCTTATATAGATCCTCTTGCAGCATTTTCAACTTGTAAAAATCAAAAGGATTATTGGATAGATTCACAACCCATTGATTCTCCGGCATGGGGCGAACCCATTTGTCCTTATCCTCTTCAGCCCACGGATACCAGAATAACTGATAGTTGGACAGGGAGGTTTTGCTGGCCATCGGGAGGCAACACCAGTATGCGTCCATATTCGGGCCGTACTTCTCAAACATCCGCGTGACATACTCGGTAGTTTTCTCGTACTGCGCCTCGAAATCCTGATGAAACAGACCAATTCGGCGGTGAATCCCGCGCTGTCGCATATAGTCCATTACAAGATTCAGGAGCAACCCGCTGTCTTTCCCGCCGGAGAACGACACATAGATATTGTCGAATTCCTTGAAGATGAAATCCATGCGGTCAAGAAATGCCTCGTAAACGTCCTTCTCCAGATACATTTTCACCTTGTCCGTTGTCAATCACTCCTTTAATCCAGTCTTTCAGCAGTTCCTTATTGTCCTTCTGCCGCCCTATTTCACTGCGCAACGCATTCAGCAAGCCCTCCTTCCTGCTTAGGCAGTCGCAGATGCGTTCGTCGAGCGTACCTAGGGCGATGATGTCGTAAATATGCACCTCCTGTTCCTGCCCAATGCGATGCACACGATCTTCGGACTGTAGGCGCGTTGCCAAATCCCAGTCGTTAGAATAATAGATAACGTTGCGGCAAAACTGCAAATTCAAGCCATACCCGGCGCACGTCTTATTGGCTACAAGATACTGCACGCGGCCTGAAAATGCGTCAATAACATCCTGACGTTTCCCTTGGCGTACTTCGCCAGTCAACTGCATGGCCTTGTCTCCGAGTAGGGAACAGATGGTGTTCACCTCGTGCGAATATTTGCAAAAGATAATTGTCTTTTCGTCGCCAATATCTTTCAGTAAGTCCATCAGTTTGCAAATGCGTGGATTATCCATGGGACGCTCGAACATTGGTCGCGTTTGGAAATGCTTTCCATCATCCTTGACATATCGCCCGGAAATAATCGCTTGCAGAGCCGAAAACATCCGATAGATAGTCGCTGGCTGCATATCATCAAGTTCCTGTAGCATGTCATCCGCAACACGTCCGTAGTGATCGTACTGATCGTCCGTCATGTAATAGTATATATTTTTATACAATTTAGGTGGCAGTTCCATGCACTCGGCCCTCGTAACCTGATAGCAATATGGCGCGATCTTCTCCGTGAGATAGTCCACGTTATGCGTGCGGACTACCCGACCGGGGCGTTTGGGGTCGTATTCAAGATGGTTCGCCGCAAACCGGTAATAGCTCCTGTATCCCAAAATGCGCCAGTCCAATATGCACCATTGCGCATAGAGATCAGCTATATTCCGGCTGATTGGTGTGCCATTCAGGATGATTCGGTACCGGCATTTGTTCGCCAGTCGCGTAATATTGCGTGTTCTGATAGCAAGGTCGTTTTTTACAAGATTGCTCTCATCAACGACAAGCATACACGTCCCGCCTGAAATAAACCCATCCAGCAGGTCATACAGCCTGATGCTGCTTGACAGGCTTTCAATGCCATAAACCCAGATACGGGAGGCATCCCATACACAATGCTTCGTTATATCGGCCTGTATGCTCTTGATGATGGAGCAAGGGCACAGCCAGAGGACACGATCAATTTTCTCACGCCGCCGCCAGATCAGTTCAAGGGCGGTTCGCGTCTTACCTGTGCCTTGCTCCATGTATAGAGCGCCGACGCGGATACCGATCAGTTTGTCAACCGCCCGTTCCTGCCAAGGGAGCAGCGACGTAAAAAAGCGTTCAATCATCCTTCAAGTCCGGGAGTGCTTCCCGGCTGGAAGCAAGGATTTCTTCCAGTTCCTCCTTTTCAGTTTTTTTCTCAGGTGCGGTTGCGGGTGACACCACAATGCGGGAGTGTTTTCTCCGCGCCGCTTCATCAAGTAATTCCTGCGCCTTTGGCGTAATTTTGAAATCCATGCGCTGCGCAAAATCCATCATCTCGTCCACACTGTCGGCAGGGACAAGCACACCAACGCCAGACAAATAATGTGCGCCGGGGAGCTTTCTCGCGCTGAAATAAATCTCGTCATTTCGAGGGAAAACCAATCTCAGCTCGTCCTTTCTTCGTAGCACCCAGTTTTCATGCCGCGGCTCAAACACCCCGTCTACCGATGCATGGAGCAGTTCCTTGTTCGAAACGCTGATACTTACACCAGCGTTAAGGAGCAGGTTGCCAATTTCAGCGGCACGGTCAAAAGCTGCCCCTGTTGTAGAATTTAGGTTCATTATCCACGCTTCGCCGTCCCAACTCATTCCGTAGTCTTTAACGACGAAGCGGATAACATTATCCTTTGCGGACGTAACGCGCACAGTTTGTTCGTCATAGGATATGCTCGCAACAACGGGCGTTCTGACGCTCTTCGGCGCTGCTTCGAGTACGGTAGCAGCATGGGATGCGCCGTCTCTCTGATCCACTTCAGCGTCAATAGTGTCTTTATGCTCCTTATAGTATTCGACGCTCAGCATTCTCATACTGCTACTGCGGTTGTCAATCCAGTAGCGTGCAGATTTTATCGTAGATACCTTCTGGAGTGCTAGGAGTATAATCTTTTTCTGGCACTCTTCAAGGGCATCAATCTCCGGCATCAGGCTATCGATCTGCGCGATATGCTCGGAACGAATACGCTCTGCCCATACAATCTGTTTTATACTTCCCTCAAGCATCGGGAGTTCGGCATCCGGGGAGCTGTATTTCTCTCTCAGCTCCTCAACGTGCTTTTCATCAGCGGCATTCTGACACTCCGTGCACAGCCCCTCAAACATCATGCTGGCACGATACTCTCCCATTTTTCGCGGGCCGGGGATGCTGATCCTCCCCTCATGCCCACAACTATATACGCCGTCAAATGTTGCCATAATAATTTCTCCATCAATTTCATCTGCCCTCGTGACCTCCGGGGCAGGAAGTGAATTAGATAATCGTAATGTATCCTATACCGTTGGAATACCGCGGGATTACAAGCTTGACCTTATAATCCCCGGCTCGGCAATACGTCGTGCTAGTGCGCCACGTGTCAGCGTCTCCAACACAGTAGCGTTTGCACACCTCCGTTTGCTTAACGCTCAGCCGCCGATCCGCGCACACGCCCAAGGACAAGATAAACGTATCCGCAAACCATCCTCGACGGCGCGGGAATTGTAGCCAAAAAGCCTCAAGGCGGAGATCAGTGGCTTTCGCCGCATACGCTGCATACGCGGCATCACTCAGACGGTCATACTCAGCGTCAGTCAACGCATCATCATCATCCAGCGCGTCGATTTGGACCCTCCATGTATCCTCAAGTTTTTTTGCCTCATCGAGCAAAGCAGCCCGTTTTTGACTATCTGTCATGGTATCATCCTTTCTACCGGGGGCATTGCTGCCCCCGGATTGTCTTCAACCGATGCTCTTAGTCCCACATATGCGCCATTGTCTCGGCGTTCCATTCATCCTCCATGGCCTTGATAGTTTCCTCTGGGTCTGCCCCATCAAGGATGGCTTCCATGGCTTTACGTCCAGCAGAAGCTTTTTTGTAATTCGTGGCATGAGCATAGGATTCTGCCTTGAGATACGCCGTGGCAACCGGGTAGGCCGCGTACATGGCTGGCATGTCATACTCCGGCTTTTTGCGCAGCCCTACGCCACTATCCCCATTATAAATATTTTTTTCAAATTCATTTCGCCATGCCGCCATATCCTCCCATGCGGAGCGGATTTCCTTCAATCCGGGAATAGCGGCAACCTTCGCGGCATGTTCCGCACGAGCACGGGCCTCAGTCTCTCCCCTCTCTTGCAGGATAGCGATGATTTCCTGCTTCGCCGCTTGAATGGCCTCGAGGGCCTTGTCAGCCTTGCACCGCTTGGCATTTTCAATGCGAACCATCCCCGTAAAGTTCCCGGAGGCGTCCTTGTTTAGACTAATCCGGTAGGTATCAACCAGCTGAGCCGCCGTGAGTTCATTCTCCATGGCTTCTCCTCCTTGATGGGCTTTATTTTCTCCATGCGCCCCATCTCTTTCTACATTTCCTATTATACTACATTTAATGTATATTAGCAAGCGCTTTAATAAAAAAAGTTGCCCCTTTTTGGGGGCAACCGAGTGAAATCTCTAGTTATCGGCAGGAGGACAGAATCGCGCGGACGCAGGCAATCTCGTCCATCATCTGATCCTTCTCGTAGTCCCAGATCACGCCGAGCTTTTCCGGCACTTCCGCGCCGTTGCGCTCATACACCGCGAGTTTATCCGCCGCCATGGCTTGGATGGTATCGGCGTGACCTAACTCCTCGTTGGCCAGTTTGCCAAAAGTCGCGCACATGCTGGGAGAATCGGACTTATACTTGCAGGCCAGCATGGCGTACTTTTTCGCGTCTGCGATCTCCTCCTTGACGTGAGACAGCAGAGACATAATTTCGCCGACATTGCTGTCGGACAGCATTTCCTTCAGCATTTTTACGCCTCCCTGATTGCCGTCGCGCCAACCCAAGAGACAGAGCCCGCCGCGCCGCTGATCCACACAGAGATGGTAGGCTTGGTGGCGCAAGGGCAAGCCGCCAGCAGACGGGACGTTTCCACGTGCAGTGTAGTCGTGCCGTTTGCCGCAACAACCTTTTGGGCGACTGCATCCGGCATTGCAACACCGTTAATGTACATCTGCACGGTGACGGTCCCGGCTTCTGTGGGCGTGATGGTTACGTCGGCGGCGAGAAAATACAGGCCGCCGTTATTGATGCGCAGGATATTCCCGTCCGGGGTAATAGAGCATCCCGTGCGCGTGATTGCCGTGCCGTTTAGAGTCAACTGCGTGACAGCGGCGCTTACGGTTTGTGTGGCGTTGTTATAGGTGCGGACTGCTGATTTTTGGCAAGTCATGCGTTCTCCTCCTTTCTCCTTTTTGCCTCTTCTGCGGCAGCACAGCCAGTAAGGCCCCAGGATGCATTGTGCGTTACCATCTCTGAGAGAGCCTCGGTATAGCTCTTTTCGGACGCCGTGCGCACATCAATCAGGACGCGCACAGCCTCGTGCATCTCCTCCATAGGCATAGATGCGTAATCCTTAGCTTCCAACGCATCCAGTACCTTATCAGCAATCTTTCCCAAGCGCTCCTTCATCATCTTTTCGCTCCTTTCATACAATAACGCCGGGCGGCGCTTGCCGTCCGGCGGACGCTGTTACCAAGCGCTGTAGAGAAGTAGGCCTAGATCAGGAGTAGTTTCCGCAGCAGCCGCCGCCGCAGAACGGGGAATTACCCGCGCTGTAAGCGTAGGACATGGGGTACTTGACTACGCCGCACATCTGTTGCGTGAGATAGAGCTGGCTGTTGGCCTGCTCCAACTGCGCGATGCGGCCCTCAAGCTGGCTCTTTTCCAGCGCCGCAAATTTCGCGTCGATATTGGCGGACACGGCGTCCAGCCCGCGCTGCGTCTTGCAGCAGCAATCGGCGAGCTGCTGCGCGATCGCATAGTTACCGCCCATGATCTGCTGGTTGATGCCAGCCTGACCCAGAGCAACCTCCTTGCCCAGCGCAGCAACGTTGCCCTGCATCTCGTAGCCGAGATTGCAGATGCCGTTGCCCAGGTTTGTCAGACGATCATTGAGCTGACCGAACTGCTGGCCGAAAAGGATCTGCTGCTGGCTTGCCGCCGTCGCATACTGGCCATAGTCGCCCTGCTGGTTGCGATTCCAGAACCCACCGCCCATGAAGACGAAGAGAAAAAGAATAATAATCCACCAGGCCCCGCCGCCGAAGCCCTCGCGGTTATCCTCGGTCAAGGCTCTGATGTCAGCCGGAGACATACTATCCATGTGTCAAAACTCCTTTCTTTTTGGGATGATATATAAGTAGCAGCGTTGCGCACCGCCGTCACTTTAGGATGGATTGCAGCCCCTGCGCCATGCTTTTGAGCTGCTGAAAGGTTTGCTGGGACATCTGCCCGGACGCGAGAAGCTGCTGCACCATTGCTTCCGGGTTTTTCCCTGCCATGGTTTTCTTGAAATCGGCGAAGGCCTGCACCATCTGTCCGATATTGCCCATCGAGCTACTCATGGCGCCGCCCTGCGGATTACTCATCGGGTTGCTTTGCACTCCCTGTGCGCTTCCGATCTCCTGAAACACGTTCATTTTGCAGGGCCTCCTTCCATTCGTTAAACTCCTTTCGGGTAACATAATCCGGCTTTTCAGGCGCGGCCTCCTGATGTGGCGTATAGTCGTAGGCCTTAATCGTAGGGAAGCCTGCGCCGTCGGTAACTTTCAGGTAAAAAATGGGGGATTCTGCGTCAAAAAGTGCCGCGGAGCAGTTCGGCTCCATCAGAAAGGCTTTCGCGCCGTCCATGCCCGTCACGCGCACGATTTCTGCGCGCTGGGGCTGTGCCTGGCCCTGCATCGGCATCATGCGCTGCTGCATGCCCCAGGGTGCGTTATAAGGTGCTGGCATGCCAGACATGCCCTGCATTCCCGGAATCGGATTATACATTGAGCTTCACCTCCTGCTAAAAGCATAAAGCAGGAGCGCGGCAGGAAAAAGCGCGGCACGGGGACGGTTTGAGCCTAAAAAAGGGCATAAAAAAAGGCCCAGCGCCATAAGGCACTGGGCTGTGCTTAAAAATGTCGGGAAAGGGAGGTAAAGGCCGCCTGATAGCGGCCTTTGACGCACTTGGTAGAGCGTCCCACGTCCTCGGCGATGCTCTCATAGGTATCGCCGTGAAGCAGCTTGCGCCGCAGAATGGCGCGGTCAAGATCGCTGTGTATCCACTCGGCGATCAACGCCTCCATATCGCTGTTGCGGTAGTCAGACTTGGGCTTGTACATCCTTCTCACCCTCCGTTTCGGGCGTTTCCGGGGCCTTTACGCCCGCCTCGATCTGCTTCAGGTTCAGCTTTTCCCATGCGGCCTTCAGCGCGTCGATCACGCGCTCACTATCCACGTTCCAGCCCATTTCCTGCATCTTTTTCAGGGCAAGCGTCCACTTATCTTCTCCGACGTAGCGCCCCAGAATGGCCTCTACGGCGTTGACGACGATCTCAGCCGCTTGGGATAGATTATGCTGCTCTACCCAAGGCAGGACATACTTTTTGCCGAGATGCACCAAGACCGAGAAAAGAACCGTTGCCACCAAAGAGATCAAAGCCACCAAGATTTCCGTAAAGTCCATAGATCAATGCCTCCTTACCCATTTTCGTCCTTATTTTCAGAGATGCTCCCATACCGTGAAAGCGCCCATTTTTCCACGGCGCTGTTGCCACAGTAGGCCACGAATACCAATCCCGCGAAAAGGAGCATTGCTTTACATACCTCAACAATGCCAGCAGGATAAGCCATTTGCCACAAAAGCAACTCTGTTCCTGCAGCGACCAAAACCGCCGCAAGAACAGAAAGCACCGTCATACGCTTGGAGAATTGCACGTATCGCTTATTTCGCACATTATCCACGCTCCCGAAGCCACTTATCAATGCCCTTGCTGGCTTGCTGCATTTCGTCCGCATTACCATTATGCAACTCATGTTCAAGGAGCGCTTGTACGCCTGTGCAGGTAGCCATTAGCCCCGTGCGGAGATCAGCAAGCTTACCGTCATGCTCCGCCATTGTGCGCGTGTGATCGTCCAACCGAGCCTTATCCGTACTCAGTTTGCGATTAATTTCCACAAGCTCATCCGATACGCCCTGCGCCGGTTTTGATTTCCGCAGGCGTATGGCGTTGATCTTCTCCACAGCACCCAGCACGATGGATACCACGCCGCACAGCAGCACAGCTACCGCCAGCGCCGTCCACAGCGCAGAGGGGGTGATACCGTTGACTGCATCCAGCATCAGCCCTTACCCCCTTCCAGCGCTGTTACGCGAGCCTCAAGGGCTGCAATCCGTGCTTCCACGCTGCCGGGGGCGCTGACGGCCTCCTGCGCCTTGAGATACTGCTCCATCATGTATCCGGTAATGCCGTCGCGCTGGACAGTCGCCCAGCCACCAGAGAGGGAAAGCACCTGTACTGCCTCGCCGATCGGCACTTTCGCCAACACCGAAGCGCTTTTGTCCGGGCGGGCTCGGAGGTTTACCGTGCCGCCGCTGTCCGCAGTCACCACCATTGTCTGCATACCATCATCTCCTGTATTTGTCTCGCCGTAATTGATGCGGCGGGCATATGCCACGTAGTCCCAGCCCTTAGAGGCGGAGAGCTGGGAGCGCGTGAACCCGATTTCCTTAGATGCGGCATTAAGCACCTGCTTCCCTGCCGCGTCCACAAGCCCAACGTGATAGTAGTCCAGCAGATCGCCATTATAGCTCTTACCGCCGGGCTTATACTTATCCGGGAGCGCATAGCCTTTCTCGGTGGAGGCGCGGGCCTTAAAGGCCAGCATCCCCGGTTTCGCGGCGCTGATAGGGAGCAGCTCAACTGCCTCGCTTCGCGCAATGGCATTGCTGCCGTGATACAGCGATAGTCCGTGCTGCTTGTACAGGTAGACGAGTGCTCCAGCGCAGTCCACAAGGCCCTTCTCGGTCTTCCCCCACTCATAGGCCCAATGCTCCTTCAGCATTTGTTCAAATAGCTGCAAGGCCGCTTTCTGCTCGATTTTCGCCATGCTGCATCACCTCCTTCAGCGGAAGCGGGCGTTATCAATATAGCCATCTACCACAAGCCCCGCAAAGGTAGGCCTAGACTCGCTTGTAAGGCTCTGCGTTACGCGCTTATTCAGCGTGTTCAGCGCGGCGTTATCCTCCTTGGACATAAAGCCATCCTGCTTGGAGGTAGCGTTCTCGTGGCGGTGGTCGGCCTTGGCGAAGTATGCTGCGCCGTGTCCGCCCAGCGTCAGCGCGTCGCCGGTGATGTCGCACGGGAGCTTAGCATCCGCATTCAGGCGCAGGAGCTTCCCGGCCTGTGCGGTGCTCACAGCATCCAATGCAGGGAGCAGGGCGCTGGGGGTGATGGTGACGGAAACCGCCGTACCGTCACCGAAGATAAAGGGAACATCATAGGTGCGCTGCACAGAGGACTGCGCGGCGGCGAGGATTAAGTCAGGATATTGGCCGAAGGTGAGATAGGAAAACAATACCGCATCCGCATCTCCGTCCAGTTTGGCATAGAGGCCGATCTCCTCAATCAATGTACTTGTCAAAACACGAGTGTTCCAAAATTGCACCGATATGATAAGATTTCCGGATGTATCTACCTTGCGTCCAGCTACTTCCGCATCGTCATAAGGAGTCAGCAGGGCGGCATACTTAGTAAGGTCTGCGTCGTCCGGGGCAAGGCCTGTTCCCAGCTTTGCCCCGGTAAAAAGGATCGCTTTGCTTTCTGCAAGGGAGCGGGTAATCAACTGCGCTCCCAGTGCGGTTAGTACATTTTCGATATTTCTTGCCATTTTCGTTCCTCCTCTCATTCCGCCGAGATGGACGTAAAGACGATCTGTCCGGCCTGATAGATACCCGCCTGTACGATAATATCGGTGCTTACAAGCGTCTCTGGTATCTCGTAGGTCATCGTCACGCCTGCGGGGTGCGGGATCAACAAACCGGCGTTAATCATCTCAGCCTGTATCTTGGTCAGCGTGCCGCGGATGATAACATTGATGCTCATATCCTGCTTATCTTCCAGCACGATGCCCAGCGCGGGGAAGATCACGCCAAAGATAGCGCTGGCGCTCTCATTGGTGCCGTCCCATGCGTTTTGGGCTACGGTAGCGCGGATCAGCAGCCGATAGTCTTCATCCGCCAATCGGCGCGGCGCTGTTGCGGGGGCGAAGGGAAGAACGCGGCTTGCGCCCACCATTTCGCCCAGCATATCAAGCTGCCGGCCTACGGCGGTGTCGATGGAAAACGTCTCCGTGTAGCTGTCCAGCATCTCCATCATCTGCACGGGCTGTGAAAGGATCAGCCGAAGGAAAGCAAGCCACTTTGGCTTGCCTCGATTCCACCCCGGAGCAAGTGCCTCATAGTCGCGCATATCAGCTCACCACCTCGATGCTGACTGCCGACGCGCTGCCGGAAAGGCGCTGGCTATATGCGGCGGCGATGGTGTCCGATGTTGCGGTCTGCCCAGCGGTGCTGGCAGTCAGCGCGGTGATGGAAAACGCCGGAGACGCGCCGGAGAAAGCGCCGAAGGCCACACCGTACAGCGTAGATACAACCAGAGACTCGCCGATATCTAAGCCGCTGATATAGTCTGCAATGGCATTTTTTAGCGCACTCTCGGTGCTGCCGTCCCAGCCCGGGAGCTTTTTCAACCGCACGGAAACGCTGACAGGTACTGCCGTCGGGCGGGTGAAGCGCATGGTATTCTCGCCGCCCCACTCGTCCGTGTAGATCGCGGTGGAGGTGCCAAATGTCGCCACGCCGGGAGACTTTTTCAGCCACAGCACACGGGCGATTGAAGCATCATCACCGCCTTCAACTACCGCGCAGATGCTATGCGCAGGGAGGCCGTCTGCATTCTCCGCTGCGGTATCGTTTTCCAGCACGGATACGGACTGCACCCCGGATAGATTTGCCAGCGCGGCACGGATGCCGCCCAGAATGCTGCGGCTTGGAAGAGAGACGGATAGAGAGCGCCGCTCACGCACCGCCGCGTCCGTTTCTATATCGCGTCCGGGAGAGGAAGCGGAAGGGTTCGTCACGGTATTCCATGTGCTGGTGGGCGTGTGTATCTGCGTGATCGTTCCAGCCGGAGCAAGGACAGCGCCAGCCGTCAGGCAGGTGGCCTCGGAAATAGCTTTCCCGTCGCTCCCGAAGGTTACCTCACCTGAGATGCGCCACAAATACCCTTGTTCATCCCGCGCCTGCATCCCTGCGGGGAGCGTCGCGCCGGGTGCGCCGGTAAGCTCAAGCGTTACCGCGCCATAGGTGGCGTTCAAACGGCGGATCCCGTTCAGCGGGAGCAGCAGATCAAGGGCGTTTCCGCTGGCAAGATTGGGATCGTGTGCGTTATAGCTGGCTGTGATGCTGGCCGTCAGGTCGTCCGCCGCACGGGCAAAAATGGATAGAAGCTGGTAATCCTTAGAGTCGGGCTCCAAGTATACGTCCGCGCCGAAAATTTGCTTGTAGCCTGCCAGCAGGTACTCCATGCGCTCCTCATAGGTTGGGATGTGCATTCCCGCTGCATCAAGATACGGCGACGTATAAGGCATCGCTGCTCACGCTCCCCTCAATCTCTCCATACTCCGTGATGATTGTGCATGTGTAGGCCAGGGCACGGCCATCTACTGCTCCGGCAACATCCCGCACGGCGACTACGCCGGACGTTTGTGCGATATAGGCGGTGATGTAATTCACCAGCATGGTACGCCCTTCTCCCGTGCGGATGCCCTCATAAATCAGGCGCGGGATGACAAAGCCGAGGCTTTCGTCCTCCCACCATTCGCCCAGCAGCAGGTGAAGCCGAGATTTAACGGCTTCCAGCACAGCCTCCTTGCCGGAGAGCATCTGTCTTTGGCTTCCCACGGGCTGCATGTCGTCGTCCATATCCAAGGGGCGGCATAGCATAGGCGTCACACTCCTTCCGCTAGCGCACGCACGGCGGCAACTGTCGCGGCGCTGGGGTAGTTGGTTGCTTGCTGCGGTATCGCAGCGTTTTCTCCAAGCAGGGTATAGCAATCCGCCGCGCCCTGCGCCAGCGCTTGCATTTGCGTCAGCCAGTCGGCAAAGTAACCGAGGCGGCCCGGCAGCGCCATATCTGCAAGGCCAAAGCGGGCCCGGGCGGCGTTGACGTGGGAAAGCATCTCCGTTAACTCCGCCTGGTGGCTGATCGTCTCCGAGGCAATGACGGTTCCAGAGGCAATGCTTCGCGCCCACGAAGGGGTACCGACGGAAAAGGCTGCGGAAAGGGCCTCGCCCGCCCCGCCGCTGGCATCAACCAGCCTAAGCAGTACGCGATAACGTCCCGTTTCCACTGTCTGCGGGAGGCGGAAGGCTGCAAAGCCTCCGTTTGCCGGGAGCGTCGCAACCTGCGTATAGGCCATGATCTGCGTTTCTCCCTTGCGGCATACCTTTATAACGGCCTCAAGGAGCGGAATGTTTTCATCCGTAATGTCCTGATCATTCGCAAAGGCCACCTCCACGCGGAAGTATACGGCATTTTCGTCCAGCGTATAATCGCTATCCTGATACCATTTATCCCATTTCAAAAAGGCTTTATCGGCATCATAGCTGAAAACCGTATATTTAACCTGACTATTAGGCGAGATATTCAGCAGATATTGATCCGCCTCATAAAACGTTAAATCAGAGATGCGATTATTGGACGCTGTTTCCATTCCTGCGTTAGGGCCGGAAAGATAGATAGCATGGCGACTCCAATTTGCGCCAACAACCTCGGAAGCCTCCGAGAAAAGAGCCGCCTGTACCTGCATCCCCTCTCCGTCCGGCTCCGAGGGCGCAGAGATGGCAAAGCATGGCCTAAAAGGTAGGTTTATCAGCCCGCTTGTGCCATACAGCGCAGGAGCCGCCGGAACACGATTGCGGCGCACAGGGTTAGACTCCGTAAGCCCGGATGCAGCGCCGAGAGCATCGTAGGATTGTACGCGATAGCGTATAAATGTCCCCCGGCTCATACTGGGTGAAAGCTGCACCGGTGGGCTTTGCACGGTCTCTACGTCCGACCAATCTCCATAGGTTGCTCCATCAGCGGAAAGTTGCCGCTGCACATAGTAGCCCGCAAGATTGCCGTCCGGGTCGGTTGAGGCCGTCCACGTCAGCGTAATGCCGTCGCTTTCGTAAAGCGCGGGCGTTGCCGTAACATTTTTCGGCGCAGAGGGGGAGGAGTTGCGCGTAACAACATTGCTTACCGCGCCAGATGATGCGCCAAGCGTGTCCACCGCAAAAACGGAATAGTTGATCTTTGAGCCTCTTTGTAAGCTTGGGCTATCCTTATAGGAGGTAGATGTAGTTTCCCCTAAAAGAACGGTATCTCCAAAGTTGCCGGGAGCTTGCATAATACCGCGATACACCTGATAGCTAATGTTTTGCTTATCCGCATCCGTGCTTGCTTCCCATGTGATCGTGATCTCTCCGCTTTCATACAGGGCAGGAGCCGCCGTTATATTTTTAGGCGCGGAGGGAAGGGAGTTGCGCGTAACGGCGGGGAAAGTCGCGGACGCGGACGCAACGCCAAAAGAATCCACAGCATAGATGCTGTACTGGATTTTTGCACCGCGGTTTAGCGTCGGGGAATAGGAGACAGATAGCCCATTTACATTTCCCACATCCGCCCAGCCAGACCAGCTATTTCCGCCGTCGGTAGACAGCCTTGAGCGGATATGATAGTAAGAGATTGCGTCAGTTGCATCGGTGGATGCCGCCCAGCTCAAGGAGATCGCGCCGCTTTCAAGCACCGACGGCGTTGCCGACAACTTAGACGGTGCGCTTGGGGCGGTGTTCGTCCTTACGGCAGGAGAGTAAGCCCAGCCGGAATAATAGCTTTCTCCGGCGGCACCGCAGGTGCGGATGCGCCATTGACGATAAGCGCCGCGTGTATCATTTACGGCCACGGAAACAGATCCGGAACCAGCGGAGGTCGCAACGGTCGCTGCTGGAACCCAATCCCCCCAATTTACGCCATCGCTGCTATTATTATAATGGATTTGGTATCCGGTGATCGCATTTTGCGTGCCGCCCGAAGCACCGGACCACAAAAGGGTGACAGCGCCCTCGGCTACGGTGGAGGATACTTTTACCGTCGTAGGAGCGGTTGCAGAGGAAACGGCGATCTCATAACTGATAGATAGGGATAGATCAAATACAATAATACTGGTGCTATAACTAGTTCCGCTTGCCTGAAAAGAAACGGCAATATCCCGGCTGGATGTGCCGGGAGAAATAGAAATGCTTGTCGTCTGCGTATTTTGTCTTGCGCGGAGCTTCTGGCCATCTACATACAGATAGTTACCGGCAACTGGAAGCGTAGACACATGCACCGTCAGCACGGAGGACGTAATGTTTGCGTTTGCCGGAATTGCGGCTGAAAACGCAAGATTTACCGCCCAAGTCGCGGTAGACCACGTGCTTCCGGATCGCCGAGAAGTAAGGGAAATGCTATCAGATTTCGCGGTTACTGTTGCCATCGTCATCCCTCCCAAGCTCATCTAACAGCGGCCCTAGTAGATAGATCAGTCCCAGCGATATGCCGAGGCACGCCAGCAGAACAAGCGCACTACTTAGGATAATCTTCCATAGGACTAGGAGTATCGTCATCCGCACCACCTCCATTTTTCAGCAAGTTATACGCAAGTTATACGCAAGTTGGTTGCAAGTTTCACGCGCCCTCCGCTTCCGCGTCCAGAAGCTTGCGCACCTGCTCGCGCCAGCGCTCGGGCACCTCGTCAATCGTCATACGCCCCGCGTCGATCCAGCGTTTGTAGATTTTAGCCATTGTCCATCGCCTCCTTACAATTATCTGCCAACCTCGCTAAGCTGATAGCTTTTCCAAATTTCATTGTTCAGTCCTCCTTCGCTCCCTTTACGCAAAAATTTTCCCACTTTTTATAAACGTCCACATAGGTTTCGTTCTTGTCCCCATTGTGCGTAACCTCATAGTACATTCCGTCCGAAATAGTTGTGCTTACAAGAGCTTTCCAGTTTTGCAAAGTTTTTGAAAACCACACAACATACACATCGTCCATAGTAATGTGCATGTTATCCGTCTTTTCAACGTGTTCATTGAAATAGTCCATGATTAACTTTTTTGCGTATTCTTGCATTTTTATTTCTCCTTTACCTCGCTGTGCATGTGTTTTATAAATTGATACACATTAGTTTTTACCTGTCTCCATTGTAAGCATCTCCGCCAGCTCCATTACCGCCTCGTCCAACTCCAACTGGTGCGCTTCGACCGCCGCCAGCCGCTCCTCGACGGTCGCGCCGCTCGTGCCGCGTTCCTGCGCAATAGCAATCAGTTCAGCGGCCTCGTCCTGCGTGATTTCCAGCGCGTCCGCGAGGACGGTGATGCGGTCAACGGCGGTGCTCGCCGCAAAGGGTACGCTGCCAGTCAGACGGTTGTAGAGTACCTTGTACTTGGCTGTGTGTTTTACTTCACTCATGGTCTCAACTCCTTATGTTATATATCTGTTACAGCGCGTTCAACGTCCGCGAGGGCTTGCGCCGACGCGGCGGAAGCGGCTTGCAACTGCTGGATGATGTGGATCGGGTCAGCGCGGCCTTTGACGGTCAGCGCGTCAGCGTCCGTGATGACTGTGTTGGTGCCGCTTAGCGCTTTGATTGCGCCGCCGCCCGTGGCTGTGAAGGGGACAGGAGTTGCCAACTTGTAGGCGATTTGGACGGGTGTCCCCGCTGCATGTTGAGCGGCAAGGTAGGCTTTCCACGCGTTTACGTCCGTATATTTGGCCGTTAGTTGGGGGCCTGTATATACACTATCGCCCGTGCAAAAAATACAATCTCCACCGTAATTGTAGTGATAAATGAAGTGTGAGCATTTACCATCTGTTTCTACTGGCACATTGTTTAGGACGCGATGTCCGACAAAGTAAGCATTACTCTCATAGTTCCATTGCTCTTCTCCTGTAAGCGTCAGCAGTTTCCACGTTTCATGCCCTTCGCCATCCGCTCCTACTTCACCACCGGAGATGATTGAGGGGAGGGTGAGCATGGTAGTGGAGCCAGAGTAGGGGGAGTAGGTGGTGGGTGCAGTAGTGCCAGCCACAAGCATAAACTGTACATTAGGGTATACCTGATGTATGCCGCTCTTGCTACCCGCCAGCCACATAATGCTATAACTACCTGCATTGCTTGGAGTTGTAAATGTTGCGCTCTTGCCCTCTTCGATGTAGCCAGTGAGCTCGAGTTGCTTAGTCGTTTGACTAGGTATAATGTTATCAGCTAAAAAAATCGCAAAGTTAATTCCCCCGCAACTCACAGGCTTAAATGTGTATGTAGTGTTCGGTTTTAGAGTGTTACTCCCAGCAAGATTATATCCGTTTGGTTTAAGCTGGCTTATATTCAGCAGGTTCTCCCCGAGCCGCTCAATCGCCACGCTGTCCCTTCCGCTAATAGGCCGGATGTTGGCGTAGGGAGCGTAGGCGGTAGGTGTATCCTTGGACACCATTAGCCTAAGCTGTATGTCGGTATTCACGTCGGGTGTCAGCTTGGCAGAGATAGCAAGAGATGATTCGTCTTCCGTGCGCAGTCCCCACGCAGATGATACTTTCCCTCTGATAGCGAACGGGGTGACTTTATAGCCCTTCCCGCGCAGATCGGTTTGAGCGCACGAGACGATGCCAAAGGAGTATACTCTCTCCTCCGTTACCTCGCTCGACGGGATGCCGCTAACCTTGATGATGTCTTCGTCAATCGTTACAGTCACACCATAAGGCTTGCCAACAGTAGCCGTACATTGAGATATATCCAGCAGGTTAGGCCCTCCCCCCGCCGGATACGGCGTTCCTTCGCCCTCCTGCGTCGGCTCCCAGCTTGCCGTTACCCCCAGCTTGCTCCCCGCCACAGGATAGCACACGACAGGGTTTCCGCTCTCTTCCAGCGGCGGGCAGAGCATATCCACGATGTGCTGGCTGCTCCACGCCTCGGAACCAGAGACCGTTGCATCGTCGATCTGCGCTTTCTTCGCCACTTCCTCTTCCAGCTCCGCGATCTTCTCCGCGTGCTGTGCCATGGCTTCCTCGCGCTGGACTTCGGCCTCCACACGTCCCTGTTCTGCGGTCACGCGCCCCTGCTCCGCCTGTACGCGCTTGCTCTCGGCATCCGCTCTGGCCGTCTCGGCTTGCTGGCGCTGGGATTCAGCCGTTTCTCTGGCCTTTTCCGCCTTCGCACGTCCGTTCTCGGCGGCGTTCCGCGTAGTCTCGGCGGTCTGCCGCGAGGTTTCCATAGATTCCCGCTGACGCTCCGCCTCTGTGCGGGAGGTCTCCGCCGTCTCGCGGCGCTGCTCTTGCTGCACGCGGAGGTCTTCGGCAGCGGTGCGGGCTTTCTCTGCGGAAACACGCGCTTCTTCTGCCGATAGCCTCGATTGTTCGGCTTCAGCGCGGGACGTTTCAGCCTTTACGCGTTCGCTTTCTGCCTGAACGCGGGTGTTTTCCGACGCAACCCGGCTAGATTCCGCTGTATTTCGCGCAGTTTCGGCTCGAGTACGTTCGGATTCATTGATGATGCGTTGATTTTCGTTTCCATAACGCGACCGTTCGTTTTGGGAGCGAATAAATTCAGCATCGGCGCGTTCATTTTCCTGCTGCTGTCGGGAGTTTTCGGCCAAAATTCTGCCGTTTTCCGCTTCAACGCGCTCCTTTTCGGCTTCGCCTCTGGTTTTCTCGTTCTCCTGTGCCTGCTTATCGGTTGCAGTGGCGCTGCCCGTTGCCGCATCCAGCCGATCAATGGCATCATCCACACCATCTAGTGAGGTTTCAAGCCTTGCGGCGGTTTCCGTTGCATCCTTTAGGGTCTTGTCGATCCGGTTCAGCAGATCGACAGCCTCCCCGCACTCCGGCTCCCCATAGTGCAGACTAAGCGCGATACCGCCGCGGTAAATAGCAGATTTCAGGATTTTTTCGTTCTGCATCAGCCGTAGCTCAAGTTTAAGCGTGCCAACGCGGCACATATCGGCGGCGGTCAGCGCGACGGTAATGGTGTCCCCATCCTGCGTATAGTCATGCGTATAGGGCTGCGCATCTCCGGGGCGCTGCATAATGCACAGAATTTCAGCCTCCGGATGCTCCTTCAAGGCAGATGTGCAGTCAAAGGTAAGGATGCGTGTTTCGTTTTCGCCCCTTCGCCCAACAATGCCGATGTATTCACTTTTTTCGCTCCAAGATAACTCCATAGCCATCACGCTCCTTTATCTTTGATCGATGCTTTTATTTCATTCAGAGCATCCTCAACAGCTTTCAGACGTGTGCATACACTATCATATTCATCTTTGGTTACACCAAAAAAAGACGGCGTATCCGAGATGTCTGTCAATGCGTTATGTTGGCTTCTAAAGCCGACAAAAGCAAACCCGTCCGAGAGATCATGCCTCCGCAAAGAAACGGGGTTTTGGATGCCGCCATACTGAAACCATGCATCTATGCATCTATCCGCAAAAATGACAAGGCATTCATCACCTTTTTGCACGGGGAACGTAATTCCGGAGGACGCGCCGCCGGGGAAGAAAACGGGAATATCCGACAAGAGCGGGAGCTCGACATAAGTACCGCCTGAAAGCCGCTCCCGAAGCGCCGGTTTGACGGTAACGGTTTGCGCGGCCTTATCGTAGCTTTCCACTACGGCAGGGAGCGCACAATGCATTTCCTGCCGTAAGGCGCTCTTTAGTGCTTCCAGCGCCGCGCCGGGGGCCTGTACAAGCTCATCAATGCTGGTATGCTCCATATCACGTTTCCCCCTCCCAGTCGTTCTTTTGTCCGGCGGCCATGGCATCCTCATCCAGCAGCACCGTCTCGCACGCCCACGCGCCGGAGTAGCTGTCCGCATCAATGGCTTGTGCAATAACGCGATAGGTTGCGCCGTTGCTTTCACCGGGCAGGATCAGGCAATGGCCCGGCTGGAAGCCTGTGACGGCAGTTTTGAGGATGGTCACGCCGTCTAGCCGCGTGGGCGTATCCAGCAGCATGTCCTCGCTGATGCGCAGTACTGCCGGAGATAAGCCGCGCTTTGCCAAGTACAGGCCGCCGTGCGTCACATACGCCCGATAACCCGCGCTTTTCGCAAGCTCGCGCACGGCATGGACGGTGCGCCCGAAAAACGCTTGGCCACGTGTGAACCGACTTCCTGCGATCATCGGCGTTACCAGCGGGAGCGGCGCGTCGCAATGCGCAAGCAGGGTGTGAAGCGATTCATCCAGCGTTGTCCCCTTGCGGATGGCGACGCTGCAAAATCCCCGGCAAAAGGCCGCTCCGTCCGCAAGCACTACGGTACAAGTCCCTATCCCGTTCCGCGCCTCTGTCACAAGGTCTTCTACCGCGCCCTGTGCTACGGCGCTTTGCTCCTCTGCCGTTACGGTCACAAGCGCCGCACGGCGAAGGGCAGAGAGATCGGCATCGTTATAGCCTGTAAGCGTCAGCGTCCAGCGATCTGCGGAACAGGACATGGTGGCGCGGCCTTGCAGGTGCAGTCTTGCGCCATCTGCGATCTGCACACCGTCCGCGTACAAGGCCATAGGCCTAAGCTCACTCGTTGTAGGCAATGCAATCCCCCCACAGCAACTCAAAATCTTCGAGATCATCCCGTCCGGGGTCGGCGCTGGGCGTATCGGAGGAAATAGGCACGAGGGCCGCGCTGCCGATGCGCAGGTGGCCAAACTGTCCCAGCAGATCGTTCAGCTTGTTCCCGGAGGCGATCAGCGGAAGCAAGCTCACCAAACATACGTTTGTGGTAGCATCGTAAACGGTGAGATACCATTTCCCGGCATTGTCCAGCCAGCGGATTTCCAGCCGCAGGGAAACGGCGTTTCCGTTTGGCGCAATGCTGAGGTTGATGATCTGCGTTTCGGCATCCGCATTCAGCGGAACGGCAACAGGATCCATGGGCTTTCCCCCTTTCTGCTGGTTTAGATCGCGTTTGCGCCAAACCAGCGCACCAGCACGGACGGGGTGCGTCCGCCGCTCGCGTCGGTTACGCTGCTGACGGTGGCTCCTGCGCTGCCGCCGCCGCCCTTCGCCGCGACGGCCTCATGAAACGTTACCTGCCCAGTCCAGCCATATTGATTAGTTTCGTCCTGCACCACAGAGATGCTCTTAAGCAGCATGTTACTGTAAGTGGCATAGTAGGTCACAACCTGCACCTTTCGACGGGCCTTTTTCAGCTCCATCAGGGTAGCAAGCGCCCCCTTGGCGCGGTCGCTATTCTGCGCGGTGATGTCGCTTTGTCCGGAAAAAACATTCGACATTGCAACGTCCAGCGTGATCTCATCCGGCTCGTTCTGGGCGTTATTGACGTAGTTTTTCCCTTTTTTTGCGCTGGGATCGTCCTCAATTTTCAGCGTCTGCGTGTGCTGAATCTTAATTACGCCGTCAAAAACATAGGTTTTCCGCTTATCCACATCATAGATATAAGCCGGTTGTTGACTGATTTGCATCAGGCAAGCACCCCTTTCAGACTGCGTATAAGCTGCCTTTCTGCGGCATTATAAGCGGTCGTGCCGATCTCCTTGGCATCCGCGCCGGAGGCCGTGACCTGAATGGTTACGGGTGCGGAAATGTTGTAGTTGTTATTGATGGTCGCGCCGGAAGCGGCGGAGGAGATCGTAGCGGCGTTCGCGCCGTTAGTCCCGGCCATCCCCAGCCCCATATCCGTCATGAGCCGCTGGGTGGCGGCGCTGCCCATTTCCCCTAGCATTTGTTTGATAAGTGCAAAGGCACGGGCAGGTTTGCTCAAGGGGATAATGTACTCGGTGCCGCCATCCTCGGCAACTTCGGTCGTAATGGGGCGGTCGTAGCGTCCGCCCCATGCGTTTTTCTTTGTGCCGAGCGGGGAGACTTGCGTGCCGGTTGCATCGTTTGTAAAGGATATGCCGACATTAATTGTCCCTGCATTATCTACCTGAGTTTGCAACGTATCAACAAGCGTTTCACCTGCGTTATCAGGGATTGTTGTCGGGATTTGTACTTCCGGGATTGTCCCATTAGACAGATTTTCGACCGCCGAAGCGTACATCTGCTGAAGCTGGGATATATTGGTATTCTCGCCAAGTCCCAAGAAGCCGGTTTTTCCCGCATTATATGTATCTGCATAGTTTAGGATAACACTCAGCAGATACTCTGCTTCGCTGTCTGTTTTGGCATTGTCCAGCATCCCGTAAAGCTGATTAAAATCTTTAGCCTCGCTCGACCAGTTAGGAGCGCCATTCAGCGAGTATCTCCGCACACCAGCGTCTAGGCCGCTGGATTTTGCTTTTCCTCCCGTATACGCACGGAATTTTGCGCTAGATTGATAGCGTGCTTGCATTGCCGCAACTTCTTCATCGCTGTAACCGAGGGAAGTCAATACGGTCCCTTGGAAGATTTGCCCATCGTCAGTTATACCGGGCTGTGCTTCTGCACTATCCGGATGAATGATCCCGTTTATAATAGCATCCGTAGATTTTTTATACTCTGCATACTCTGCGGATCCTTCGCCAAAAAGGGCTTTTATGATAGGGTCTAACGCTGACCCTCCGGCTTTTAGTACTCCGGAAATAAGCCCCTGTATCAATGCCACGCCAAGGTTAGCACAAGCATCCCAAAATGTCGGGTCGCTTGCTAACACCACAATCGCGTTGATGATCGCAGTAACAAGCATGGACGCAAGGTTAATTGCATCCGAAAGAATGGATGCAGCAAGTTTCCCAGCCGAAGCGATGCTTTCCTTGTTATCCTCCACCCATTGCGGCAGATTTTCCGCAAAATTACTTGCTCCACCTGTAAGCGCTTCGAAAACCATGCCGGAGATTTTGGACATTTTTTCCGGATCGTCGCTATCCAGCAGCTCCCAGATAGACGGGAACGCAACTGCGACCTGTTCTGCGTCCGGGTTAGCTTTATTCCATTGCCAGTTTTCATAGTCGTCGATCAGGCCGCCGACAGCCGTGATAACCGCCATGATCTGCCCTATTGGGCCGGATTTCAGCAGCGCAAAAACCGCCGAAATAGCCAGCCCTGCGGACTTGATACCGTCCGGGAGCTTATGCACCCAATCAGCGATTTTGACGGACATCTCCACAATGCCCAGCAAGCCCTTGGTAAAGGCCGTAAGGTATGAGGCCAGCTTGGCGGTCAGGCCGTTAATGTCCTTGCGGATAAACTCGGCAACCTGCTTAAAAAACGCTGTGATGCGCTGGATCGGCTCCTTGAGGTTTGCCAGCATATGATAGTTGATCCATTGCATGGAATAGCGGACCGCCGCCCGAAGCTCATAAAACGAGGCTTGCATTTGGCGCAAAAGCGAAATGCCGCCGCGCATGTCCGGGAGCGCCATGGCCTTATTAGCTTTCACAAGGTCGTTATACATGGCCTTTAGCGCGGGGTCTTTGGACACCTCCTGCATGGTCTTTCCCATGGCCTTCAGCGCGTTTTGCTGGGCGCGAATTGTTTCAATGGACTTATGCTGCGTGCGGGCCAGCTTTTGCATTTCCTGCTCGGCGGCATAGCTGGACTTAAGGAATCCGTAGATAGCTTTCCCCGCCGCCGTAAAGGCTGCACCCATGGCGGCGGCTTTGAGCTTGCCGGAGCTCAAGAAGCCCATGAGCTTCGTCATGGCTCCTGTGTCCATCTGCACGCCTAAGCTGATTAGATACTCTTGCAGCGTTGCCGCACCCTGCATAGGCATATAAACCGCCTCCTTGCGCGTTAATATTTGAGTGCTTTATCTAGCTGGGCCTCTGTCCAATCGTACAATCTGCAAAACGCCTCTTTGCCGCGCTTTTCCATCTCTTGCATTTTCTTACTTGAGTACATTGGGAGTAATTTTACCGTTTTAGGATCAAGGACGGGCTCACCATCGGAACCGACACTTACTACTTTCCCGGAAATTCGATACATGTATTTCCTGAAATATTTAGGTATTTCCCAGCAGGACAATCCATCTTCTTTTTCACCGGTTCTATGATTCACACTTGCGCGGATTGTTCCATTTTTAAGGTATTCCTTTTCCTTGGGATTATCTGTGACACGATAATAAATCCCATCCTGCCTAATGCCACCTAGGATAGAGACTTCATTCTCAACCATGCTGCGTATCCTAAGGCGATCCTGCCGTATATCTCTGCCATAAAGGCTCGATAGTACGACTCTTCCACCTGAAAGAATTTTCCCCTTAGACTCATCACTGTACTCACCTTCAGGCCTTGGGAAAACTCCGTATGTATAGTCTTCTTTGTTTGTATTCTCTGGGATTGAATAGACTTTCCCCGGTTCTTTTTCTTCATCGGGGCCATATTTTCGGATAGTTTGTGTAACCTGATTTACTCCCGGTGGAATAATTTCATATTGCGACCCACCGAATTTTTCAAAGGTATTGCGTGCTTTTTGAGCTTTCTCGGATTTTGCCATGTCAGCACCTGTAACCACCTTAGGCGCTTTTGGATTCGGAGAGTGTTCCGTTGCCGTTGCTTTTGTTCCTTCTCCCCCTCCAGTAGAAGTAAATCGTCCGTTTTTATCTCGCTTGTGCTTGCTTTCTTCCCACTCATCATCCGTTATCTGCGGGTAAAGCATAACGCCTAGGCGTTTTACAATTTGCAGCAGCAGAGGATTACATTCTAGCGTCAACTGTCGCATGATTTCGCCTCCTTACTGCTGCATCGCCGCTTCACGCGCCCTTCGCTCATTCTCGTTGCGGACAGCCAGCATCTCTAAAATATCCCAGAGATCATCCAAACAATAGGTTCCATCCCATAATTCATGATGTTGCCACACGCCCGCGGAAACGGGAGCAAAGCATTGTTCGTCGATGTTTACGGGGTGGGCAGCTTCGTAATCTGGCCCATCTTGGCGAAAATGGAGCTGCCCCCGTCGAAAAAACCGCCGCAGTTAAACGCGATACAGTGATAACAAAGCATCAGGCAGGTGTCCATCTCGTACTCAATGCCCTTGATGCCGTACTCCTCACGCACCATAACCGGCTGCCAACCAGCGGGGAGACTCTTGTCCGCGTAATTCAGGCACTTGACAATCAGCCGATGCAGATCCTCTTCCGTGATCTCGTCCAGCAGCTTAGGAATCATGGCCAGAAAAGCGTCCTCCCCGGTGTCCTGTGCATCCTTTGCGCCGCGCTTCTTCGTGGGCTTTTTCTCCTTTTTCTCGCCGAAAAGCTCGTCCATCTGGGAAAAGATAGGCATCAGCTTCTGCATCAGGAATTTCATTAGATACGTGCCGGAGATCACATCCATCTTCCGCACGCGGTATTTCTCGCCGTTTAGCTCGATGATCTTTTCAAGCTCTCGCTCCATAGTTTCCCCTCCTTTGGAATATACAAACCGGCGGCTGACGCGTTTTCTGCGCATCAGCCGCCGGTGCTATCCGCTTATTAGGTATCCGAGATTTCAGCCGCCAGCAGGGCGTAGCCTACCGTGCCAGAGGTCTGATCGTAGTTAATATCGGGGCGCTTCTGCGGGGTCACGCCGACCGCCGTAATAGTGCGTCCCGCAGCGTTGTCGAAAACGGTCAGCGTCGTTTCAGCAAAGGATTGAGCCGCGCCGTTATCCAGATACGCCGTCCAGCGACGCATGAACATGTCCGCATCGCTGTTCTGCGGCAATTCCAGCGCGATCGTGCCGTTTTTCGCCCGCATCTTATTGATAACAACATATCCGTTGGCGGTGGTGGTATGGCTGGACATATCGCCCGTGTACGAGATGGTGATCTTGCCGCCGCCAGCATCAGAAAGCACACATTGGCCAACGCTGGGGTTATTGATGACTGCTCGTACATCCGCAAGCGAGTAAACCGCAAACTTTTTACTTGCCATGACTTCTCACTCCTTTCTTACCGCTGCACATAGACGTTCAGCTCGACGGACTCAATGCTTCCCGCCATGCAGACACAGCAGGTTACAGGCATGGCCTTATGCGCTTCACGGTCTGCGACGGTCTGGTTGTCGTAGCTGTCCGCATAGAGCAGATAGCCGTTTTCAAGCGCGTCTCCCGTGTTCAGGTTGCCTACGGCATCTCCGCGCCACACGCCGGGGGCGACCACGCCGCGGGAAACATACTGTTCCAGCACGCCCGTAAGGGCGCTGATAATCAGCGCCGTTGCGGTATCCGTCTGGGGAAGCTTTGTCGCACGATTTGCAACCAGCGCAATGCATGCGTCCTGCATGTCACTGGCAAGCATATCCATGTACATCACCTCGTCAAAGCGTAAGCCGGAGGCGGTTGTTCCGGGCTCCACCATCGCGTGACCATAGCCGCGGGTGATATACACGTTGCCGTTCTGCTCCTTAACGGAATCCACCTCGGACTGCGTCATGGGGTAGGTTTCCACGCCCGCAAGCCGCTTGTAGCACAGCGCAAAGGCGTCGCTGGTGTGCGTATGGCTCAAGCCCATGGCCACGCCCATCAGGGCGGCGGCTTCGCTGGCATCCGCCTTGCACAGCAAGCCGATAGCCCGATTCGTGTCCTTGGCTTTCATAGCGGCAAAAGTGCCGCTTCCAATCACAGCATTGGCGACGGTATCCTTCACGCCGTAAAACTGCATGTGATGCCCTTCGGAGGTGAGGAAAGTGTCAAGTTCAGTAATCTTCGAGGTGTCCGCGCCGCAAACATATACGCCATAAAAGGCATTCGTCTTTTCCAGCACAGCGGAGATCGCCTGTACAGTCGTTTCGCCGCTATCGATCATGCCTACCAGCACTTCCACAGGCGCGGGATTTACGCCAAAGTATTTGGCGGCGGCAATGTATTCCGCGTCGCTGGTGTCAAATCCGTCGGTAGTCATTTCAGCCAGCGACTTATACCGTTTTACGCGGGTCGTGGTGCCGATGGTCGTACTGCTGCCCAAAATCAGCCCCACGTCATAGACGTTGGATGCCGTCGCAGCAGCGCCGACCATGACGTTCACCTTTACAACGGGGTCAAGCGTAAGCATATAGGATCATCCTTTCCGGCTGACGGAGCAGCCTTTATCGGTTTGTCTGGATTTCAATATCCGGGGCGCTTTTAACTTGCGCCACGGGAACAGATGTTTCGTCCAGCAGAGAAAACAGGATCGTTAGATCGCACCGTCTGCGCCACAGGCTCCCTTCCAGTTCCGGCACGGAAAGCGGTCGGTTCGGGCGCGGGACAGGCACCATGTTTGCCCGGCGCAGAATGCTTCGCGCACAGCCTGAGCCGGAGTCGAGGTACATCAGGCTCCATAGCTTTTCCGCGTCATTGTCCGAGTTTGGTCCATAAAAGGAGAAAAGGCATTGCACCGGGATAACCTTGCGAAGCACCGCTTTCATGCCCTCTGCGTCTGCCTGATAGCTTATCTCAATGCTGTCCAGATTTGCGGTGGTCGGCTCGCTTATGGCGTAATAGCACACGTCCTTCGTGCGATCGGTGGGCGGGTTGGTCGCCTCGCGCAGGTAGGCGGCGCGAAATCGGCGCGATGCCTCCTTAGATTCGGAGGAGAGACCAAATACCGCGCACAAGGCCTCAAAAACAGCCCGATCTGCGGTTTCAACCCATCCCATCCTCCACGCCCCCTTCTTTTTTCAGCGTGGCGTAGGCCGTTGTAAAGCCCCACGCGTCCCAATGCTCCACCCGCGTAATACGCCATACATGCCCCTGCACCGAGACTTCGTCCGCGCCGACAAAGGTATCGCCGCGATCCTCCCCCGTTTGGAAGCCAAAGGTGGAGCGGATCACGATCACGCCGTTGCGGCGGTCTTCATCCGGCATGGTTTGGAGGTCGGTGCTTCCGGCGGGCTGCACGTTGCCGGAGGCGCGAAATACTTCACGCTTTTTCTCCTTCTCGTGGCCGTACACGCGTTCCCACGTAATGCGCGTAACAGTAAAGGGTACGCCGCCGCCCAGATCGGGATCATCCAGCAGAAACTGCACATCGGGCTGCAACATGGGCTTTTACCTGCCTTTCTTCCGCACCACAAAAGTGATGCTTTGGCGTAAGATTCCCGTATCGATCAAGGGCATGGACGACCCCTTGCGCTCAATTGTACTAGGAGCGTTTGGAGCAAGACTGCCGTCGGTAAACTTTTTCTGCACGGCGTTGACGGCATACATTCCCGCCTTTTTGTAGGCAGCTTCCGCCGCCTGCACGTTGCCCTGTAAAGCCTGTGTAATGCCATCCTTTAGGAGCTGCTGGAGCTTGGCACGCGTTTCCGGCTCTTGGATCGCGGGTTCGATGGTGGGGCGGGGCGGTATGCGATTGATTGGGCTGCCATTGGTATGGATATACATCAGCTCGGCGTTGGAGATTCTCCCCTCGCGGCTGCTGGTCTCCTGCGGCACGCCGACCAGCACGTCCGTTTCCCGGACGAATTTCAAGCCCTCGTTCAGGCGCTTGATCTGGTCGTAGGCCGTTTTCACAGATACCGTCAAATCGTTTCCCATTACCGCACCACCATCATGCCGCGGCCTACCAGTCGGGCCATAGACGCAAACTGCTGGCCGTAAACCGTATCCTTGAGACTTCCGTAGCCCGTGAGATCAGGCACCGCATCACTTGCGCCATAACCGACGGAAACGCCGCCGACACTCTTGCTCGTCATGTTGCCGCGTGCCTCTCCTGCCGCCTTTACGGATGCTGGATTGCTGTTTTCAGGAGCCGTATACGTTTTTAGATATAGCGTGATGAGATGTGCGGCATAGAGGCAAACTCCCAACTTCCAGCGGGAGTGCCAGCGTTTTTTTTGCACGGCGGCATTGGCGTTATCCAACATCAGCTGCATTACTTCGGAGTCGATCTCCAATGCGCTGAACTGCGGATATATCTGCCAAAACTCCTCAAGGGATACTGCATCATCGCTCTTGGCTCTCAAGTTCGCGGCCTGTTCGACAGTCACTCGGAAGTCGTCCATTGCTTAGTCCTCCTCGGACAGCAGAGACGCGCCGCGTCCTCGGCGGGTCTTGGGCTTTTCACCCTCGGCTGCCTCTTTTTCCAGCAGATCGCCGCCAGCTTTCCCCTCAAACTGCTTTAGGTCGCCGCAGGCCAGCGCCGTCTTAAAGGTAATGTCCCCGGTAAAGCTGTCCGGAACATCGTAAAAACGTCCGGGCATGATATCCATCGTGTGGTTATCTGCGTCCCGCAGCTGGAAACGCCGGGGCGGATTGGAAGCGTTAAACACATTTACCATACTTGTATCACCTCAATGCACAAAAATGGCGGAGACGGGAAAACTCCCGCCTCCGCGTAAGAAAGATATATCGGCGGCCTTAAATGCCGTCGATATAGATCGCATGGGTAAGATAATGCCATTGCACCTGGCTGAACTGGGTAACGTAGGGAGTCAGATAGGCCAGATGCTCCGCGCTGGGCTGAGTAAACATGCGGCGCAGGGGAACGGTCACGTCCATGCCGATCATATCCTCATCATTGCGGTAGGCAACAAGCCGATCCTTGCCGCTGGTGCCAGCACCCTTGCATTGACGGCAGGGGACAATCGTGAGATCAATGCCCTGCTTGGATGCAATGTTGTTCTGCATCAAAAAGTCAATGATGGAGATGCCGGAACCGTCAGAAAGCTCGGTGGTAATGATGTAGGTGTACTGATCCCACGGAATCAGGATATGGTTCGCCATGCCGCGATTGTCGTACTCGGACGCGGTGATGGTAGCGGTCAAGGCGCGGTTAATATCCCGCAGAATCTCCGCGGGAGTCTTGGCGCTCCACTGGGTGTCCGTGCCGCTGGCGGTATGGGGATCAGCCACAACAGAGGTAACGCTGGGGCTGTTCACAAGGCCGTAGGAGCCGTACTTGGGGAAGCCGTAGTAGACGTTCTCGTCCATCTTCTTGCCGTGATTCAGGCGCAGGCCCTTGTCAAAGAGCTGGTCGAGGGAACGGCCGATCTTCTGCAACTTCTCCTGATCAATCATCGGAACCTTGATGATATGGCCCCACAAAAACACCTTATAGGTGTCCTTGTCGATGTCGGCCTGTACAACAGGAAGCTCGTTGGTATCGTTGGCCATCAAGCCGTCAGCAGAGCCTCCGGAAGAGCCGTAGGAGACGTTAAAGGAGGCGATGCTGTCCACAAAACCGCCGCCCGTCTTAATGGGCATATCGCGGGGCCAAGTCTCAGAGGACAGCGGCTCGCGCAGCTTCTCGTCACGCTTTTCCAGCTCGCCAACCAGAAAAGCCATGCCGCCCGCGTCGTAGGTTGCCACACCGCCCGGCGCGGCATCCAAGGACAGGATGGGATAATCAGAGGTCATCTTGTTCATGTCGGATTCTCCTTTCTTTTGGCCTTATCACACGATGCGCTGGGTCAGCGTGATCTCGGTAACGTTGTCGCCGTCCACCTGCCCGTGGCTGAAAATCGCACCGGGAACAGCCAGCGTATCGCCGTTAGTGCTGTCGTTCTTCGCCATAATGCCGCCAGCAGCGCGGGAGGCGTACTTGCCATTGGTGACGTACACCTGTCCGCGAGCCGCAAGGCTCTCCGTATCCACCAGCTTGACGGACATAGAGCCACGCACCAGCACGTCCACAACCTCGCCGGGGGCATAGTACCAGCCGTTTGCGTCGTCGCTCTTGGGCTGGCTGATGCGACGCACCGCAAAGCCGATAACAGCGGTCGCGGTATCGGTAGAGGTCAGCGGACGCACGCCGCCGTTGGTGGCATCAAATGCCACGGGCTCGCCGAAGTTGATCTTCTTGCCAGCGTGAGCAATATCAAACTTGTAGGGAACAATGATGCAATCCGGCATCCGGGACGGAGTACCCGCATAGCCGTAATTCAGCTTTTCGCCGATAACCTTTCCGGGCATGTTGATTCCTCCTTACTTCTGGGGCTTGTAGTGGGGGTTGTAGCGGGCCATGATATCCTTGCCCAGCTTGGCTTCGTCCACGGTGGGCTTCTGCTTGCTGCGGGCGTTCTGCGCCTGGAATCTGGCAATGGCGGCGTAATCGTCACCCGTGGACTGCTGGGGCTTTCCCATGGCCTTGCGGATGGCAGCGGCGGCAGCGTCAGAGGCGGCGCGGCGGTCGCGGGACGGGAGCTTAGCAAGATAAGGCTTCAATGCCTTAATCGCGGCAAGCGTTCCTGCCGTATCCGTTTGGTGCAGGGGCTTCTTTTCTGGATCTTCGGGTTCTTCATCCTCGCCGTTGATTTCCTCTGCGGGGACGGTGACGGATTCCTCGCCATCGTTGGCAGGGGCTTCGGGTTTCTTGCCCTCGGTCAGTTCGGCGGTGAGACTTTCGAGGGGGTCGTCATCCTCCGCCGGTTCCTCGCTGAGCATGGCGATCAGCTGCTTAATCAGCATCTTAAGCTCAGGGTCGCCGGGAGCTTCGTCCTGCTCCGGGCGCTGCATGGGGATAGATACGGGCGCAGGAGCGGGGGCGGGCGTGTTAT
>ERZ1034928.66-NODE-66-length-62031-cov-63.076271_pt1 | contig 62031 bp, 86 predicted proteins | sample MGYA00520627_ERZ1034928 | MGnify/ENA primary metagenome ERZ1034928 (study PRJEB33766, sample SAMN09781755) | gut metagenome | biome: gut microbiome | host: Homo sapiens | place: Madagascar | study: EMG produced TPA metagenomics assembly of the PRJNA485056 data set...
ATTATTATATATAATAACACATCCTCTTTATATACATAACATTGTCATAGGATGAGATGAATTGAAAAAAGATGTTGACATGATTAATTGATTGTTGTATTATGTGCATGTTGAGAACGAATTAATTGAAAAAGATGTTGACATGATTGAATGAATGTGTTAGAATTTGTTCTATAGTTTGAATAGGAGATATGAAATGATGATTGCATGGATGAAAAAAATCTTTGGTGGTATGAATGAAGAATTTGAAAATGAACAAAAAAATCAAAGAATGAAAACACTTGAATATAATGAAAAATCCAGACAGAAAGCGATTGAATACCTTGGTGAAAAATGGGTGATTCATCCAGAGAATTTTGTTAAAAAGATCAGACAAAAAAGAACATATCACAAAAGAATTAAAAATATGGTATAATAAAATATGATTGACAGGGATTCTTTAAGAAAGAGACGCAACAAAGGATTGAAAATCATAAAAGAACACATCCAACAATTCCATAATAGTGGTGAAAATATAAATGATAAAAAACGTATCGGAAAATATGGAACGACACCAAAAATGTGCAGTTGTTGGATGTGTGGAAATCGAAGAAGAACCCAGAAAGGTTCTGAACGTTTAACGATTCAAGAAAGAGTATATAATGATCGAAATTATCAGGAAGATAATTAAATTCTTCAAGCCAAATGAAAAGAAAGAAGATTCTATTGGTGAATTTAATTATAGGCTCCAAAGATTGGAAATAGAATCAGATGACATTGTATCAAAGGTTATCAGAGTACAAAAAGAAGATAACAGAATGATGCAAAAAGTCATCGAAGAAAGGAAGGATTCTATCATTGAGTATTATTTGAACAGGCTTTTTAAAAATGTTGAAAACTGCGAACTTGATGTTGATCAAAGCTATAATGGACATTCAACCATTCGAAACAGTTATCTAAACATTCAAATTGATTATAATAAATTGGTCAGTGAAACATTATTGAATAATCTAATTGTCATGACGGTTTATATTCCATCAGTGAATAAGGAATATCAATTCAAAGTAACCGATGACGAATATAAAGATAAATTGAATTGTCTTTTGCTTTGCTTGACTAAAATACACAAAGAGAAACTCAAAAATAAAAAGCTGTGGGATGAGGTGACTTTAACAGAAGTAATCATTAATAGTATTAGGACAATGAGATAAAAAAACTGTTATAATATGAGTGCATCGCAGAATATTGTTAATAATGATTTTATGAATAATGACCAATTTTTTGTAACCTATGGCGATTATATTAAATTGGTTATTGATGATTATAATATCGAGAAAAAAAATATTAATCTGGTTTATGAAAATATCAAGAATATTGAGGTTCTGATTAATAGCACTTTGCCATATTTTATTAATGACAAAATGAAATATAATGTGGCAAGTGTGTCTGATCTGTTTGATGTAGATCATGCCATTAAAAAATTAAATGCGAAATACTGGAACAAACTGATTGTTGATTCTAAATTGATTGATGTTTTCCCGTATTCAAAACGAAAGGAGTGGAATGACAGTATCTATAATTTGAATACTCCGAATTTTGAAGAATCCATTGTTCGGGAAACATATGCAAAATTGATTTCTGAAAGATGGATGTTTTTTGCTGATAAGATTGATGATATTTTTAGAAATCTTTCAAAAACACATTTGACTAATTCCCCGGAAGGATTCAGAAAGCGGATGATTATTGATTATTGCTTTGATTCTAAATGGGGGATTAGTAAAAATATGTGCTTTAACCAGCACGCACAAGGAGTGATACATGATTTAAGATCAGTTTTGAGTAAATTTAATGGTGGTAAAGATGAATTGGCATATCATTCGACAAGAAATCTTTTGAATTACATCATTAATAATGTGCGATCCGGAGAATGGTTTTTGGCTGATTCAGGGGCATTTAAAATCAGATGGTATCTGAAAGGTACCATGCATATTGAAATCAATCCTGATTTTGCATGGAAACTTAATAAGGTATTGAGCTTGAAATATCCACAAGCAATTCCGGCAAACTATCGGACAAAACCTGTCAGAAAGATCAGAGATTTTGAAATGATTGATAATCCGGTTCCACAGGTTGTTTTGAATATTATGTCAAATTACGAATGCTTTAACAATACTATTCGTATTAATTTGAATAATTCGACCCAACAAAAAGATGTCGTTGAAAAAATAACCAATATAATGAAAATTATTGGTGGCGAATTAGTAAAAAATACATACAATAATTATGGATATGTAATTTATCAATTTGGTTATTCGCCAAAAAATGTTTTTGAAAAGATTTTATTTTCAGGAACGCTCCCAGATCAAAAAACCCATCAATTTTATCCGACACCAATGGAAATATCAAAATATGTTATGGATTTGGCAGATGTTGGTAAAAATGATAAAATATTGGAACCATCTGCCGGACGTGGAGACCTGTTAAGATATCTTCCGGATTTTGTTGATAAAAATAATGTTTTTTGTATCGAAATTTCGAGTATTTTTTGTAATATCCTTCGATCAAAAGGATTTGTCAATACACTTGATACAGATTTTATAAACTGGGCTGAAAAAATATTGAAAACGGGAAGAAGATATGATAGAATTATCATGAATCCACCGTTTTCGGATGGAAGATGTATTGCACATATTCAAACAGCATCAAAACTTCTTAATTCGGAAGGAAAATTGGTTGCAGTTTTGCCAAGCACATATGAAAATAAATTGGATATGTTCAAGGTGGAACCAAATCTTAAAGTATCTTTTGGAAACAAATTTTCAAACAAATTTGATGATACAAGCATTGAGGTAATAGTATTAATTATTGAAAGAATTTGATATGTTATCATACATTATAAAATGTATTTTTAAAATCGGGTTTTGGGTAGTTGTATTCTTTTTTATTTGTTTGGGGATGACATTATGTTCAGGAAATCCAAGAGCAAATGAAATTAACCATGATATAAAATGTCTTGCATCGACGATTTATCATGAAGCCAGAGGAGAATCTCAACATGGTCAAATTGCTGTCGGAAAAGTAGTCATGAATCGTGTCAATCATAAAACCGAATTTCCGAATGAAGTTTGTCATGTTATCAAACAGAAAAATCAGTTTTCTTGGGTTAATGGAAAAAAGTATATTCCAATCAAATATACAAAAAAAGAACTTGACATAGCTAAAAAAGTGTATTATAATAACGATAATTATACTCACATTATCAGTAATGATACATTGTTTTTTCAAACTAAAAATATCAAAAATAATTGGGCGACAAAAAGATTGGTTAAGTCAAAGGTAATAGGAAATCATGTATTTTTCAAATATCCAACAACAACAAAAAGAAGATAATTTTATTGATGTCAACATGATGCAAGATAAATTAGTAAAGTATATCAATAAAAACTGGTATCATGAGTTGACAACAAACATTCTAAATTTCTGCAATCAGGAAGATTTAGATTTTAATTGTATTAAAGACATTATACCCAAGCCTGTTTTGAAAGAACTTGAATTAGTGGGCGTTGAAAAAGGAATTTTGAAAAGAACCAAATCTTCAAAAAAGATAGTATTTCATTAAAATTATGCTGGTAGAATCTGCTTTTAATTATTATAATTCGATAAAGCTGCACTTTTCGAGTAAAAATAAAAATTATGATTGTTTCAAATATCATTTTTCCATCCGGAGACGTTTTGATCCAAAATCAGAAAGATATTTGAGGTTTTATCAATCTGTTGCCGAAAGAGCATCTACAGTAACGAAAACAGCAAATGATGAAATTCTATACTTTTTTGCAACATTCAGAAAAAATCCAAAGGCATTTATTAATGAATTTGCAAAAGCCCAAGCAGCCAAGAATTTTGTAGAATATAAATTCCTTATTGAAAATGCCTTGCCGGTTTTATATAGAGATTTTCTTCGAGACATTTTAAAAAAGATCAAAGATCATAATCTCAAGAATTATTATATGATTGATGATGAAAAAGGGATAAGTTTAATGTATGAAGATTTGATCTATAATCAATATATCCCGGAACTTTTTATTCTGCATAATAAAATTTTTGGGTGTATTGAAAAAACCAATGACGAACTTCTGAAACATGAGTATAATATGTTTCCTAAAAAGTTTGAACCATTGGTTATAGTTGATGTAGAGAGGTTGGAAGGGATCATCAAGGAAACGTTGGCGGAGCTGAAAAATTAACGAAAATTTACGATTTTTCATGCTCTGTAAGTTATTGATTTTAAAGATAAAAAAATTATATTGCGTTTTTATGAATTTTACCCTTACTACCCTACATGCCCTTAAAAAAGTGCATTTTTATGCTTTGTAAGTTATTGATTTTAAAGGTTTATTTTTTATAAAAAATCGCGTTTTTTAAAAAGATACATATTTTTTACTTTAATACGTTTTATTTTTTAACAATGAGAAAGGAAGAGACGAAAAATGTCCAGATTGAGCGCATTGAACAGAAACAATACAAAAGCCAAAATTGAAGCACTGAAACAAACATTTCAGAAAAAACAGGTCAACACGACAAAAAAGACCAATAAAAAAGATGAACGATTCTGGGAACCGTCTTTCAATGATCGTGGTCAGGCTCTGGCAAAAATCAAATTATTGCCAGCAGTAGATGAAGAAAATCTTTATGATTTTGTCAATCAGAAACGCCACATTTACAGAGCGCCAAATGGTCAGTGGTTTTGGATCAATTGTCCGACTTCCATTGGGAAGCGTTGCCCGAAGTGCGAAGAAAACTGGAAAATTTACAAAGAATCGGAAGAAGGAAAAAATCTTGTTATCAAATCCAAATGGATGCCGAATGACCGTTATATTTGTAATATCTATGTTATCAAAGATTTCGGAAATCCCGCTAATGATGGGAAAGTCATGCTCTATGCATTTCCAAACTCCATTAAAGCAAAGATTGAAGAATGTCTGAATGGTACAGAAGGCGATGAATTTTCTGCTGGCAAGGAACCGAAGAATCCGTTTGAATTTTATAATAATCTCATTTTGCAGATGAAGATCAAAAAGACAGGTTCCGGGCAATATCTTCGAAATGATTATACGGAATGCAATTTTGTAGAATCGAATGATTTCCCAGAAGATAGGGATTTTTTACAAGATGTATTGAATAAAGAATATGATCTTGAAAAAGAATTTTTACTGGAAGAACATTATCCGACCGAAGAAGAAATTGTTAAAGCAATGAGACGTTGTAATCCGGAGATGTATAATGATTCAAATTCATCTGTCGTTGAACAGGTAAATTCCAGTCTTGAACAAGTCAATATTCGGGATTTGGGAAAGATCAATAATGAAGATAATATTCTAAATTCTTCGGACACTGATCAGGAAGTCAGTATTGATAAGTTGAAAGCCTTGGCTGAAAGAATTGAATCGAATGATGATATTGATTTGAAAGATTTGCCGTTTTAAAAAAGGAAATATATAAAGTGGCGTAGGGAAAGGATTTTATCCTTTCCCGTTTTTGAAAGAATAAAATGTTTAAAGAAGCTATTGAGAAAACACTTCAAGAAAAGAAAATAATAAAAAATCAACTACAATACATTCCAAATAATATTGCTTTACAATATGTTAAAAAGGCAATGATCGAAGGCGAAAAACATTTGGATTACTTGAAAGATAAATGATTAAAATAATTCTTAAGTAAAGGATAACATATATAATGGATATTGAAACTATTTTGCTTGAATTTTTGAATTTCCGGTCTCAAATCAAACTTTTCCATTGGACAAGCCAATCATATGCGAGACATATTGCACTTGATAAGTTGGAAAAACAAACATCTGACACAGTTGATGATTTGATTGAAGAAATGATGGCAACAGATCACCAACCAACAGAATTTAAAAAAGATATTTTTGAATTTCAGTTTTTGACGGCGGATAAGATTGGTGAAACTGAAAACTATCTTGAAGAATTTATCAAGTTTTTAGGAAATCTGAAAAAAGATGTGACCCAAGGTCAATCCAATAAAATTGATGAATTGATGTCGAGTATTGAAAAGGCACTATATAAACTTAAATACTTAAAATAAAAATCAAGAATAAAGTTTTTAAATCCTTGACCTAGGTCAAGGATTTTTTTATTCAAAAGGGTATAATTATAACCATTGAATGATACACAACATTATATGGGAGATCGAAAACATGGCAAAAGCAACCTATAAATGTCCTTCTTGCGGAAGTACGATTACCGTTGTTGGTCATAACAGAAATGAAGCTGACAGAAAAGCTGAATACATGGAATCGCAAGGTTATGTTTGCTTTGCTTGTAAATGCAATCAAGAAAACGAAGATGCAAAAAAGAAAGCATCTGAACTTGATCTTCCGATTTTGGAAGGTTCACCAAAACAAATTGCTTGGGCGGAAAGCATTCGCATGAAATTTTTGGAAATGAATCTTTCTAAAGAATCAAAAGAATGGATTGTCAGCAAAACAAGTGCGAAGTTTTTCATCGACAATCGTGAAACCTATCAAATGGTAGAAGCATTCAAAAAAGAAATGAAACAAAATATCAAAAATTAATAAAAAAGATTGATGAAACCCCTGAAACCGAGTTATTGATTAGGCATATTTTAAATAATAAAATATCATAAAAATTTCGTTTTCTTGACCTAGGTCAATGTTTTCAGAAATAATGGGTGTATAATAATAAACATTGAGAGAGAACATTATATAGGAGATTGAAAAATGTGGAGCATCGAAATTTATGCAAATGGTTGTTTTTTGAATACCGTCAAGTTTAACAAACCTTATACCTATACCGGTGTAAAACGCGTTGCTAGAAACTGGTGCAGAAGAGACAACAAAATCATAATTTTGTTAGATGGCGCTGAACAGTACCGTTGTGAAAACGGCGGAAAATGGAAAAATATGTAATTATTATTGAATTATTATTGAATTATAGTAAAAGAAATATGGAAACTAAACTTTGTTATGCTTTGGTAAAAGAAGTAATTAAATCTGGAATACATCAGTTTGATGTTTGTAAAATGTTTATTGATCTTGATACTGCGAAAGCATATCTTAACAAATATGCAGAGGTTTGTATAAGAGGACATAAAACTGTTGTCGTTAGTCATGATTCGGACAGAAAACTTGAATATTTTGATAATAGCAGCATTATTAAATACGAAATTCAGACGGTGGACATGAATTGATCGTGAAAAATATCATAAACTGGGAAATGATTAAAAATGAAAGGTAATGAGAAGATGAAGAAAATTGATAATGATAATTTTAAAATCCCTACTGATCCGGAAGTTATCAGAAAGATCAAAAGTGCCATGAATGATATTTCAGACTGTTATTATCGAATTGAATCAAACAAAGATACCATTAAATCCATTATTAGTGATTTGCATGAAAAATATTCCATTCCAAAGCCTATTTTGAACAAGATGGCGAGATTGCATCATAAAGATGAATTTGATAAAGAAGTTGCCAAAAACGATAATATGGAAGACCTGTATAATACAGTGTATAATATCCAATCATGAACGATTCAAAAGACATTCCAAAAATCAAAACAATAACCTTGAATAATAAAACTTATCGAAATCGGGATGATTCATGTGTTGTTGTGAATGATTCTGTTTATTGTTCAAATGATAAGCATTTTGAATCTTTTGGTATTGGATTTATGATATGTTTCGTGATTATGTTTGTTATACTATATTTTATCAGTGAACGATAAGAATTTAATATGGATGATAAAGAATTAGCTGAATTTAAAGAAAAGATTGAAGCTATATATGATTCCGCAGGTACTATTACGCCAGAAGAATATATTGATTTATTCGCATGGCTAGCGAAAACTTATTTGACATTAAAAAATAAGGAAAATGTCAGCCCGGAGCAATTCGGCAAAATGTGTTTGGATATCATGAAAGAAATTGAGCTTAAGAAATATTTACGCCCTGATGCTCGATTTCAAAAAAAAAAAGAGAATCAGAAGATTGATATATGTACAAGGCTTGGAATTTTCCAAGCCTTTTTTGTTACACTATTAGAAAATTCAATAACTATAACATACTTGAATCATAAATGAAGGAATTTCTAATATGTCAACAATATATAATCCATATCTAAATTATGGTACCGCTGGAATGCCGATGAATCAACAAATACCGACATTTCAACAGCAATCCCCATATCCTGTACAATTACCTAATAATTCCGTTTTGCAGACAACGCAGGATGCAAATAATTTTCAGAATTTTTTGAGTAATTTACAATCATCTCTGCTGAATGGCAACGGAAACAATAATCATAATGTTCAGCAACCACCCCTGCAACAAATTCCCCAACAACAACCACAATCCCAACAAAACAATACCAATGTCATGGCAATGTTGTCTGGAATGTTACAAAATCCACAAAATCAAGAGATGCTTAAAAATGTTATTAACGGTTTACAAAATAATAATTCCAATACCGGAAATGAGAAAGATACAAACAAGACAATTAGTAAGGCAGAGGAAGTACAAGTTCCCGAAAAATCCACAAAGTCAGATACAACGGGATTCGGGCAAGAAAGTATTATAACTATGATGTTGGAAATGCTTAAAGGTCAGAATAAAAAGGAAAATCAAACTCCCGAAGAAATCGAAAGCAAGATATTTGATATCTATGCCTATAAGGCGATGGACACATTAATAACTAAACTTGCATCAGCATCAAAACCTATTGATTCAAAGCACATAGCCCAAACAGCATTTGACATCGCCCAAGAAATGATCACAGAAAGAAAGAACCGAATTTCCAATAATGACAATTTTATCAAAACCAATATTTCATCGGAAAAAGACCTGAAACCGAAATTTGATGAATTGTCAGATAATACAATAACCAAAGAAGCACAGGAACATATAATAAATAATTTGTGATGATATAAGTATGTAAAAATTGAATTTTGAAGTATATGATGAAAAGACAATCTCATAAGGATTGTCTTTTTTGTTGTTAAAAAACAATATTTATTTATTTGACAAAATCATAAAAATTTAATATAATAATTTCTTACAAAAACAAAAATTTGGAAGATATTAAATAAAAAACGTAGAAATGCGCATTTTGAAAAAATATTAAACGATAATTAAGATTTTAATTTATAGGAGAAACTATTATGTCTGAAATGTCAGAGGTGAATAACATTATGAAGACCGAAGAAGCAAAATCTATTCCAAAAGAAATAGCTGATACCTTTCAAATAATTGCCAACCAATTTTCGAAATCTAATCAGAAAACATTTGAATCAATCGAAAAGCGTAAAGAATCTATAAAAGATTTAAAGTATGATATTTTTGAAACTGGTTTGAATTTGGCATTAAATTCAAAAAACTATTTAAATATTGAAGAAGCAGAGAAATACAGAAAACTGGATATCAAGTTAAGCGGCAAGTATAATTTGATCATTACTTATGCTTATCATGTTAGTTATATTGATAATGTCATAATCGCAATTTTTGATTCAAATGGAGAAGAACTTATAAAAAGTGATATGATTATTGCTACTATGACTGGCGATAATGTAAGAGAACAAAATATTTTACTAAAAACATGGAAATTGCATTTGAAACAATATTACGAGAAAGAATGTTTTTTGCAAGAAAGAGAAGTTCAAAATAGATATTTAGAGTGTAAAAAGTTGTTAGAGGAATTGGAATATCTTGATGCTTAATTCTCATATTCAGATCAAAAGCCGGGAAATTTCCCGGCTTTTTTCGTTTGTTATAAATATAAGTATGATTTTATAACTATAATACACATGCCGATTTGGAAAGATATAGATCAAAAATTTCTGGCAAATCCAGTGACAGAAGATGTTACTGTTTTGACTGATAAAGATGCTATCAAGCAATCTATTAAAAATTTGATTTTAAGCACACCAACAGATCATAAATTTCATCCGGAAATCTATTGTATTGCAGGAAATTATTTGTTTTCAAACATGAACTCTACCGATAAACAAATAATTATTCGGGATATTATTAATATTTTATCGGTCTATGAGCCAAGAATAGAAATTTATGATGTTGATGTTGAAAAGGATGAAAATGCCAGAGCAATCAGTATAAAAATATCCTATTATTATGCTCGAACAGATGAAACAGATTTGGTAAATGTTATTGTCAAAGAAATAAGGTAAACATGAGTATTGGAGACGGAAACAAAAACAAACTTGTCGTTAATATGACAGGTTTAAACTTTGATGAGATTAAAGAGAATATCATCAAAGCACAAAAAGAAAATAAAAATTTTGCCGATTATGATTTTCAGGGTTCCGGGCTGAATGCAATTATTGATTTGCTGGCATACTGTACTCAATATGGTGCAACAATGGCAAATTTTTTAGGAAATGAATTATTCCTCGATTCCGCCATTTTAAGATCATCTGTCGTGTCGCGAGCAAAGGAATTAGGATATGTGCCATTAAGCAAAACCGCTGCCAGAGCAACAGTCAAAATATCTGTCAATAATGTACAAAATAATCCAAGTGCCTTATTGTTGCCAGCAGGAACTTTATTTACATCTGAAAATGATTATGGTACATTTTCATTTGTCACCATCAATGATTATAATTTAACACAAAATTCAGAAAATCCTGAATTATACGAATGTGATAATGTCCAGTTGATTCAGGGTGAATACAAAACATGGTATTTTAATATCGAAAATCTGGAAACAGATAGATATATTATTCCATCAAGTAATATTGATACAACAACATTACTCGTAAAGATTTTGCCTGATACAAGTTCGCAGACATTTTATGTCTATAATCTTTCAAGTTCTGTGTTGAATATCAATAAAAGGTCAAATGTTTATTTTCTGAAAGAAACAACCAATTCATACTATGAAATTTATTTTGGCGATGGTGTTTTAGGAAAAAGACCTGCAACCGGAAATGTCATCAAATGTGATTATTTAGATACAAATGGGTTTTATGGCAATGGGTGTAAAAAATTTGCCATATCATCAGCGATAGATGGGTATAATGATATTATCATCGAAACAAAGACACAATCTTTCGGTGGGGGCGAAAAAGAAAGTATTGAAAGTATTAAAATCAATGCTCCATTATATTTTAATGCTAAAGATCGTGCGATTGTTCCAAATGATTATATTGTTATGCTACGGAAAGAATTTCCAAATGTTTCGGATTTCAACGCATGGGGCGGTGAAGACAATATCCCCAAGCAATATGGATTTGTTATGATATCTGCTATCAGTACAGATAATTATGGGACCGGAAGAAATTTATCAAATGATGAGATACAAACTATTTTAAATGCTAATGTTTTTAAAAAGAATACTTTTGTCATTAGACCGAGTTTTGTTAAACCGGAATATACTTATCTTGATATTACCATTAAGGTCTATTTGAATTTGTTAAATTCGGTTATGTCAAAATCAGATATTCGAGCCGAAATAAATGCATTTTGTAATTTGTATAATCTGGAGTTGAACAAATTTGGTTCGAAGTTCATTTATTCCGATTTTGTCAGTCAGATCAATAGTATTGATAGTTCTATCGTATCAGTTATTGTTGACATTGATCTGACCAAAGACTTTGAAATGATGATTTCAGGATCGGAAATTGATTTTGACAGTGCTATTGAACCGGGTACACTACAATTCAGTCGGTCATTTTCAATCAATCCTGAAACACTTGACAAAATGTCAGATGGTAAAAATCTTAATTCCGGGTTGAATTATAATATTTACGATGATTCAAACGGAAATATCAAGCTGTTAAGTGTTGATATCGAAAACGGCATTAAAGTAAAAACGAATACGACCGTTGGAACAGTTAATTATACTACGGGTTTGGTCAAATTGAATTTTATTTCCATGTCAAATACCAAAAACTCATTAGAATGCACAGCCCGGGATAAAGATATTCATGGTAGAAAAAATAAGATTTTAAGTTTTGACATGCCAAAAATAAAAATTGATCTGATTTCAAATTCCGAATACGTAAGTAATGAAAGTTAGTTTAAAAACAAAATTAAAAAACATCAATACCAATTTTACACCGAATATCGTTAAAGATGGTATTGATGTTGATACGTTTCTGAAAGAAAGAATCCCATCTTATATTTTGGATGAGAAGTATAAACAAATGGTATTCTTTTTGCGGAGTTATTTTGAATGGTTATCCGCAGAACACAATCCCCAATTCATCATACGAAATATTCTGAATTACAGTGAAATTGATAGTACAGTCGAAGAATTTGTTGATATTTTTTTCAGAAAGTATTTTAGTGGGTTGCCATCTAATGTATTGTGTGATAAAAGATTGCTATTAAAACATGCGATGGATTTTTCCGGATCGAAAGGCACCGAGGCGGCTTATAAATTACTTTTTAAAATATTGTATGATGAAGATGTTGAAATGTACTATCCGGGAGATTATTTGTTCAATACTTCGGATGGTGATTGGCGTTCCAGAAAAATTATGAAAGTGGAATCCCAAGAATCGGATGTTTCAACAAATAAAATTATTGGTTATACCATAAAAGGGGTTAATTCAAATTCTACAGCGATTATTGAAAATGTTGAATCTTATGCTGTTTCGGGAAAAAGAGTTATTGATTTGTCAATCACCGATCAGAATGGAAAATTTGATTTAAGTGAACCTGTTATTATATATACAGGAACACCCGGAACAAATTACTATCTGGAATATCGAAATACGAATATTGTCAACATTCCAAAAATCGAAAAGATCATAAAGGGTGGTTCAGGGTTTCTTGAGGATTATTCATTTTTGGTTTATAATCCGGATTATCCAGATGATAATAATTATCTTTCTATCATTAAAGTCGATAGAATTGGAACAGATATCATACACTCAATAGATATTGTCAATGCTGGATTGAATTATGAAGTTGGTGATGTTATTGAAGCGTATGATAACGGGTTGAAAAATCCAAATTTTGATGCATATGTGTCAGAAATTGGTCTGGCTGGAAATATTGTAAAAGTAACCATTCGCAATGCTGGATTTGGATTTATGAACAATCCAATATTAAAAATTGTTTCCAAACTTGGACAAAAGGCTGAATTGAAAGCTCATGCACCGAATGTTGGGTCTTTGAAACTGATTTCGTTTTACGAAATTGGTGCATATTTTGATCAATCAGCAATCGTCAAAGTCAGATCACCGGCTATTACCGGAACAAGTGAACAGGCTGAAATATATCTGGTTCCTGATACGGTTTCGGAACTATCTGGAAGATTTTATAGTTACACATCACACACATCAAATGTGTCGATTAAATTACAGGATTCGCACATTTATCAAAAATTGTCTTATATTATCAAGACTGGGGTAAATTATGCTGATTTTATTGACACTGTAAAAACTTTAATTCATCCGGCTGGGTACAATATTGCTTCCAAATATTTTATTTTGTTATCAATCAAATTAGGATTTGGTCAAGCAATGATTGATAAGTTGAATAAAACAGAGTATCACAATTTCAAGCTGATATTTGATACCGATTTATTGAATTTGATGATAAAATGGAATGACACGCGTTTAAATAAATTTATTCCATTGAAGGATGATACACAAGAAATTGATCATCGAAAACCCGGTTTCCAATTGGTCGATATCGACAGATATAAATTATATTTAAATGATACATCGGTTTTTAATGTTTTCGGAAATGTAAAAGTCGAAGACCTTTTCAGTCGAATTGATGATTCAAAATATTATTTTCACGATGCCTATCCGTTATCATTTCCATCTGAAATTAAAATACCATGAGTACAAAAATAAATAATACCCCCCATGCAAAAAATCTTGTTGGCGAATTAAACAATGAACTTAAATCCATTCAGGAAATCATTGAAGATTTTTCTGATCAAATTGATGGGTTGCAAAGCACCAAACAAAATAATTTAACATACGATGCTCAACCAACAGAAAATTCTGAAAATTCTGTAAAATCTGGCGGAATATATTCTTGGGTTTATAATTCCATTGAAACAAAAACGACAAGAAATACTGTTTCGATACAGTCAGGAGCGAACGCATCATATACATTAACACCTGTTTCAAAAACAAATTATTTTTTTGTATCACCAAATAGTTTATCTTCATTAACCATTTCTTCTTTTCCGTCAGATAATGAAGAAGTTTTAATATATATTATGACAGGTACATCGGGATGCACGATTAATCTTCCTTCCGGTGTTAATTATGTAAATTCTTTGAACTTGTCAGCTAATACTTATTATGTTTGTTCGATTCTGAATAATGTTTTTATTACAGTCCCAACATTACATAAGTCATAATATATGCCAACGAATTATTTTAGCAGATTGATGAGCTGGAAAGCAACAGGTAACTCATTTTATGGCACACCCGGCACATACCATTTTACGGTCCCATATAATGTATATACAATAAATATACAAGTGCAAGGTGCCGGCGGTTCTGGCGCTGGAAATTGGGAAAGGCATGGTGATTGGGGAGCCGGAGCAGGTGGCGGGTCCGGTGCCTATGTTGTTGCTAAATTATCTGTGCAACCATTTACAACATTTTCTTTGGTGGTTGGAGCCGGTGGTGCAAGTGTAGTCGGTGAAAATGCTTTGGGGATTGCAGGCGGCGCATCATCTTTTTCTACTTACATTACATGTAATGGCGGTGGTGGTGGTCAAGGTGGGCGCGGACCAAGTACAGCGGTAGGTGGTGCAGGCGGAACATACTCAACAAATACAGTAACGATTATTTCAGCAACAAACGGATATGCTGGGACTGGAAATAGCACCCGAAACGATAAAACATGGAAACCGGGTGGCGCATCTCCGAGTGGGACAAATTATGGCGCTGGCGGTTATGGCGTCAATAGTGGTGAAACATCTGGCGCTGGACAAGGTGGTTTTGTGAATATTTATTGGTAAAATATTTTATATGACAACAATTATAACAGAAAAAATGCGACAATCTCAAGCACTCGCATTTAAAAGCAATTTCAAATTAGATTCTGATGTCAAAACATATCTTGCCATCGGCAAAGCGGATGCATGGGATAATGAAGATGATGTGCCTATTGTTCCATCTGATTCAGCCGGTCAAGAATACTATGATTATATTGATATCTATGCGATGAAACGAATTAGCCAAAGTTCTGCTATTTCTGTCATTCGTCGAATTAACTGGGAAGCCAATAAAGTTTTCCAGCAATACGATAATAATGTTCTGGATTTCTATAATACAGATTTTTATTGTGTAAACTCAAATTTTCATGTTTTCAAATGCCTGTGTAACAATAATGGTAGCCCATCATTAGTTGAGCCAACAGGAACATCATCAAAAACAATTGTTACATCAGATGGTTATGCATGGAAATTCATGTACATTGTACCAACAACCTATTATAATTTTATTACCAATTTATGGATACCGGTAAGAGAAAAACTTGAAACAGATGACCAATCCGATTCTTATCAATGGCAAGTGCAATTGGCTGCTATTGACGGAGCCATTGAACAAATTAATGTTGTTGATGGTGGTAGTGGGTATTCAGGAAATGTGACAGTTGATATTACTGGCGATGGTACAGGTTGCACCGCCGAAGCAGTTGTTCAATCCGGGAAAATCGTCAGAATCAATGTGACCAATGTTGGAAAAAATTATAATTATGCAACAGTAAATATTGTCGGAAATGGTACAAATGCAAAATGTGAAGCGGTTATTTCGCCAATTGGTGGTCACGGCAGCGATGCATTAGCCGAACTGGGTGGTCATTATTTACTACTCAATACCTCACTGGAATATGGCGAATCCGGAAAAATCCCTGTTAATAATGATTATCGCAAAATCCTGTTGATGACAAATCCTAAACTATGGGATAGTAATGTTTATGCCGAAGGCGATGTGTATGATTGTACATATCATTTTCAGCTAAATAATATCTCAGGAATTGAAAATGATACGGTTATTGAAGGTGTTAATTCAGGTACTACTGCCGTTGTCGTCAAGGTTGATAAGGCAAATAATACCATCTGGATCACATCTGTAAAGGGAGCATTCACCGACGATGAAAATATCAAGATCAAAGGTACAGAAGATGCTTATACAGTAGTTTCGAAAGAGCCTCCGCAAATTGAACCAAGAACAGGGAACATTATATTGAAAGAATATCGGTCGAAAGTATCAAGAGCAAATGACCAAACCGAAGAAATATCTATTTGTTTGGAGTTTTAAAGTGACAACAAAAACAAATATTCGTTCAAAAGAAATTATTGTTCCAGATTCTCTTTCCCCAACGGGGGGGGGAATTTGGAAGACCTATTAAAAAACCTGATTGATAAAGTCAATAATCTCGAAGAACTGATTGATAACATCCAGAAGCTAAAAGTAGGTTCGATCATTATGTATCCCGGGAATGATGATAATATAGATGATTTCTTGCTCTGTGATGGTTCGGCTGTAAGCCGTGAAACTTATCAGAAATTGTTTAATGTTATCGGTACACTATATGGATCAGGTGATGGAAAGACTACCTTCAACCTGCCTGACCTGATCGGGCGGTTCGCCGAAGGCAGCGCGACACCGGGAACAGTGAAAGAAGCGGGATTGCCGAATATCGAGTCAATGGTTGGTAAAGAATTAAATGATCCGTTTTCCGGCAGCCTAATGTATATTTCTGAAGGTGAAAATATTGGTTCTGGTGCGTTTGGTCTAAAATATAGAAATGTTAATTATTTTGACACCGCCGGACAAAATACAGCTAATTTGGCTACAAAATTAACTTTTGATGCTAGTAAATCAAACCCCATCTATGGTAATTCCGACACAGTTCAACCAAATTCCTTGACATTAAAATATCTTATAAAATACCAATAATAAATTGTTTTAACATTAAAAATCCCGTTGATAAAATTATCAACGGGATTTCTTTTTACCATCCTGCTCGGAAAGATTTTGATGACCATCCGGAGAAACTATTTAAAAATCCTGAACTGTTTCCGAATTTGAACGGTCTGCGAATATTTGCTTGACAGCCAATACAAGACATGATAGAATACCCTTTCTTAAAAATTCCAGAAATTTCCTCTCACATCCCAAGAAAATCTTGAGAAGAATGGAGCAGCAAATGCTGAACCTAAATGAGTACAGCAGATAAATCGTCTGGGACGATAGCAACAGTTACAACACATTTTTTATTATCCTCTTTTAAAATATATCCAATACTGTTACAATATATAAAATACGAGTGTTGTAAAAATGACACCATAAACAAATCCCCTAATTCCAGCGCAACACCAACATTCTGGAAAAATGGTTGACATGATTCGCCATGTTATGCTAGTATCAGATTGTTCACATGGATTGATTTTATGAATGAAATTTAAAATAGTTTTCATAAGGTATGTTATGGAAGAAGAAAGAGAAGATATAACTTGGATTTTGAGTTTGATATCTAAAATTATTTTTACCGGAACATTTTGCGGATATTATTTTTATGACATTAAAATCTGCCACGACTTAATGTATATTTTTGGGTGGATTGGTATTTTTGTACAAGCAGTTTTGATATTTTCTGCAAATTTATTATATGTATTTTGTTTTGATTTCATTCAAAAACATATTGACATGAAAGATAAACAATGGTATATTAAAAATGATGATGTGATTGAAGAGCTTTTTGAAATTTTATCAACGATTCTTCATTTTTATATTTTTTGCCTGTGTGGATTTACGGCAATAGCATGGGCTATTGTTATATTTAAAGCGATTAACGAGTGTTTGATATTTTATATAAACAAAAAACAAAATGATGTGTGATTTAAGCGATTATTTTACAATATGCGAGTTTTCAGAGGATGAATTTCGCAAGATCATTGAAAGTGAAGATGAAGAGTTCATATCATGGTATAATAAAAAGTTTCGCATTGGTGTTGCAAAATGTCGAGCTACGATGAAGATCAAATTCAAGTGGTTCAAGTTCTACAGTGTTCCAAAATATGAAACCGTACTTGAAGCTATGCAGGCATACATGAAGACACATGATTACTATGCCATCAGTATATTAAAGAAAACTCAATTGGTCAGGATGATGATTTTGCACAAATTGTTGGATGATTGTCAAAAATCGACCAAAAATGTTATTCGTCTGACATTAAAAGAAGTTAAAGAATTGGAACTTGAGCGACATTTGAGTAAAGCAAAAATTGAAAATTTCTTGACCTAGGTCAATGTTTTCTGAATAATTCAGTGTATAATAATAACCATTGAATGAGACACAAGATTATAGGAGATACAAAAATGAGCGAAAGAAAATGTGTTTATTTTGTTGAAAGAAAAACCTTTGAAGAATGCGAAATTTTGTTTGCGTTTTCTTCCAAAAAAGAAGCACTGGAATATATCAAAGAAAAATATGAAGAGTTTGCTGAAAGCTCCGAATATGTGCTGTTTAAAAAATCAGAAGAATGCTTTTTGAGAGTAAGTAAAACCACTCTTGCGCCAACAAAATTTTCCATCAAAATGAAATTTATCCGAGAAGAATAAAAAACTTTTGAAAATGTTTAAAAGGATATATGAGATGCTTTTTGAATCAGACTATGAACTTTTGAAAGAATGCATTTCTTGTCGAAAAGAAGAAATTCGGGCGGAACTCAAAAATGAAAAAGCTGATGAAATGATGAAAGGGTGGAATGAAATTAAAATTTATCAGTTAGAAAAACTTGAAAACAAACTAAAAAATGGATGATTCAATAGTTGGTGCTTTCTTATTTTTAATGATTCTTGGTGGCATCTTTGGTGTCATGTTTTATTTCTATTGTAACGAACCCTATGGGGTACACGTTGATAATGATGAGAGAAGATTAATATTCCGAAAAGGTTATACCGCTGGTTATGATGCAGCTTGTAAAATGACTGCTGAAAAATTTGAGGAAATGGAAAAGATGATTGAAGACTTGGGATATGAAAATCACAGTCTGAAGAAATCATATGAATTATATCTCAAAAACAAGGTCGGAGAGCTGCTGAAGTCTGAAAATGGAAAATAAAATTTTAGAAACTATTGGAGGTTGTCCATTTTGCCTAAAGAGCGATGAACTAGTCATTACTCACATTTACGATGGTGAGGATTATATCGGCTGTCGGCGATGTCATTATGATGGTGTTCATATTGATGTGTGGAAAAGTCGTAGTGAAACCATCAAGCCAAAGAAAGTGGATTACTTTGTGCAAGGTTATTATGAATGTGTGTGTGGGAAAGCTGTTGGCAGGTGGCAAAACTTTTGCCCGCAGTGTGATCGAAAACTTGATTGGAGTGAGGAATGAATCTTAAATCTTGTCCGTTTTGTGGTGGCGAAGCCGAGATTGTACATAGCGACTGCAAAATAAACGACACGAGAATTCAATGCACCAAATGCGGAATAAAAACTGGTTGGTGGATGGGCGAAATTGAAGAATTGATAGAACGATGGAACATGAGGGTAAGAAATCATGAAGAATTAACAAAATGGAAAGCAAGGTAAACCCAAAATGATTAATAGCACTTTGACAATTAAAGAATACTACAAACTTCATGGAACAGTTCCAGAAGAAACTTTGGAAAAACTTGTTGACATGAGTGAGCAATATGATAAAACTTTATCAGCTATTGATGAATTGGATAAGACTTATCATGAATGTTCAACAGGATATACTACCGAAGATGAGATGTACGAAATTTTGTACTACATCAGAAATATCATCAAGACGACAAGAAGCAAATCTGTCATAGATCAATTGAAATCTATTGAAGAATTGGTTGAAAATAAGCAAGAAGAATTATATCATCAAGGTGAATATTGCAAAGATTTTTTTGAACAATTTATTAAACGCGTTAATGAAGAAATGGAGAAATAAGATAATGATGAATCAATTTTTGAAACATTGGTTTGCATGGCAAGGTATTGATATTACGCCATTTAAATATGATAATAAACCCTCTGTTGATAAAAAGACAGTAGTAACAAGGAAAGTACAAAAGAAGATGGATGAGAAGAAAAAACAAAATCAAAAACCTAAATATTTCAAGAAAACCATGAAGGCTTCGATGGCTTGATTGTGAGAGAAATAAATCCCGGATTTGTGAAAGAATCCGGGATTTTTAATGTGTCATTCAATGATTTCTTTCATGACAACCACATTGTCTGTGATAGAAATGAGATATTGCTTTAAAGGTAAAATATCCGGAATTTCTTCGACAAGTTTGATGTTCTTCGGAAGTGAAATGGTCAATCCTTCCTCCGAGGATTTCAAATAACATAATATTTTATTAACATTTGCTGGTATGCTTGTAAATGTCAATGTTTTGATATTTGTAAAATGATATATTGTATTATCTGCCGGAATAAATGAATATTCTAAATCTGAAATAGTAACTTCTGATTTTTGATTGATTGATGGCTTATTATCAGCATCTGGATCAGAAATTGATTTAAGATATTCATCGTATTCTCCCTGTGTGATTTCAGACCACCCGTCAGAGGTCTCTCCTTCGCGCAGCAAAACGGAAGACGTATATGTATCACCCTTCTTCAGTACATACCCTTCCTCTGCCTTCAACATATAGATCGTTTTAACTTGCATAAACACCCCTTTCAAAGATCAAAATATACCGTTGCTTTCCCTGCTCCTATGCCCCACAGTGTTGCATAGCCTGTTGTTGCTTCGATAGCTGCCTGATTAGCCGCTCCAAAATGAAGCTCTGTTATCGTATTAGTGGCATAAGACGGGTAACTGCTACTAATTCTAAATGCGTTTTGGCTAGTTATTTCTGTTAATTTTGGGAACGAGAGGCTAGTCAAAAGTGGGCATTTCCCGAAAGCATCTTCAAGACTACTCAAACTCTCCAATACAGGAAAATGTAGTTGTGTGAGATTCTGACAATTTAAAACTATCCCTTGCATGTTCGCATAGTCGGTAATAGTCTTTAGTTTCGGGAAGGACAGTGCCGTCAATAATGTGCCGGAAAAGGCACTACTCAAGTCACCTGAAATGATTGTTAAATTCGGAAATTCTACTTCAGAAAGGGTTGTCACTGAAGCAGCGATACGATTCATATCCCCGCTCATCTGTACCAAGGAGGGGAATGACAATTTAGTTATATTAGAACCGACGAAACACCCTCTGAAGCCGCCGTTTTCAACAGTTAAAGCAGGAAAGGATATATCAGTTTCAGTAAAGGTTGCGTTCTGACACGCCGCGGAGAAACCAGATTTTTCAACAGTTGTGACTGATGAAAAATCAAATGCATCGATTTTGCAGTTTAGAAATGCGTTAGTGAATCCGTCCTTTGACACAGTTTTCAACGAAGAAAATATTGCCTTGTAACTTCCGACTCCGCCTCGTGTAGATAGGTTTTTGAAATGCGCGGGCTGAATATACTTAACAGTAGGATAGTCTAAATCGTAACTCGGAAATTGCAGAACATGATTGGTATCTTCTTCGCCACAGTATAAAGAACTACCAACATTGGTAACCTTGGTTTCACCGACATCATCCGTTACTCCTGTCAATGTCTGTATGGTATCATTAATCAGTTTTGGGATTTTGAATTTTTCATTTGTTTCATCCAATGCAAAATGAAAACAAACGCCCTTTTCAGCAATTTCAGCATCATATTCAGCATATGTTATTGTCTTTGCTTTATTCAGCAGTAACATATCATATGGATTATTTCCGCCGGAAAAATCAGATTTACTAAATTCTCTCCCATCACAAGGATATGCACCATCAATATCATTTTCATCTTTCCGGAGAGTGGAAAAGATTTCGAAAATTTGATGACCACTAAATTCCATTGTTCCGGTGATCTGCACTCCGGTTTTATCATGAGCAGTCACACCTTTAGCCAACGTATCTGGGCTAACGGTATCATTGGTCAAATCTACAAGTGTTTCCCCGCCAAAAATAACTTTATTGATTGTCATATAACATAAATGGTGTTAAAATCATGATGTATATTTATGCCCGGACTATATTAAGCACCGATTGTAGCCGTCTGCCCGCCAGCCGCATTATCGGATAAAGAATAAGTAATGGCATTGACGGTTACCGATGTCAAATGATCATATCCTTCATCCGGGACAACAACTTGAGAAGTCGTCTTCGGAGTAACCGTTTTCTCCTGACCTTTTATAAGCTCGCCAGCATATGTACCTGAAACACCTAAAATCGAAACTCCGGATTTAATATTTGCTGGAATTATTTTTGCCGATTCGGCAGTATCAATACCTACTGTTCCGGAACCATCATGAAAACCTAATGGAATAGTATAAGGGCTTGTTAATTCTGAAATCTGCCCTGTAACGCCCCCGTTATTTGGCATCGTTCCAGTAATCTTTGATCCGCGGGCATATGCTGTCTTTCCAGTCAAAATTTCAGCAACAGCAGCAGTAGCATCCGAAGTATCTGAATCAAAAGTACAAGACCCGGTAATAATTTCACCCGACTTATCGTGAGCAGTTATATTTTTCAATAACTTATCCGCACTAACTGTATCAGACGTCAGATCAATCAGAACTTCTGAACCAAATACAATTTTATTAATTTTTTTTGCCATTTTTCTCTCTTTTTATTCTTTGCTAATGATATATGTCGTGCCGCCATCATTATTATCAACTTCATAATAGGGGATTTCGGTTACGTTAATATCATCAATTAGTTTTTTGTCTTTCGTATTTAAAATTTGCTCGGACCGAGTAGGAACGACTGAATAATTACCATCATATATTTCTATATCGCCCGGTTCATCAGGTTTGATGATCGGTTTATATTCACCCTCAGTTCCAAATGGATGATCTGGAGACCATTCAATGATTTGATTGGACAGTTCCTGCATCAATTCAGAATCATCCCATTTATCATTGACGACATTTCCAAGATTGTCCTGATTAGTTGTTTTGGAAACCCCATTATCAATATTGGCAATGCCTGTATTGACGATTTGATTGCTGTAATTCCATTGTTCACATTTTACCGTAAACCAATAAACATCGCCAATATCATCAAACCCTTTTTGTGCCAAGGACACTTCTTTTATTTCAAAAAATTCTGCCGGTCTCCCTGCTCCAGAACCATAATCAGGATATTCTTTCCAGTTTTCAAGACAAATTATATCACCTTCATTAGGGCGATAAATTTTAGTCTGATTCCTGAAATCCTTTATCGGCAAAAGAAAGGTAGAATAATTCAGCAACCGTAAACCAAATTTTTCATAAAGCGTGCTGGATTCATCAAACCCATCTTTGGGATTTTGAAAATAGGCTGTCAGTTTAAAGGCTTTATTATAATCTGATAAAGCATCTTCACCAAATGGGTTTTTTTCAAAATTGACCAATTCCCGTTTAATATAATATACGGGAATACCCCACATATCAGTTATTTCTTGTGCCAGATCATGATATAATGATTGCTCTGATGTTTCTTCGGATTTGAAATTAAATGATAGAGGATTCAAAAATGGATTTATTTGTGACATAATATAATTCAGGCAATTTCAATCAAAGGGGGTAATTGATAACGATTGTGTAATTCATCTTCCAATTTATCTAATTCATTATTGGCTTCTTCAAACATACTTTTTCCATCAATAGTTATTCCCCCAGCCATTTCAATACCATTGAATTTTGATAAATTTGTTCCCCATTGTCTTTTAATTAATTGTGTGCAGTATTTCTTAAGCCATATATCATTATATGCATCAGGATATTCTAAAAAATTAAGTGCTTTATAACATTCTGCTACAATAAAATAATTTCCGGATGGGGTTTGTGAATTTTCTATAATATGTATTTTATGGGTGTATTCGTTAAATCTGAAATCCTGTTCTGGATAAACAATCTTCTGAAAAAGATTCAGATAATCCCGAGTAATATAATAATATTGCAATCCGGAAAATCCATAGGATGATATATTACTGCCACACATTGACCAAATAAGATCGGAAACAAACATATATTGAGCAGATAATAAAGGAGCAACAATATCAGAACCGGTTCGAATACATCTTCTTATACCAATGATATCTTGCGGTAGCTCAATAAACCCATTTTTCCGAACAGTTTCATCAACAGGAAGCGCCAAATATACTAATTCTGAGCCATCATAATGCCATTGAATGAATTTTTGAATCCCATCAATCAAACAATCATTTAACTGACTATCAGTAACATTTATTTTTAAAGTGGGCGCACCTAATTTTCTCAAGCAATAATCTTTTAGCCCCTGAAACTGACTAAAATCAGTGGAATAATCTGTATCATACTTTAAGGCTAATATGCCCCCTGAACTGGCAGTAGTAACCAATTCAAATTGACCCGTTTCCGAATTAAAAGTATAATCAATATCAACAGTTAAAATGTTTGAATTATAATATACTTTTTGAATGATTGTATTTAACGGAAGAGTTAATGTTTTATCATTCAAGTTTTCGGTTGTATAATAACATTCAACGTTTTTTCGGTTTTTTGATGATATTGAATCGTATTCGCCAATTAAAATCATTTGTACGTCTCAATTAAAATGACATCCCCAGATACAAGGGATTCGTTGAATGTTATGGTTGTTCCATTTGTTGCTGAATAATCAATATTTTTGTACAGTCTTTGCCGATTTTTATAAACGGCAACAAAGGAAGCATCATACGCAACAGATATTGATGATCCGGCTGTTGTTTTGTCAATCACAACCTGTTTTTCAGTCAGTAATTTTACATCCGCCGTATTATTGATATCAAATGACGATGCGCTATTTTCCCAAACCTCGCAAATAATGACAGTATTGATCGGAACACCATTTTCCAGTATTAATCTTTTTCCGTCATTGGCTGTATATTCTGATTTTGATAAACGCAACCCATTTTTATAGACTGAAAGATTTCCTGAATCATAGGTCACATTAAATGTTGTTTGATTCTCTTCCGTAGCCTTAAGTAAAATTTCCTGTCTTGGGAATGATGATGTGTCGGTTGTCGAATTATCAAACCAAGAATATATAACAATAATATCCGTCGAATTAATAGATACATTTGGTAGAAATTCAATGGTCACTCCATCATCAGCAGTATAATCAATATTCGGAACCAATAATTGACGATTGTAGAATACATCAATACAATTTTTTGAATACTTATAAACATTTAATTTTCTGGTTTCCAGATCAATGGAAGAACCAGAAAATCTCTGAATATTTCTACGATTATATGTTTTGATTGGAACAGCACCGTAATTTCTTCCAGCGGAAACGTGATAAATGCTCATGTTACTCCGTTACTCCACACTCAAAACAGAAACAGAAACATCTAATGTATCGTTATATTCAGTCGATTTGACTTTCAATTTGCTCCCTGCTGGCAGAACTATTTTATCAGTAAATGGCAACGTGCTTCCAACGAGCATTTCCGCATTTCCGATCAATGCAACATCATCATATGTACCATTTGATTTCAGAATCGAATACACACAATTGACAATATCATTTTTATCTGATTTATTTGCAATAATCAGATCAAATATTAAATATTTTTCTCCAGTCGGAACTTCAAACACAACATCATAATTATCTTTTGATACATTGGTTTTGTAAAAATTATAAAAATTATAAGCCATTTTAATGTAAATAAAATTATTATCAAGACATTGCTATCAAAACACCCAATAAATTTTGAAATAACTCATTGTTTCGTCTATCTAGGTATTCTGAAAGGCTTTCACCGCCAAATTCCTCAATATCACCATATGTATTGGAGACTTCTTCCAAGCTATCAACCATATGGTTAAATTTATTGAACCAATCAATAAAATCATCTTTTCTTTCCAGTTTTGGCGGAACATATATTTTGCTCATTTTTTGGTTTCTTTAATCAAATCAATAATGGTATTTAATTTATCTTCCAGTTTTGACATTTTGTTTTCAAGGATATTCAAGCGCATAGCATTTATTTTTTTATTTTGATATGAGCGGAATGCAGCATCATCCGTAAATAATACTGCATTCGTTTCCATATCTCTTTTTAAATGCGTATTTCCTTCAATTTTTCGTAGTATCATGTATATTTTAAGCGAGTGCGATTATTCTATAGTTATTTATAATTGGCACATTTGCTTTATTTGACGCACTTCCGGAAATTTTGATCTGGAATGTCGAAAATGCTGATATATTATCTGCACTAAATTCATAATCCACCGGAGTATCGAACATATTGGAATTTGCAAAAGGATTCGGTTGCGGAATTTCAATCCAGTCTAACAATCCAAGTTCAGAATCTGATCCATTTGTTTTTCGATAAAATACTCTCAAATTGGCTGAACTTGGAACATTGGCTTCTACATACACCTTAATCATGGTGGCTTGCATTTGCAAATTGACAGGAATGGTCACAAAATTAAAATTATTACTGGACGATTCCGCATTTAAAAATGTTTCATTAGTTACTTCTGTTGGATTATTGATAATATTGTCATATAATACCATTTCAGCATCTGGACCATAATCATTGCAATATAAAATTGGCGAAACAAAATCATTTTCTGATTCTAAAATGGCAGACAGTTTTAATGATTTATTTCCGGATAATTGTTTATCTTCATTTAATGGAGATGCTACAATCATAGTATCTGTTAAATATATTCTTTTCAGGCGATTATAAGTTATATCAATTTCATTCTGGAAAGAATAAGGAACACGGGTATTATCATTAATCGTTTTTCCTGAAACAGGTGTAATGCTCCATTTGACATTAGTACCTTGGTACATCATGTATTCGACATTTGGTACAAAAGAATCAAATCCATAATTAATCAGGGCTTTTGCATCATACATTACAGGGGTTCCTGATTCTGTTGCTTTTGCATCAAGGGTTATTTCAAATGTGGTATTATCCAGTGCATTAGCCAAAAATTCACCATTCAATGATTCCGATGGAACGCCACAATATGTTCCTGTCGGTACGGTCAATTTGACAAACGACGAATTTGTATCAAACATATTATGATTCAAGCATTTAACCTTAACAACATTGCTGTTTTCCGTAAAGGTAAATGCATTATTAATCAAACTGATTTCGGGAATATCCTCATTATAAAAGCTGATGATTGATTTTACACTCGTATCAAATTTTGCTCTGTATAATGTATATTTCAAATCAGAATTTTGATCGGCTGTCCAAGTTTTGTTATTTTGAGATTTAAACAAAGACCCTAAAACCGGTTGCTTATCAATCTTTGCACTCTGGATCAAATCATAACCACCCAATTCGCTACACCATACATTATAGTCTGGACAATCTGTCAACAAAACAACACAATATTCCTTTCCGCCTTCGAGATAAACGGGATATTCGAATTTTACATTAGTTGCAACACTTGAATTTTCAGAAACATTGATATTTTCCGGATAAACAACAACCTTACCACCTTTTACAATATTCGGTCCGGGATAACCATTAATCATATCTCTGATTTCAACAGAAACAGGTATTGATGAATGTTTCGACTGGAAATATAAATCAATAGATGATATCATACATCCAGCTTCATCCGGAATATAAAATGATTGTGCTAACGGATCGGATTCGTACCAGTATGTGACAATAGATTGTTGAGTTGTTTTTGTTGCTGTAATAGTGGTATTGACATTTTGCTTTGTTTCCAGTGTGCCATTGGCAGTATAGTATCCAACACCATATGTACTAGCACCTTCCGGATTATCAACATATCTAGGCTGACTGGAAACTTTAAATTCTCTTTCGCCAGTTTTAAATGTTTCTTCCGGAATATCAAAATAAAATTTTAAACTCCCATCTTCGCCAACAATGATATCAGGATTATATGTTTCACCATCAATCGTACAATAACTTGATACATCCTTGCCATCAAAGTAGGGATAAACTTTTGTATTTGGCTTTAAACCTGTTCCTTTGATTTCAATTCGTTTTGAACGAATATATGGTACAATTTCAGTTCCAACAACATTTGTTTCGGTGTAATAATTTACTGGAACTGTTTCTGTTGTTCTGGATAAAATATCATTGGTAACTTGTCGGACCGATCCCCAAATATGCGTTCCAAAAACCGCCCAAACATCTCTCGAACCTAAATTTACTGTTTCTGTAAAATTTTGTGTTGGATCATAATACGAAACATTTATTTCTGGAAGATATTTTTCATCCACCCAGAAATCCTGATTGGGCGTCAAAGTCATTTCACCAACCCAGTTAGCATACATAAAAGTATTGATATTAACACTCTTTGATGCATACTGATTTTCGATATACGAAACTTCTTCAAACGGAAGTGTTAATTTCCCATTGGTTCTGGCAAAATTCGAAGACTCATTTTTATTTTGTTTTAAACCAACAGTTCTGACAACAGCTTGAGGATAAATCTTTTTAGCGGCAATGTCCAAAGAATATGATATATCCCCATTGGTTGTATCAGCCATCTGATTACTGCTGAAATTATCAGCAATCAGCCCGGTTTTCAGACGATCCAACCCAGTCTGTGAATCCGTTATTTTAACATTATTAAGTTCGGTTTCCAGAGCGTTCAATGTTGATACATATTCAAGGGTTTCAATCCTTCTTTCCAGATTACCAATATCTTTCATGGTATAACGTTGCTGGTCGATCAGATTGATTTTAACATCACTTGCCGAATAGGTATAAGCCGGAATATTGATATAGGCTAATGCCATTGCCCCATCAGGTTCAGCAGGGATTTTTGGATTGATTGAAGGAACGCCTTTTTGAATCTGAAACTCACCATCTTCTTTCAAAGACAAGACATCATATCTGCCAACATAATGGTAATAATCCATTCTAATTGGCGAATTTGATTTGACAATATAGGATTTTGATACAGCCGTTGTTCCATAGGCTGTTAAACCATCACGTGTAGTTGCCAAACCAAACAATAATTCAGTATTCTTTGGTATAATTGTTGTAACAGGTTTCGACAAAGTAATTTTTGTCGGATCAGATTCATCAATAGTCTGTACAGTGGTTCCGGAAGGAATACCCAACCCTGAAACAGTTGTGCCAACCGAAATATCATTACATGCATATTTTTCAGAATTGATATAAATTACATTCGAACCTGATTCTGCCTGTTGTGAAATACCATGAATAGAGGTATTATCCGATATAACAGGTCTAAAATCAATATAATTTCTCAAATTCACCGTTCCGGTGGTTCTGCTAAATTCCGGTGTTGATTCAATGTATGATTTATCGCCAATCAATAAAGTAGAATATGAATCAATAGATGTAAAATCACTTGATCCAGTGCCAGCTATATCAAAATATGAATAATCAATTCTGATTTGACCATCCGGGCGATAAGGAAACGTTATAGTCGCATTTTTATAACAAGTCTCTCTCTGACCATCGTCAATAACAATATTATTGACAACATTTTTATCAGTATCAGGGTTCGGTGTTGTATCAATACTATCACTCACCCAAACACCAGTTACTTTGTAAATATTTGATTTTCCGATAGAAAATACTTTTTGATTCTTGGTGTTTTCGATGATCTTTGTAGCAGTACGATATTGTTTTCTCTTTTCAGTAGCACCATTTCTTTGAACATCAGCAATAACTCGTACCGTTTTGGTAGCATAACTTGACCCAAGATTTATCTGAACAGAACTTGCCGATACCAATTCAGCATTATTTTCAAATGTTTTGTGTTCACTGATCACAGAAACAAATATATTCGATCCTGTGAAAGTGTCCGTTCCTTCTGTATTAATTGTCGCTACACCACTGGAATCAAGCAGGATATCATCAAATATTTTCGTAACTGTGTACGTCGTATCACTCGTACCATCCGAAGATTTAATAGTCGATATATCATTATATGGCAATTTAAATAATGATGATGTATTCTGCGTGCCTTGCAATGATGTAATGCCGGATATGATACCAGATGCTCCAGAAGTTTCACCTGTAATATAATCAGTCGAAATTATAAAATCGTTATCGGGCGATTTTGTTGCATAGAGAATGTTACTGTTTTCGTCCCAAAATTTGACAACGATCTTTTGATTTTTTTGATTGGTGATGCTTTCGCCTTCTGAAAATGCATTATTGACATTATTGACATTATATTTAACAATAAAATTGGCTTTAAAACCATAAGACCCAGGTGAATATAATACAGATGTCTGATTTATAGTCTTTCCAGACATTATATTTTGATCATAAACATACAACCTATAAACGATGTCTGATCCAGAACCATATTCACGATCAATTCCTCGAATTTTCGCCCAACCAATAATATTGTTTTGATAATTGGATGTGTCAGTGCCTGAAAGAAAGAAAATAGTAATGTCTGATTTGATATTTGGCAAACAGGTTATATCGGAACATAAGATATAATTTGACCAATCCGCAACAACATTAGAGTTATTTTCATAAACTGCTGTTCTGGCTTTGTCAAAAGTTATATCTGTCGTTCCGTATTTTTCAATTTCATAACCCCGGATATAGGCTTTCCCCGGAGCCACCCGCACAACAAACTTATCAGGATCACCACCCTCATCTTCGGTATAAACACCATTATTATCACCGGTGTCAAGATGTTCTGTCACAGTCATTCCAAGACCATTGACGGTATAATCACCAGATTCGTCATAAGTACGTCTTGCCAACGTATCGCCAAGCGTTGAATATTGCGAATATTTAATCCATTTTGTTGGATTTCCTTTTTCAAGTCTCAACAATTCGATAAATTTATCAGATGTTACATCATCCAATGGTTTGAATACAAGCTCCAAAGAAACTTTATATCTATCTGCTCCCGGAGCAGTAAAATTTGTCGTTCCAGCAGCATTATCATACAAACTGGAATCTTCGGAAACAGTTATGATTTCTTCTTTGACTTCCAAACCAACCTTGACAGAAGGTTTCGAATCTGTCAATGACAATATGATACTTTGAGCATAGACATTGACAAACAATCCATCAATATAATACCAACCATCCTTGATATATGCTCTTGAACCGGTTCCTTCGAAGTTATCTTCTAATGACACTCTGCCAATCTGATATTGAGCAATTTCAAGTTCATTTCTGACTTCAAGGATTTCGGATTGCTCAAAGGTTTCTTCGCTATTTTTGCCAGAGGATGTGTATTTGATGAATAACCTGTTGACATTATCAGAATTATCAAAATCTGTGATAATAGCTTTGACACCTGTGTTCGAACCGGTTATTTCTTTTCCAAAAAAGGCTGTAAAATAATCTTTTGTAAATTCGATGGATGTGTCAATCTGATCTATCCGAACCCATTTGGAATTTAAATCATATCCAGTCTGACCATCTACAACAGGCGAACCATGTTTATAAATGGAATCAGCAAATTTTTTGATCTGATTTTGTAAAATGGATTGTAGTTGATTGACTTCGCGTGTTTGGACAGCAAATCTGGGCTGAAAAAGGATTTTCAAGAATCCTTTTTTGTCATCAAAATCATCAAAATAGGGAGCGATGGAAAAAGATAAATTCATATTTTAATAACCTAAAGTTACATATATTTTTAATTTGTTCAATATTTTATATTTATAAAGAAATAAAAAACCGACATTTAAAATGTCGGTTTGAAATGATTAACCAATATATTTATTTTAGATCATCATTTTTAACAATATTTACCAATTTAAAATCATCAACCCATTTTTTATTATTTTTATCTCTTGAAGAAACAAGCACAAGATCAAAATCATTATCTTCTTTGTGAGGATTCAAAAGATAAATTCGAGCTTCCAAATAGCCTACTTTATTTGTAATATGGATTTTGAGACTTACCAAAGATGAGAATTTGACATTTTTGAAATCAGGTAAGGTTTCATTTCCAGCGCTATAAACATAAAATTTAGGATACCACTTTGATTTTTGAAATTGATCGAAAGTATCAACATTTAATAATTCTTTGTCAAGTTCGTTCAGATTATTAATGTATTTCATCATATTATCTCGCACTATATTATTTCTGAATAATTTCCTGTTTCATTATTTCAGCCCATTCAATAGTCTTTTCAAATGGGTTACAAACTTGACTGAAATGATCGTAAGCTTTAGCACCTTTTACTTTTCCATAAAAGACAACCCAATCAAAAAACATGGGGCAATTTCCACCAATCATATCATATACTTTTTTGATATCCATTTTTTATCTCCTATATAATTGTGTTCTCTCAATGGTTATAATTATACACTTAAACCACAGAAAAACATTGACCTAGGTCAAGAATTTGGATTATATATCAAAAATTAAATCCTTTGTTCAGGGGGTAAATGATTTCGTTCGATTTCTGAAAAATATGCATCCTTGCAATGATCGCTTGATTGCCATTTGAAAAGGATATTGACAAATTGATACAGGAACTTCCAACGTCTGTTATGATTCCTGCAACGGTAACAATGAGATGAAAATGTTTCATCAGCCCATTGTTTACGATTTGGTTCAATAATCGCGCATATCAGTACATTCAGGAATTGATCCAATGATATCAGAATTTGCTCGATATTATGTTTTATATACATTTAAAAAATTAAATTCCACAAACGTATTTTGTTCTCTGTATAAAATTTTATAATTCGTTGTTGTTGGTTTGGGATTCTTGATCAGTTGAACTGCCATCTGTTTGTTCTTTTTCATCATACATATCCCAAGAAAATTGTGGAAGCATCGCCAAAAAATCATCCTTGGATGGGATTTCCATTTTCCCAGCCAACACTTGACCCAATAGCTCATAACATTTCACCCAAACACTATCACGATATTTTATACAAACATTTGCCTCCTTGGCAAATTTCGCATTTGTTGAATTGAAATATGAACAGGTGCTGGCAATAGAATCATAATTCCTATCCTTTACAACACTATCCATCATATCCTGTGCATATTCCGTATAAACCTGTTGAGCCTTAACAGCATTCAACACATAGTTATAATGCTGATAAATCGTAAATTCATCTTCCGTATAGGACACAGTATAATCTGATAACTTTGCTGTTTCCATATCAAATTCAGCAGGTTCATAATTCTTATATCCAGCCGAAAGTAATTGCTGATCTTTTGGATTATAAATCTTCTGACCATTATAAACTAATGGATTTTTGAAAATTGTCAAAGACCCATCACTTTCCAGTTTTGCAAATAATTTTTCCATATTCAATAATGTACTCTATCAATAACCGTTATTCTATCAAGAACTGACTGTATTGTCAACCAATTTTTTAATGGCAAATACACCATACAAAAGAGATATGACATATTTACTGCCGGATTCAAGCACCCAATCTTCATCTGGATTCAGGGATGTAAAATTTGCCGGGAATGTTATTGTTGGTGTTCCTGTTGCCATTGTCTGGAAGAAAATCAGTGTTTCGTATGGTGATACCGGATAATTTTCTGAAATTGTTAAAGACGAAATTGACGAAGATGTTGATGGTGCCACATAAACTTTATTAGCTTGCAGATTCAAGGTCACAGTCGAGCTGCTGGAATATTGAATAACTTCAGGCGTTAGTGTTGTAATAGCCGTATGTAATGCTTCATAATTTGTTTCATAATCCGCATCGAGTGTTTCTTTTATTTGATTGACATAAGTGTTCAATTGGGCTTTATAATTGTCAATCGAAACTTCTTCTGCCTGATTAGCTAATTGTATATACGGGCGTAATTTTGTAGAATATGTTGTCATGAGTATTATTTATTCAATTTCAAAATTGACTTTTATCTTTTCGACTTCTTCGGTTGTCTTGCATTTTTCAAGCTCATCTTCAAAAGCCTGCCTTTGACCAATGACATTTCCAACCTGTTGAGTATATGCTTCAGCTTTTTTGATTATACGTTTTGCTAAAGTAGCCATTTTAACATTTCTGGCTTCGGAAAGTGCCGTTAAAAGTGGAACAGATGAATTATTATCGGCAATGTATGATTGAGCTTCTGATAATTGTTGTGAAAATGTCAATTTTTCTGATTCAGGATATTTGCCGGTTAAAGACGTGATAATAGCATCATATGCTGAATGGATTTCTTTCAGCTTATCTGATTTTGCCTTTTCAAAAGGTTTTTGTGGCGCAAACCCTTTTACATACCAACAACCGTCATATGCCTGCTCAATAGCATCATCTTCGAAAGTGCCGATATCCGATAGGGTATATTGCGACATAAACATGATGGTGTTCTGAACTCGTCCCAAATCATTATCGAGCAGAAGGAATTTATTATTTTTGACTATTCCATATTTCATGATTTACTCCCTTCTGTATAATAAAATTGCATAGTCGTTGTTTCTGCTAGGTTGCTGTATTCCACAGTAACAACATCACCTTTTCTTACCGGCAGATACATTTTTTCAGCGCTATTCGCAGGTACCTGTTTCATGTTGCCGAATCCTGTTCCGTTCATCATGTTCATCATACCCATCGCCGAACTTGACGCAAATATCACTGAATACAAATATCCATCCGCTGGCATTGTTAGCTGTGTCATAGACACCGGAATAGACAAACCAACCCACTTATCGGATGGCATTCCCAAATTAGCAATGACTGCTTTTCCGGCAGTATTGACATTTGTCAGATCGACACCCGCTTTACCGTTCAAGTCAGTTGCTATATTGTCTATGTTTACTTGTATATCCGTTTTGGTCGCCGTAGCGACCACCATATAAAGGTAGCCCTTGACCGCCTGTGGCTGTACGGTTGTTGACTTGCCATAGATGGAGTTTGATAGAGATGCATCCAATATAGTTTGAGCAAGATCACTTATGTCTGATGAGGTTGCATTAACAACGGCGTTTAATTGATACCGTACTTGCTTCAATGCTCCACTCGACGATACTGTTTTGGGTGCATTGCCGCCAATATTTGATTCCCCTGTAATATTCGGCAACCCCGCTTCAACAAGATCACCCAAAGCAGTAGAATCTAACGTACCTTCAACAAAGCCAGTAACTTTTGGCAATCTTAATGATACACCTTCCGTATAGACAAACTTTCCACAAACGCCATAAGTGGAAACAGACGATTGCCAATTCTCTTCCGTTACAAACAAACCGGGGTAGGCTGTTTGAAGAGATGCAACGTGGGTAATAAAACTATCGTAGATTCCACCTACCTGTAACAACGATCCATCCAGAAGGTGCAGACCAGCGTCAGACAATGGAATCAAAGAGAAAACCGTTTCGCCAATATTACGTCCACTACCTGTATTCGCAACATCTGATTTGCCAACATCACCAACCGTTCCGGTAAGTGTAGGAATAGTATCATTAATCAGTTTCGGGATTTTGAATTTTTCATTTTCTTCGTCAAGTGCAAATGAAAAACAAACACCTTTTGCAGTAACTTCAGTATTCCATTCCTCATATGATAATGTCTTTGCTTTATTCAACAGTAACATATCATATGGATTATTTCCCCCGGTGAAATCGGACTTTGAAAATTCCCGCCCATCACAAGGATATGCACCATCAATATCATTTGCATCTTTCCGGAGAGTGGAAAAGATTTCGAAAATTTGATGACCGCCGCCGGAAACAGACAAATCCTTTATGTCATCTTGAGTAACTATTTTTCTTGCCATAGTTTACAATAATAATTTACAATATACATATTACTATTTATAAAAATGAAAAGACCGGGAAATGGTAAGACCCCCCCCCCATAATATTTCTAAACATGCTCATATTTCTAAATAATCCTCTTATTAATTAACAAAAGTTACAAAACAATGCTTTAAAATTTTGTCCAATCGTTTAGGCAAACTATTTATAACCTTTTTTTGAAATCCGATTTGACCTTGGTTTAGTGGTTAACGAAATCAAGGTAATAAACCCCTCTGTAAACAACATAAAAAAAATAAATCAAAGCTATACCAAATATTCATTATTCATTTTCTGGACTTTCTTTTGTTTCGCAATTTGATCTGGGCGATTTCACCCATCTGATAATTTTCTTGACATCTTTTTTAGTCAAATCGAGTGTTGAAACTGATTTGTCATCATACAATGAAAATCTAGCATTATTAATCTGTATGATTATGTCATTATGCGTTGCAATCATACTGTAGGTTTTGGTTTTGTTATTATCCAAAAATCCAATATCTTTTTGTTTTCCTTTCTCCCCATCCGACAAAACAAATTTGACAAGGTTTTTCAAACTTTTAAAAAACCCAATAACTTTATTATAATCACAGCCAGTTATATAAACTTCATTTTTTGAAGACGGTAAAAAACAATGAATATCAATCATTGGAATTTCATCCTCTTTATCTTCAAAACGTTTGTCTAGTTTAAAAATCATCTTATTGGCGATATAACCATGATAAAAATCGGTTGTTTCCATAATATTTAATTCTCACATTCATTCAAAGAAAAACATTCATAATAACTATCATGTGTTGTATATGAAATAGAATTTTTAGTGTTATTGACTATATTATATTTCGGGATTTCCCCATCATACCATACCATCTTATTGGTTTTTATTTCATCGACAATACGATCAAATTCTTTTTGAGTGTCCTCAATTTTATTAGACATATAAATGCAATCGTTCATCGCATTACAACAGTTTTTTCCTATTCTATCATAAATTACAAATGAAGTCCTATTTATATAGTAAATCTTTTTGGATTTAAAGTCAAACGTGTCTGGAACATTCGTTTCGGTAATCCAGTATGTTTGTATCGCCTGATTGACAATCAAAAATGACACAATATCATTAGCCTTTTCGATTAGCTTCAAACCAATAAAAGAATTATTTTTCTTATAGACATCTTCAAGAAAATCAATAGCTTCTTTTTTAGTTTTAAACCAATTTACTATATTTACTAATTTTTCACCATTGCGCGCAATGGTTGTGTTTTGTATATAAAAAGCTGTTTTCATAATTATATTTTTCACTTATGGTAGTTTTTCAAAACATCTTTGATAAATGGAACGACATACTTATTATTTTCATATGTAACATGAGTGTATTTATTCAAATCCGGGGCGTCCTTGCATCTTTTGACAATTTCATCATACAGGTCTTGTGAATGCTGCCTTCACAACAAATTCAACACCTTTTTCAACAGCAATTTCCTTGATGATCCCGACAACAATTTATGCCAACTCATCAGCATCTTTCTTTGTGAATCTTTGTTTCTCAATCATTATCCATTTCCTTCTTTTTAAAATGTGATGAAAATTGTATATATGATTTCACAGCAACATCCCTCATCACTTCCAAACATAATGCACCAAATTGTTCGACACTAATGCTCGAATCCTCATACATCTTCAACAGTTGAGCGACTTCTGCACATTCTTCAGTTACCAAATTGCCACTAGACCGATACACTTCTCCAATTTTGTGCTTAAGCTCTGCCAACTCTTTATCTTCTCTCAATTTTGCATCTCTATGATTGTACCTTCTGCGATATTCATCATTTATCAGTTTGACAAAATCGACTTTATCACGAGCAAGATAATCAAATCCAAGTTTTTCCAAGAAAACCTGAAACTCACAAACAATTTTATCCATACCTAAACACTCATCATCTTCATACCGAAAGACGTGTTTAAGTTTTGAAGGTTCAGTTTGTTTTTCATTATCATCACGAAATTTGAATTTAAACGTCTTTGTCATAGATAGCCTTCAAAGTAGCATCATTAAAAATTTCATCAAACATAACAAGGATTCATTGTCCATTAGCCCTTTCGATGTTGTTCCAAAATGTTCTTGATGAATGGAACAACATATCTATTATTGGCATACGGCACAACGGCAAATTTGCTCAAATCTGCATCACTGCATCTCTTGACAATTTCATCATACAGATTTCTCAATTCAGCATAGTATTTATCATTTCCTTCAACCTTTTTATATTGTCCTCTGCAAACATATGACCATTTATGTAGAGCTGCAAAGAACCAATGACTTTTGCCATTAGTGATACGTGAATGTGATTGAACCTGTCGAAACAGCAAATCCAGATCAGAATAGTTATGTTGCAATTTATTGACCACACTTGCTGAAATATTGCTGATCATTTTCACAAGCTCTGGAACTTTATATGGTTCATCTTGTACAAGGTATTCTGCAATGTAGCCCAAATATTCTACAATATTTTCCTTGTTTTCCTTATAAAAATCAAAACATTTCTGAATGTCATCCATTGATGGACATTTAGATTCATTATTTGTTTCCCAGCTCATCATTTCATCCGTATAATTCATATTACTTTCTCATTTTTGTCAATAAAAATAGACACAAAAGATGTCAGAAATCCACGATATATTTTAAAAATTTCCTTATTAAATTAATCGGATTGTTTACACTTAACAGAAAACTGTGTCAACCATTCCATAGCATTATCAATATCACGTTTCAATTCAGAAAAATTTTCATCATAAAATTCAAATTATTCCTTTTGAAAAGTCAAAGTAACATACTCATCTTCATGGTATCGAATAAAACAATGGGCTTTATCATTTATTTTTACTGTTACTTCGGAGCATTCTTTTCTTTCAATTGCCTTTTTGAAATTGTCAAACATTGACAAAAGATTTTTGACAGGAACATCCTTCAAAAGAAACGAATGAGAATAAAAATCATAAATCATCACATCCATACCATCAATGGAATCTTTTGCTGCTCCCATATAAACAGCAGTAAACGGTGTTAAAAATCCTTTATATTCCCGGATTTCATAATCAAAAACAATCATTATAGCATCTCCTTTAATAAAACTTATTATAACAAACTATTATCAGGAAGTCAAATCATGAATTTCTTGACATTTAATTTTTGAAAAATCCAAATGAAATTGTTTGATATCTCTGGTATTAATTCTAATGATTGAATTTTCATTAAATTCTTTTTTTGAAATATGCCTGATTAAAATTTTATTTGCATTTCTGACAGCGTATTCTAGTAAATCTTTGTATTTGACAATATATTGATCTTTGTCAAATTTTGTTAATGCTTTCCCACAAGATTCGCACTTGAAAATACCCACATCATCAATACGTTGTTTGCACATCGGGCAAACATAATAACCCAATTCACAATCAAATTCAGGGTCTTCTGGTATCAGTGACTCGAATAATGACTTAACATCATCTGCATCAATTGTAATGCGAGTGTTGTCATTGATGCAATCAGCAATAACCTGAAATACATTCTCATTCATCTTCTTCACTATTCCTCAACCATTCAATAATGCTTTCAACATCTTTTAAAATGTAATCATTATCGTTTACAATATCGTTTACACTAGAAGGATTTGGATTATAACTACCCAGATACAAGGTAAACTCAACATCACCAAATTTTACCGATATGACACGACTTGCTTTTTTTGATACAACCTTATAGAGAGTATCATAATTATTGTCAAGAAATCCTGTGGAACGAACTTCATGTTCAGAATCGTTTTGAACATTTATTACAGCGCGCAATAAATTTTTGAAAAATTCAACAACTTTTGATTTATCCAAATCCCACATACATGTCATATGGTTTGATACAGCATGTGTTATTACAGTAAGTTCTTTGTTAACTTGTTCTTTAATAAAGATAACTCGATCAATCCCTATCATCCCACGATAAACATTATTTTCTTTCGACATATTAATTCCCCTTATCTATAAGACATTTTAACAAAATCATTAATTCTTGTTGCGCCTTCGTGTTGCAATAATACACGCATTTTATCAAAAAGCAATCCCCAAATATCCGCATTTTCGATACTATTAGCACCAATCAATTTTTTCATTCCAGAAACAAGTTTGACACAATAGTCATTTGATTTTCTGACCTTTTTTGGAACGGCATTTATCATTAGCATAGCCATTTCGATATTTTTTGTAGGCAATTTTTTGGTTTTAATGTCATCTATCTTCTTTATTTCCGGAATATTTACCTCTTTGATATCAAAAATCCGAGAACCATATTTTTTAAAATCGTGTTTTGGGGAAAAATAAACTTGTGTTGCCCGAGAACATGATACATCAATATTTTTCATTTTTGATACAAAAAATTTCATGGCTCTTTCGTAAAAATCTACCGAAACACATTCAGACAATGGAATTATAACCCTATAATTCCCATTTGTAAAGGTTCTCTGTACGAAAAAAACAATATCATCCGGAAATACATTTTTTATTTGTTTGACAACACTTGTTTCCGTTTGTATTCTTTTTGTTTGATTGTCAAAGTCAAAAGTTAAAAATGAAAGGCATTCGATATCGACTTTCTTTCTTCCCCCTTCAACAGATTTCCCTAAAAAATAGCATCCGGAATTTTTATGATGATCCATTGGAATTTTGGAAATGATCTCATCAAAATTATCAGAGCAATATAGGTTTCCCTCTGTCTGTCTTGTGTTTTGATATACCGTTATATAGTATTTCTTATTAGCAGTTATTGATGACTGATGAGCGTCCTTTTCAATATCAGTAATCCGACAATCATCATCAACAAGGACATCATAATTTAATTTCAATCCCAAAACAGAAGATAATAATTTTGCGGTTTTACTATTTAATACAAACAGTTTTATATTTTCGTGTTGGTTAAATCTGGCTTTTGATCTCATCAAATACTGGATAATGTCATCTGTTTTATTCCACAACGCAACATTTTCATCAAACCCAAAATCCTTCAGCATTCTTTGATCCTGTAATGAATGATATTTTGCGGATATGTCAATAATAACATTACATTTCAGGTAATCCTCTTTTTCTTTTCCATATGGTGCATGATCTAAAATAATAGCATTTTTGAATTGAGCTAAAATTTTATCCTCATACCCCTTATTACATAGCACAAGTATTTTATCCTGTTCGGAAATTTTTTGAGAGATTGAATCCAGTGCTTTCGAAAATCTGTTATCTTTGGAATAATACGTTTTTGACCAATTTTTTGTTGTATTTGATGTATGCAAAGAAACATTGTCAAAATGATAAGAGAACTTTTTTTCTTTGCCAGCCCAACGATCATAAAAATTATAATCAACATCAAATAATTTGAGTTTCCGAACAAACCCTAGTTCATATTGATCATTCAAACTCGAATGTGAAAAAATGAAAAACACGTGATCCCATTTGTTATATGGGTTATAGGTCATCAGTTTTATGGCTTGAATTGAGCATTCGTCCGGTTGAGAAAATAAATGCAAATAATTTGTCTTTTTTATGTAGTATTCTACATTCGACATTAACAAATCTTTGATGAAAAAAATAACGTCAAAAAACTGCTCATTTTCGTCAATTTTTAGCAATTTCGACAACAATTTTAACGTTTTATACCTACTTTTTAACACAATTTGATAGTATTTTTCACCAACATTTGAAAAGTATTTTTTATTGCGATATTCTGTATTTGGTTTAATGAATCTTATATGATCTTTAAGATCAGGTAATTTATCAAATAGTTCTGTAATATTATTCATTACCGAAATGATATTATTATCACTCGGTTTTTCGTCATGAATCAGTATAAACCCTTTTTTACTTGTATGACTTAAATGAATGATGGCATCATGTGTCGTAATAATAAGTTTATTTTGACACCTTTTCATTTCCTTTTGTAAAACTCCGGTAGAGCCGGAGCCACAAGTGACAATAATGTCTTCTTTTGAAATATGATGATTGGCAATTGCTCTCTGATAAATTTCATTGATTAATTCAATAGTTCGACAAGCATAAACAATACCCTTATATGATTTTTTTTGAAGCCATAAAGCACAAAGGGAAAGAACATGATACGTCTTTCCCGTTGCACAATCATTATCAATAATACTGCAATGATTGAATTTTGTTTCTGTCATTATTTTGGATTTTTGCAACAATCACAACAACAATTTTTAACCGGGCAGGATTCTTCGTCATTTTTGAGGGATTTGAAAAACTCATTATCTTGCCGGTCAAATTCATCATTTATCAGTTTGACAAAATCGACTTTATCACGAGCAAGATAATCAAATCCAAGTTTTTCCAAGAAAACCTGAAACTCACAAACAATTTTATCCCATCTCAAATAGTCTTCAATCTCAAATTGACAGACATGTTTGAGTTTGGAAGGTTCAGTTTGTTTTTCGTCATCACGAAATTTGAATTTAATTGTCTTTGCCATATATAGCCTTTAAAGTAGCATCATTAAAAATTTCATCAAGCATACCAAGGGATTCATTCACATCGGGGAAAATGATGTTATCTGTATCAGGTTTATCAAGAATGACAGAAAGTGTACTATAGTAAGTTATCTTGGCAGGTGAAAGTGAATCCGAATGAAAAGATGGGTATTTGTCCATCAATTTGGCATACGCTCTTTTATCTATTTTCAAATATGTTTTGATAGCTGCCAACAAAACTTCTTTTTCGTTTGGATAATATCTAAATTCTTTCATTTTATCATTATTTCATTATTGTAGTGGTGGGGGACAACCCCCACCACATTTTTCAATTATCGAGCCATTATATCAACAGCCCATATGATCTCACCGATTGCTACTCCTAAAAGAAACAGCAACCACATGATTTTTTTGAACATTTCAATTCTCCTATAAAAATGTGGTGCTTAATTGCTTACCACATTTATAATTATAGTGTATCAAATGAATAATGTCAAATAAAATCCTAACAAGAATATATAATTTTCATTTATGTAGCACAAATACGGCATTTTCAACTCTTTTTATTTTCCATGATCTGCTGAAATGCTTCGCACATCTTATCAAAAGCATTTTCAAGGTCTTCATGTTTGACACCATCAATTCCCATTGCCGAAAAGATATCATGAACTTTTTCTTTATCTGTGTCATCAGAACTTTCAACAGACTGAACCTCATCATTATGTTTCGCGTGCCATTCGGCGATGATCTCAAATAGTGTCTGGGTTCCAAAATCAAAAAATTCTGGAGATTTGCCTGTTTTAATCATAAACTCCTGAAATCTATTAACTACTCTTCGGAGACTGACAGTTTTATTATCATTGGAAACATTGATCGTTACGGTTTTTCGTTCATCCGTTTTCGCTCCACGATTTTCTTCAACAACATCATTGGCTTCATAATCAAAAGAAAAGTATTCGTTCATTTTTATTAGTCCTTTATTAGATTATAATCAGTATTAAATTTTAAGTGCGCCCTGATTCCATTATATATATTGCCTTTAATAATTTTCTCTAAATCATTTTTACTCAAGCCCCCTTTGATGATCATATCATTCAAGTCTTTGTATCTATTCAGATTATCCGGAAACATGACGACATTCCAGTTATCATGAATGAACTTTTCCATTCGTGTCATGATTTCTTTCTTACGTCTTTCATTATCCGAAATCAAAACACATCTTTCTTTGGCATTAGGTATGACCTTTTCGATCATGTCCAGATCAGCACAACAGACTGCCACACAATTTTTCAACATCATCGAATCAATTGCACCCTCACAAACATAAATTGTTTGGCTGATATTGATTTTATCCAGCCCATAAAAATTGTGTTGATTTTTTGAACTCACATTACTAATATACCGCAATTTATTGTTTTTGTCAAGTGATCTACCGATGCAACCAAGAATTTTTCCTCTCGAATCCCGACATATCAAGATAATACGTTCATCGTTTTTGAGTTTTTCTGTATTATGAAATTTTAGCTCTCTGACAAAATCACCATAATAATCAGTATAATAAAACTCTTTGGCAAACTCGTTCAAACATCTTTCTTTAAGGTATTGATTAGCAGGATGAAAAATATCTAGTTTATCACAAGTCTTATAACTTTTTAAAACATTTTCCCGATCAGCATTTTCATCATCTGCCTTTAATGTATTTTCATCAATAACCTTTTTTTGCTTTGGCTCGATATACTTTCCGGTTTCTTTCAAAGATTCGATAAACATATCTTTGAAAATGTGCGGGCAAAGTGTTTTCAAAAGCCATTGAAATGATCCTGATTTTCGACAATTATGACAATAATACATAATACTATTGCCCTTTTCAAGAACATAAAATCGCCTTTTATTTGGATTTTTTGTTGAATCGCCACAGAAAGGGCATCTGCCGATATAAATTCCTGACGATTGCCGTTTGAACCTATCAATATAAGTGCTTAAAAATGGTACATACTTTCTTTGTATGTGTAAAGGAATTTGTACATTCATTTCAGGTCTTCTTCGGTAAGAACGAACTCTTCATAATCTCCGATGATTTCGCCATTTTCGGCAATTTCAGCTCGCCAGATCGCCCATCCAATTCCGATAATCCCTTCGTCACGCATATCGGCAATTGATTTATAATATGCGTTTTCTTCAATAGCACTGTCATCATAAAAATAAATATACTTTTTCATTCTCATTTCTCCAAAACTTCAGTATATTCATTATATATGATTGATTTTCAAAAGTCAATACTTATTTCTGTTTTCTGTGTTTATTCAACAAAATTTTCATTTTTTCTGAAACACTTTTAATCGTTTTGGTGTTCACTTTAAAATACATTTCATTCAGTTTTTCTGTAAACAAATTTTCCAACCAAGCAATAAATTCAGGGTTTTTAATAGCATACACACCATCAACATTCATTCGAAATATCGCCGGGTTTTCAAAATATCGACTCCATTTATAATCATCGGTAATAATGATTAAATTCATTTCATCATTTTTAAGATAATTATTAGTTAAAAGGATAATATTTTCTGATCCAAATACATCTTTGTCTTTTATCGGCTCAATAGCTATTCGAACAGCAAATTTTGAAGTATTATCGGGAACGCAATCAATAAGTTCAAAATCCGTATATTTTAATGTTTTGAATATTTCAAAACATTAATCTTCAAATTCTTCACTCACGCTAATATGTCCTCATGTTTGAGTTTCTGAACGTCTTGGCTAGAGCATTTGATTTATCTTTAAACCATGATGGAATTTTTCTGTCCACATTGACACCAGAAACAATATCAGCAGCAGATTTTGATGTGATTATCATACTGCACGTTTCTTTTTCTTCGCAAACCTTGCAATCACAAGGTTCATTTCTTTGTGAGATATTGCGGATTCTGTCAAATTCAGCTCCGCATTTTTTACATTTGTATGTGTATGTTGGCATAACTTAAAATAATTTTATCAGGTTAATCATGTCCATCATCTTGTTTGACATCAGGAATTTTTGTAACTTCACTTTTTTAGGTGGAATATAACTATTATAGCATTCAATAATCATTTTGTCAATGTCTTCAGGAATACAATCAAAATCTATCAATGTTCTATTCCTTTCGATATTTTCCAGAATAACCCTATCAGGTGCATTCTGTTCAGGCGGTCTGCCATTTTCCAACAATTGAAATTTGATTTTATCCGTGATTCTTTTTTGTCTTTCGCCATTGACAAAAACATTCGAATCTGTCAAACAATTCGGAATCCCATCGCCTTTATCACCCTGAACTATTTTTTCATTCAGGTACCGTACCGGATCATCGGTTTTTAACAACCCTTTTAATTGATAGGAATATTGAGAGACATTGTTGTATTTTTGCAACTGTACAAAATCTCGATCAGAACTCCAAATCAAAATATTTTCTCTACCATGAAAATGTTTTGTCAGAACGGCAATAACATCATCCCCTTCCGCCTTTTGACACATGATGATTTTGACAGGTAAAACTTCTTTAAAGATTTCCAGAATATGATTATAATAGACAAAATAGGTGTCCCAATCAAAATTCATGGTTTCTTTATGCACTTTTCTTGTGTATTTGTAATGCTCAAAAAATTCATGTCGCCATGTTTTATATGGACAATCAACGCATAAGACCAATTCGCCAAAAGACTTTCGATATTGCTTTGAAATGTTTGCCAGCTTTTTGATGACCAGTTTCTGTAAACTTTCCTCACTATATCTTTCAGGATGATATGTAAATTCAACTGTCGCTTCGGACAATATCAACTGAGATGTATCAATTAAAACCATTTTCTTTTTTCATTTCTTCAATAGACAATATATTAACTATTTTACATCGTTTCCCAAATACATCTTTTGCTTTATCGACTATCCATTTTTCCGCCATGTCTATATTCGGCGCAAGCAAATGTAAAACAACTTCACGATTATCCAGAGATGATCTCATTATATACCATAAAATTTTTTCTGCAAACAAATCATCATTAATAATAAGTTTCATCTTGTATAATTTATTGTAACGTTCAGGATTTTGTTTCATGATTCACTTTCAAATAATTCATCCATTCACACAGACACAGTATAACAAAACATATAAAAAGTGTAATAAATTTATTCAAACCATTTCCATCTTCAAGAGCTGTAGTTAATGAAATGAGAAATATATAAAAATACAAAACGATTTTGCCGAAAAAGGTTGTATAAAATTCATAGCAACTTTTTGCAATATAACAAATAATATTCATTTTCTTTCTATCACACATAAATCAAAAAACAATTTTCATTCATTCGACCATTGACAGGTTTTTCGACAGCCTTTATAGCATTAAATAGTTTTTTCTTTTCAGCTTTTGAAATACCCATGATATTTTTGATATAGTCGATCTTTCTAATGTTTTTCATACAAGACCTTTCGGAATCAAAATTGAGAATCGTAGTGCCAGATACATCAAGTGTCTTGTCTTTTTCGGCAATATAATATCTCAAAAATTTTCCATCATAAACAAAATACTCATGAGCGCCGATTATTGTCACAGCTCCTCGGGAATCACCAAGAACATCATGATGTGGTTGATATTTAAGTTTTGATACCTTCTTAACTTTGCTGACCGGTTTGATCTTTTTAATGGAGGATTTTCTTTTTTTGGCAGGTCTGACAGTCATCTTATCAGTTTTACTCATTTCCTTTTGGCGTTCCTGACATTTTTCTAACAATACTAACATCTGCCCGCGACATTTATTCAAAAACCCTCTTTTGTAACATTGTACAGAATCCTTTTCGGCAATTTCAGAATCAATCCTTTTTAAAATTCTCTGGGCTGCATTATATACAGATTGTAATCCTTCTTTTGATTGAATCGTATCAAATTCTTCTTTGACCGATTCAAAATCCGATTTTCGAGTATTAAAAATATTGTCAATCAATTGATCCGCGATTGATCCAATCTCACGTAATCCCTGTTCTTTTTTGATCTTCCATGTTTTTCTGTTGTCTTTGGTTTCTTGCTTTTTGATCTGATTTCTGATTTTGATTCTCGACAAATCGTTTTTTGCCTTTTCAAGATGTTTTTGAATCAACCCATCTTTATCATCAAACCCGTTCAAAAGAATGCGTGCCAGAAAGCCGTAGTTTTTGAAATATTGCGCATCAATTTCTGAAAAATCCTTGAACTCGGGATTTTTCAAGAGATACTCCTTGGATTTTTCAAAATCGTATGTGTTGGCATAATAGTTCAACAAAATTATCAATTCCAGTTTTGTACTATTGACAGGTTTCGGTTCAGTAGTATAACCAATAATTGATTTTGTAATTTTGTTTCTTTTTACCGGATTTGTTTCTGTAATCATCATAACGTATATATCAAATAAATGTTAGTTTATTTTGTTTTTTGATAGACCAACCCAAAGAATCGGTGATTAGCTTTAACGGGGAAATAAAATTCTTCTCCCACATACCAACCAAATCAACACTATCCCTTAATCCCATTCTTTCCAAAGAATCGTCAACAACAGCAATAACATCTTCTTTCGTAAAGTTTGGCAATTTCAATTTAACCATCATTATATTATCACCCGATCTTATTTTTGTCAAGATATTGTTTTTATCTGCATAGTAATTAAACAACAAAGCTGCTCTGACATGCATTGGTGTTCCTTTGCCATAGATGGTTTTTGGGTCGGAATATTTTTCCAATCCTGAAACACTTGAAGAGAACCCAATTTCTTCAATAGGCAGTTCACCTTTCAAAAATTCTTCCCGGGTTTCTTTGACAAACTTTTGAAGATCGGATTCGTTTTTACGTAAAATCACTGTAATGGCTTCTTGCAGTTTGATTTTAAAATATTTTGGAATGGTTGATTTAACAACTTCAATCCCTGTAATAGATATCTGGGGTTCCGCATAAACAACATCTTCATTTTCAATAATATCAAAAGCATAACGCTTTTTGTTTGTTGTAAATGCCGATCGGAAAATTTTTTCATGTTTCATTCTCATTCTTGGCTGATATGAATTACAAATAACATGAAAAATATCCGTAAAATTTGCTGATACTTTGACAAACACATCTTTTAGCAATTTAGCACAGAACCTATGCACTTCACCATTCACCTCGTTATCATTTTTATTTCCTTTGAAAAATTTATCAATGAATGGTGCAAAGTTCAAGTAGTAGGAATTATGAACTAAAATATCATCAGCAAAAAAATTATGATGATCCTCTACTTCGATATCATAAACCCATTCTTCTTTAACTCCCAAAGATTCTATTTTAAAATCCGAAACATAATCGACATCATTTTGATGGTATTCTTTTATATTTTTCATTTAAATCAATCGCAATCTTATTAACATCAATTAACTCTATATCAGATTCCCAAATAATAATTATATCATTAAAAATATTTGTAGATTTTATTTTATCCAATCTGATAGCATCTTTTTCCCAAATATTTTCAGAAGTAAAATGAAGGTTTTTAAAATAATAATCTTTTTTATATATTTTTGGATTTGCGTGATAATAATTCCCATAAAATTCAATGGCATATTTTAATGATGGTATTGCAAAATCAATAAAGAAAATATTATCATCAACAGAAACCATATATTCCCCACCATGTTCCTCAAACAAACAATCATTTTTTAAATTATCATCCAATAAATCAAAAATTTTCCAAAATAATTGTTGTGAATTTTGTGAATATGCAAACTTTGGTCTATTGTTTATTTTTGACTTCCATTGTTCAAATCGTACATTTCCTTCAACTTCGCCATATTTTCGAATAAAATTTTGTTTATTTAACTTCTTTTGTTCACAAACCCTTTTGTATTCATTGGTTCCTTGCTCTTCTCCATATTTTTCAATAAAATACCCTAGCGAATTACCAGAATAGGCTTGCTTTTTACAATAATCTTCAAATAGTTTTTTGCCAGCTTCTTCACCATGTCTTTCTATGGATTTTTCAAGAGTGACAGCTTTACTTTTCGAAACATCATTATATTTTTTCGTTCCTTGCTCTTCTCCATATTTTTCAATAAAATATTTTAGACTACAACCACATTCCCTCTGCTTATTACAATACGATTTCCATTTATATTCTCCGACAATATCGCCATATCGTAATAACATTTTTTCTCTTGTAATTCCATTTAAAGACAATTTTGATATTTTTGTTAGCCTATCTTTTATATCATTCATATCATTAATTCCCACTAATATGAATGATTCCAAATTATCATAATATCTTCTTTCTCCAAACCCTATTGATTTTAAAAATGTTTTAAAATCATTTGATAATGGTTGATGTATTTTATCATAAATATTATTTTCTTTACCAAAAACGCACTCATAATATAATCGTTTATTTTTTCTTTTTGGTAAATCTATCAATTTATCAATATAAGAATAAACATCACTTGTTGTGATTTTTCCTCCAAGAGCTATCAAAATTTCAACATGACCAATTAAAATCCCAAACAATTTTTTAGAGATTTTATCTTTAGCATATGACTCGCACTTTAAATAATTAATCATTTCAGTATCTATCCAATAATTATGATATATTATTTATACGAATAGATACCGAAAACCGTGTCAATTCCTTATCAATTTAATAAATTTATCTCCGGAAACAACATCAGTCGGTTTAACCGAAATTATATCACCATTTCTTTCGACTATCAAAGAATGATCGCATGTGCATATAATTTCTTTTCCTGATACGGTCAATTTGAACATTTCCTTTTTAACTTTATGTTTCATAATGTATTTAACTTTTCCGTAAGCAGGTTTTTTATTTTCTTTATCAAAAGCCAGTGCGAAAACAGTTTCTTTGGGAATACATACATATTTTTCTGGGTATTCGGATACATTTTTTTCTAAATCCGAAAATTCATTAAAGAAATCGCCTATTTTGATTTCTCTTTCAAACTCATCTTTTTTTGGTTTTATCAGAATTTTATTATCAAAAAAGATGCTATCAGTATCTGTGGCTACGATGATATCAATATCACTAACACCCAATTTTTTAGCACTCCAATCATTAACCCCTTTACTCAAATATCTTATATATAACTGCCCCGTCAATGTAATAGCTTCACCAATCATTGGATCAAAATACCGAAATCTTTTTTCCAGTGTTGCGCCATATCCAGAGTTCATCAGCAGTTTATAAGAATCCTGTGTTGTATCTAATGCCGGAATGATATCTTCACAAAAATCCTCAATTGTTTCAAGCCCGGTCAAATCAAAAGAATCCAGATCATTCAGTTTTTTCAGATCAGATAAGTTGTTTGATAGTTTTGGCTCATTGGCACTTTTATTTTCAAACGAAGAAACATCAAAATGATTTATCTTATTTTTAATAGATTCATCATATTTTTTCCATTCCTTCATTTCGGATTTCGTTTTAACCCTATTGTCAAACAATTCCGAAATAATAGATGGATAGAACCCGGTAAAATCTTTTCTGAAAAATGCACCATTCGGACAATAAGTCAGATTATACTTATTTAACAATTTTACCAAAGTCTTTACAAATTCTGTATCGGTCAAAATCCTATGTACAGATTTTACACCATAATATGGCTTAAGATCATCCGGCAAATCCTCATACTTGACAAAAGTGTCCGGAGAAATATTATTCGTCATAATGGCTGATGGGTACATTGATGTCGCATCCAATGAGCCGCCCCATCCTAATTTACCTTTAATTGGGTCTTTGACAAAGGCACCTTCGATTGTTTCAGTCACTTCTCGTTGTACCTTTCTCGGAACAACTCTTTTATTATGGTAGAAATAATTATATATCAGATTATCCCATAAATTGGTCGGTGACATGACATTTTCAGGCAATGCATGAGCTTGCATCGTCTGTGCAAATGCCAAATTTGTCAATTTCAGTTTTTCATCCAGATCAGCAACCAATTCAACGTCAATCAGATTATAAAGCACATAATTATCCGGATCATCTAACATAAATTCTTCCAGATCATTATATTTCGAGTAATCTAATTTGTTTCGACCTAGTTCATACTCTGCAATATTATCAAGTTTATAATTGGGCTGCTTTTTGAATACAAACTTGCGATATAACTTTAACAAATCAAGGTGTGCCATTCCGGCAATGTTGAAAACTTCGACCATATTGCCAAAGTTATTGGGGATTTGTCTTGATGTAACCCGGTTGAATGGGGACAGGGCATCGACAAATTTTTTACCCAATCTTCTTTTAATACGATTGCAAATATACGGCAAGTCAAACTCTTCGCTATTCCACGCCACAATAACATCACAATCTATTTTTTTCCAATAGTCAACAAAAGACCGAAGCATTCTTTCTTCTGATTGATAGGTAAAAAATTCTATTTTTTGTTTCCCATCTTTAAAATTATTCTGACAATACTTTTCCGAAATACCTAATGTATTGAAATTTACCCAACCATATTTTTTTGTATATAGTGTAATAGATGTAATTGCATGATCGGCTTTGATTGGATCAGGAAATTCTTTTTCACCGGTCGTTTCCGAAATCAGAGATGTTTCAATATCCAAATAGATTTTATCAATCAGGTTATGATTTATTTCGATGTGCTGTGGGAAGGTTTTTGTGATATATTGAGAAATCGGATTTTCCATCCCGATATAATCCGGCTCATTCCTCAAAGCATCCCGCATTTCCTTGATTGAAGAAAATACTACTGGATAAACATAATTGCCATACATATCCTGATAATCTGTATCGGAATAAGACCTGCCAAACAATTCAGGCATGAAATTGTCTTCAATGACATTTCTCTTTTCACCATTCGGCAAAATTTGACGGCAATAAATGCCGTCATTCAAATAACCCGCGTCAATATAAAACATATTATTTTTTACTGTAATGATTGATTATTTTATCGTATGTCTTAATAAGTTCTTCTATTTTATCATGTTTTGATTCAGGTTTTGACTTGATTTCAGTCATCTTTCGTTTCAATAAATCAAAACATTCATAAAACAGTTCGTTGGATTGCATTATATCAAGTTTGTTGTTATTTGTCAACTTTCTTGCATCTATTGTCCGAGACTTGATTTGATTAATATACTTGAGATATTTTGGATTGATATTAACAGGTAATGGTAACATATTCGCACACTATATCAGAAGATTGAACATAACCTTTCTAATAGTGTAACAAAAATCATTTATCCAACCTGAAACATTTGAAAATTGGAAAACGAACTGAAAAGATATTATTTTCATCCGGTTCTGTCAATTCCTGACATTCAAATTCCACTGTTCTTCCAATGATTTTATCTTTTTCATTCCAGTATTCTTTTCTTTGCTCTTCATCAAATCCGGAGCCGATTTTTGTACAAAATTGTTGACCATTTTCAGTTTGACCAGATACAACAATCGCACCTAGCATTCCAGAATATTTTCCAGTACCTTCAATAACCTCATCAATTTTTCCATCAAAATCAAGGACAGGTTTCAGTTTTAGCCAGTCTTTTGATTTTTTGAAATTGTAGTAAGAATCCGACTTTTTGACAACAATTCCCTCATAGCCCATTTCCAAGCATTCATGATAAAAGTCTCTTAACTCATTTACATTCTTATTATTCAATGAATATGGAAATCGAAGAGAACTCCACACAACAACCGGAAGCAAATCACACAAAATATTTGATCTTTCAATCAAATTAAATGTTTCTGTAGATACCTGACCTGCTTTCCATACTTCAAACGGAATATAGTCAAAAATATAATAGATCAAAGATTCTTTAGCTTCGATGTTTTCATTGACACTTGCTTTTGCATTGATTGTTTTCGCCCATGAACCCCCAGAAATTTCACCATCAAAAACAACCTTTGTATCTGTATGTTTGTTATTTTTATACAACTGATTTTCATTGATCAATTTTTTTGCCAAATCAATCAAATTTGTTTTCAGTGTCTGGATATTATCAAATTGTTTGATTCTAATCCCAGCTCGTGAATAATGTTCAACAGTTTCATTTTCAACATCAACAATGGCAATATTCCGGGTACCATCAATTTTGACTTGAGCAAAATTGTACCCATCAGGAATTTGATTTTCCGATTCAATCCGTTCACAAAGTGAAATATTGAAAACTGGAATGAGATTTTTAATCGCTTTATTGATTGATTTAGCGGAAATATTAACTTTCAGGTCTCTTCCAATGATCCTATCAAGAATCCAATTGTCTGTTTTTGCTTCTTTCAAATTTCCGATTTCTTCTCTGGCTTTGTTTCCAGTCAGTTCTCTTGTCCCAAGTTTTTCAAGCAATCCAAAAATTTCATCATAAGTAAAATCAGATTTTCCTTCAACAGCCCCCGGAACCTTTTTGATTCCGTATGTAATATATGGATCATAGGTATATTTCAGCAGCTTTTGAATATTCACATCATTCTCTGCATATTTTTTGATACACTCGATTTTTTCATTGGTTCCAGTCAGTGTTTTCAGTTCCTTGACCATTTCAATAAATTTATTCATAAACATAATCCTTCCTAATTATGCAGCCAGTTCATCAGCCAATTCAATGGCTTCTTGTTTATCATTCACCCAAAATCCTGAATAGCCATCTGAAGGATGACCAAAACAGACATAGTATTCATCTTGAGCAGGATACTCAAGTTCTTTTTCTGCGAAGGAACCTGTCCACACATTGAAACTACCATCACTACCCTGTTTGTATGCGCGATGTACTCTCATTTTTATACCTCCTATAATGTTGTCTCATTCAATGGTTATAATTATACACTGAATTATTCAGAAAACATTGACCTAGGTCAAGAAATGGAAAACCGGTCAGAAATGACCGGTTTGCTGACAAATGAAATTTATTTATATTCTCTCAATGGCTATCATTGTGTACACTTATTAACCATTAATAATACCCTGTTACTCTATAATAGAGTATATTCCAAGGGGATGGGACAGTATGTGGTTTCCAACTTATTCCTGAATTATTATAACTAAAAACCGAATGACCATTTGTAATATCAACTTCTCCAGATTTAGAAACACTTGGGTTTGAACTACCATGATATATAATAACAGAAGTTATTTTATTAAAATTAACAGGGAAATTAAGAGAACCGGCTTTTACTCCCCATCTAATAGGTTGTTCTTGCGTCATTACCAATTCTACATTTGCTGATCCTGTTATTGTTTTTAATTCTGGATGATATTCCCATTTCGCAATTAAAGTAATATCTGATGTTATTGGTGTATTTTCGAAATCAAACAATACATCATTAAGATACCAACCAAGAAAATTATAATCTGATTTTGATGGGTTATTTGGTCTTTGCGCTTTTTCGCCTTCTAGCACTGTTTGAGATTCAATAGATGTTCCGCCAGATGCATTAAATGTTACAACATAACTATTCAATATCAAAAACGTTACATTTGGATTTTTACCAATAACCTGAAATTCAACATTGCTATTGTCTGATTTCAGAACGGTACAATCAACCAAGTCAAATTTGTAAGCAACAGGATTTGAAAATTCTACATTAAATTTATCCCCAATATCCAGTTTTATATTGTCAGAAGAACTATTACCATTAACAATAAATTGTTTATTATTTTTTAATAATGTAATAGTTATTTCAACAGACAAATTATTATTGATTAATAATATCACCCCCCCCCCCGGGGAAGTCATAATATTTCTAAACATTGACATAATTCAATCTATCCTTTTAAATGGTGAAATCGAAAATACAAATGGCGATGGCAAATCATATCCTCTGGATTCTGCAAAATTAAATTTCCAACCTATTCGCCAGCGAAAATAATAATTTTTCAACAAAACCCATTTATAACCGCCCTTATATTCAAATCCGACAGGTTTATTTAATGTATAATCCCGATAACCTATTCTTTTTTCATGTTCCTGTTTGTGACTATCAATCCAATATTTTTCAATGATATTCAGCCCATCATCTTCAATGCCTAAAACATAGGTTGAGAATCCCTGTCCAGTATTTCTCCAACCCCATTTCATGGAAACAAACCATCTTCCAAAATATGTATCAAGATACTTTTTATTTTCATTAGCGAATCCATTATCACCATCGACACCGAACATGTTAGAATCAGATGTCTGGAACCACTTCAACCATTTTGGAAGATTGCCAGCTTTATCAACAAATAGCGAATAAATTGGTGATGTGATCCATGCAAAACACTTAAAACACAGATAAACAATCAGTAAAATACAGTATTTAATATGTATGTTGAATAATTTCATAAGCCCTATACAATTATTAGCTATCAAATATATGTATTTATCTGATTTCTGCATCATTTTTATCATTTTCAGTGTCAGCCCCAAAAATCTCTTCACATTTCAGGAAATCCGAAAATCCAAATCCCTCATACATATCACACTTTACAAAATGCCCTTTATGTGTTTCATTGATTTTATCCCGGAAATCCTCATCATCAATAATGACATAATTATCAACACCCAGAACACTTGAATATCTTTGTAACCATGTTGAAATTTCCCAATCCCGGCGACCATTGATCAAATCAGGTGTTCTATATATTTCCGGATATTCCTCATTCGGCATCAACAAATAGTCAATCAGTTCAGGACAATATGTTTCAAGTCTGGCTAGGAACAGATTATAATCCTTATTAAATAATCTCCAGTATGATGACAAGACAATCTTCACATTTTTATGCTCCTGACAAATCCGCAAAAGCAATCCGCATGACACAGGATCGAAATCAGTCATCCATGCATCCCCATCCTTGACCAATCCATCACCCCGATATTTTTTAGCCAATCCGGAAACGTGCATACGGTGTGTACATATCACACCGTCAATATCTAAAAATATAATTTTCATAAATCTGATAAAAGTTCATTTAAGAAATCATTAACTTGGGTTTCATCATTATAAAACCCACTATGAGTACATACCAAGCCAACAATATTATCAACTTTTTCCCAAATCACCACAGTATGTAGCTTGGATATCTGTTTAAATGTCATATATTTATGAATCCCAATATCCTTTGAAAACTTATACAGCATTTCCATGATATCACCGGCAACATTCAAAAAACTTGTTTTGACTTCTTCCGGTTTTTGTTCAAGGAGTTTCAAAAAAATCTCGTGTTTGATGCTGGATTCGACCAATGCGCATTCCTGTTGATTTTCGTCCCGACAAACCATTTTTTCAAAGTCGATAATGATATTGCTTTTACTTTTTATGGCATTTCTGATAAATTCACCTGACACACAAACAAATGCCTTTCCGTTAGTATCAACTGCATCAGCCATGACAAAACATTTGCCATTTGTGGCAATGATATGTCCTTGCCCTATAAAAATACGATCATAGATACTATCACCAGCGATTCGCATGAATGCTTTGGCATCTCTTCTATCAATCACAAATTCTGTCATTTTTATTTCTCCTATAATGCTTGTCTCTCAATGGTTATAATTATACACCCAATTTATTAGAAAACATTGACCTAGGTCAAGAAAATGAAAATTTTTATTTATGTGGCTTATTTCTGAACTTCTTTGGCTTTTTTGTACAATTCCATTGTTTTTTGTAACAATCTTTTTTTATCAATCGAATCAGAAACAATATCATTGTTAATATAATCAACAATCAATTCCTCTTCATTTTTAATGTCCAGATTTTGTATTTCATTATCGTTTGACCGATCAAAAGAAACAACATATTCATCTGTTGTTATCAAGGACATATAATTTTGTTTTTCCAGATTTTCAATGAATCTTTGAAAATAACCGGGGGATTTTTTGTTTTTAATGATTACCTTAACAATCTTCGACCGGACATCATAGTCATCGGGATTGGGTGATTCCAGACTATCATCATAAACTATCCTGACATGACACTTATCAGGATTTTTAATAAACTCAAGCGTACCGGTATCAGTATCGAAAACGTGGAACCCTTTGTATTTACCATCCGGGCAATACTCCGACCAATTTGTATCATACTGATTGCCAAGATACTCAATATTCCCAATGGTTGATTTTTCATGAAAATGCCCGGTTAAAACCTTTTTGTATCTTGAAAAAACAGATAGCGGCATTCCGGAACTTGAGATGACATTTTTAAACATCACAGCACCTGAGATATTGAAATGCCCGAATGCATATTTATTGTGCGAGCTTTCGATAAAGTCTGCAATTGTGTGTAGGTTATTGGTGTTGATCCAAGGAATAACATCAATATTATTCCAACTAACAGCAGAATTATCAACAATGGTTTCAAATTTATCTTTCCATAATTCCTGATAGACATTCACATGATTCTGTTCTCGGTAAAAACAATCATGGTTTCCGGCTAAAGCATGAAGTTTAAGATTTAACTTTTTGCATGGTTCAAAAAAATAATCCTGAATCCATTTGATCGTTTGAATATTGATAACTTTTCGGTTTTCAACGAAATCACCAAGAATAAAAACATCCTTGATATCATCATCATGCTTTTTAAGATAATCAAAGAACACCTCTTCAAAAAATCTGAAAATGTGTTCTTTGTGAAAGACTTCTGAATTGTTCCGGCAACCAAAATGAACGTCGTTCAATAATGCTATTTTCATATTGTTCTTCATCACCTATATTAATTTAGGTATGATAATCAGATTATCATATTTATCTTTCTTGATTCGATAGGCAAAATTCCTGCTCTGGCACCTTTCAATCCTAAATTATCCCTATCACCTTTATATATTATCATAAAAACCGGCTCAAATCCACCAGTAATATCGTCTCCATTAATATGAGTATTATTTGCCTTTAATGTGTAATTAAGACTTCCGGTTTCCGGAACAATTTTTATATTTCCCTGTAATACATAATTAACATTTTGTCTTCCATAATTCAAGCCAAAATCAGAACCATACACAGCCATTTTTTTTAATTTATCATCTTTTATTTTTCTCGCTATTGTTGTTGCATTTGGCATTTTTTTATCCGGAAACATTTTTAAAACATCTTTTGATAACAGTTTAACCTCTGGATGATTAAAAATTTTTGGTTCAGCTTTTGAAATACCACTCCATTGCTGAAAATCTTTTGGTGTTTTGCCAGCTTTATGAGATATCCATAAAACTTCTTTTCCGTTCGTATCAATTAAATGGAAATCTGATTTCGGTGTTCCCGGAGTTTTATGGCATTCAACAATATTATATATTTTATTTTTAAATTTAAATGGAACATAATCAAATCCATATTTATTCATAATATCTTTTAATTGTCGATTGATCGAATTGATTTCATCATTTTCATAATGTACTGATGATACACCTTTTTTTGGTTTTACTAGAACAGTTATACCATTTATGATTGTGCCTCCGGCGGAACTTCCTTTTATGTTAGGGTCATATTTTCCATTAAATTCGGATGCAATATATTTTAAAAGCTCGACACGATTTTGATCTGTTTGTATAACTATTCTTTTACTGGATAATTTTTTTATATCATATTTGTCTTTTTTAAATATATCAATCAATTGGGTTATTGTAAACACGCTCTTCATTTATATATCTTTCAGATTTATTTGTGGTGTATTGCCTTTTTCTTTTTGTTCTCCGCTTCCATGATTTCAATTCATCCCAACTTTTCGGAGTGATATCATTCCAACTATCTCTTTCCCGGCAATCTTTTTTGGGTATTCGCTTTATTCTTTTTGAAATTTCGATTTCTTCTTCACCATCATAATATCTGTTAAAAAAATCAATTTTATTGGAATCTTTTAAATACTGTTTATAACCATTAAAAGAAGTCCGGAAACATGGAAAATTATTATAACCTGTTATTTCACATCTCACACCGTCAAAATGATGGATTCTTTTTGAAACTTGATATATCCGCTTATCCTTTCCGCTCATTTCTTTTTCAATAAGGATTCGATTTCCCTTCTTTCATTTCGTCTTGCAATCATGTAAGACAATTCATACTTTGGGTGCAGCCATGTTCTGGATTTTCCAATAACTTTATTGACAGATTTTTGCATTTCGCATAATTTTTCAACATCAATTTCTTTGTTTTTTGGCGAATAATTACCAGAAACTCTTTCTTTGATCTGCATCAAATAATCATTAAACAAATCGGATTCCTTTTGCCGGATTTTTTCTATTTCTTCTTCATTAAAATCCATAATTTTTACCTTTTAATGCCCTCTTTACACATTTTATTTGAAATAAACAATCATGAAATGAATTATGTTTTAATAACCCTTCTTCTTTGCACTGCTTGATATCGAAATTCAAAAGTTTAAAAATAGTTCTGATGTCCATACGATTTCTGAAATGATAAGGCAATTCTTCTTTTAAAACCGCATTGAAAGCATTTTTCAGAATGGGAAGATCAAAATCAATATGACACCAAAATGTATAATCATCATCCAACCAAGTCAGGAATTTTTTGAAATATGTTAAAACTTCTTCAATTGGCTGTTGATTCAAAATCATTCTTTCTTTGACGTCATTTGATTGTGTCTTCCACCATTCAAGTGTTTTGCTGTCATAAGAAAACCCATCAAATTTTTTAACACAATCAATAAAATCTATATTCTGGAAAAAATACAAGCCAACAACCATATTCAGATCATTGGGATTAAAAGGAATGCATGAAATTTGTGTAATGACAGAATTACTTTTCACTCCAAGGGTTTCAATATCCAGCATCAAATGTTTCATAATTAATCAAATAAAATAATGTTTATACTTAATATTAAAGTGGAAAATGTATTTATCATTTTCCACTGTCAGAACATAATTTATTTATGCGTAGGTTACTTTCATGGCATACTTCAAAAGTTCGTCTGCATCTTTCGCAGCCATCAGCTTTTCATGAACTTCTTTCATCAAAGGAATTTTATATTTCGCATTTAATGATTTTTCCTTTTTCAGCTTTTCCAGAAGTTCTTCCTGAAATTCTATACAATCCCTGATATATTCATACGCATCCAATAATGGTGTCTTTTCTGGAACATACGTTTCATCTTCTATCGCTTTTTCCATCATTTCAGAAATTGCTTTGAATATATCATGTTTATGCTTTTCTGAAACATGATCAAAAATAGCTTTGGTGTACAATATTGACTTCTCTTCATTTTCGTCGCCAATATATTTTTCACACATTTCTTCTATTTCAGATTTCTCGTGTTTATCCGAATTTTGATGCATCTTTATAACTCCAATTAATAATATTATTATAAAATACCCAAAAGTGTTACATATATTAATTGGAGTTTATTTGTTTTTTTTTTACAACAATTCCGGATTTTTTGAAATCTGATACAATATTGATTTTGGAATGATGTCGCCATCCTTTAGATCAGGATATGTTTTCTTGATCCATTGTGCCAGTTTTTCGGATTCATGCTTGGATTTACTATCATATCTATTTGATTTATAATCACAGAAAACAAAATCTACATGAATATTTTTATTTTCCAATTCCAAAGCCGCATACACTTCATTCGTAAATCTTACATCCGAACAGACAACAGATTTATCATTAAAGTAAATGCTATCATAAACAGAATTTTTCCAAGCATTAATCCAAAAATCAGAATCAATAGACCTGATACCTTCTGTTCCTAACCTCTGTAACAAATCCCTTCCTGAAAATCGGACACTCGGTAAAGAAGAAGAAATGAACATGGATTCCTTGAACAATTCATATCTTTCTTCTGTTGGTGGTTTCCACCCTATGACCTTCCAGACAACATTTCGCAAAGAATCAGCTACATTGATTTCAACAAAATTTTTATCTTCTTTGCATAACTTTTTTGTTCTGAAAGACTTTCCAGAACCCATGACACCAATAAAGCAAATCAGTTTTTTGTTATCGTTATTCATAGTATAATTTCCAACCAAATGATCTTAAAAGAAAATAGTATTCTGTTTCAGGCTTGACAATTTTTACATCTTTTGAAAGGGTTTCTGTGTTCTTATCAAATGATAATGAATTTTCTAAAATAGCTTTTTCTGACTGCAAATCAAAGTCCGAAACCATTTTATCAATCATACCAGAAAATTCATCAAAATAATATTGGTATTCCTTGATGATTGTTTCAGTATTTCTATTATCATATTTTCGGACTTGCAAGAAGTACATCCTTCTTTTGGATAACTTCTTGTCAGATTCCTGCTGTTGATTGTTTTCTTCCATAAATACCATACTTATAATGAGAATGTGGTGAAACAACAAAATTCAATTCTTTTTTATCTTCTTTTCTATGAACATGGAAATACTCAGATTCTTCATCCTTCACAAAATAAACATCATTCAGTTCATTAAGATACAACATCCTTTTGAAAAATTCTTTGACCTTCTCCAAATTCATTGGTGTCGTTCCCATTAACAAATAATCCGCTTCATTCTTAAATAGATATTTCTTTTTATTCATATCCCACCATCATCCCATCAATACAACAATTTACTTCAATATCGTTAATCTATTCTCATATACTAACACACCTTATCCAATTTGTCAATAGGTTTATGACAAAAAATGAAAATATTTTTTCAATTAATTCATCCAATCTGTTCATTCGATCATCTCAACTCAATTCATTCATCCTATGACAATGTTATGTGTATAAAGAGGATGTGTTATTATATATTATTAATTAATATAATAATATAATAAGAAAAGACAAATGAATTTTGCAGTATATACTTAAGTCATTGAATATAAAGAGATTTCTTTCTACGAAAAATGAACATGAATTTGCTTAATAATTAAGCAG